>Ga0256833_1001286_pt1 | contig 18580 bp, 16 predicted proteins | sample 356284metaG_FD_190535 | JGI IMG/M metagenome (GOLD analysis project Ga0256833, IMG submission 190535) | Hydrothermal vent microbial communities from Mid Atlantic Ridge, Atlantic Ocean - 356-284 | ecosystem: Environmental > Aquatic > Marine > Hydrothermal vents | place: Atlantic Ocean: Mid... | reverse complement strand
TCGAAGTGGGATTCGAAAATCTCGCCCGGGTGCAGGAGGAGATCCTCGACCTGTGCGAAGCGGCCCACACGCCGGTGATCTACGCGACGCAGATTTTGGAAAACCTGATGAAAAAAAGCCTTCCCTCGCGTGCCGAAGTGATCGATGCCTCCATCGCTCAACGCGCCGAATGCATCATGCTCAACAAAGGCCCCTTCGCCTCCTCCGCCGTTTCGGTCTTGGAGAAGATCCTCTCCTCGATGCAAGAGCTCTTTTTCAAAGGGGAGCCTTTGCTCAGCCCTCTGCATGTCTGGGACGGTTTTCGCGACCGGCTCCTGCACTCCGACGCCCCCTCTCGGCCCCGTGAAGGATAGGCCGAAGCGATAGGAGCCCTCCTCGAAGAGGGAAAGATCGGTTTAGAGCTTGGCTTTGGCCTCTTTCAGAGCCTCGATGACGGCATCGATGTCCGCTTTGGGGATATGGACTTTCCAGTCGGGCTCGTCGTTGGAAGCATCGAGGAAGATGCCGATACTGGCGACGGGTTCACTGCCTGCTCCGTAGGGCTCTTCCAGGACGGCCACTTCGATCTTGCCTTTTTCGGTGCTGCTCAGGGGAAGGGTTTTGACCTCTTTCATTTTACGCTCCTTGCATAGGTTTTTGGAGTTTCATCATACCCAATTTTGCTTGCATCCGATGCAAACAGCGTCGCAAAAACCAGACGATAAAAGCCGGAAATATTTTTGTACTATTTGTACTACTTGGCTAAGCGCATCAGGGCAGCCTGCATCCGCTTCCATAGGCGTAGCTCCACCGCCGGAGCGCCGCCGTAGACCTTGTTGCCGGGGAGAGATTTGGTAACGCCACCGCGCGCGGCGATAGTGGCAAAGTCACCGATCTCCAGATGCCCCGCCGTAGCACTCTGGCCTCCCATCACAACATTGCGTCCCAGTTTCGTCGAACCAGCGATCCCCGTCTGGGCGACGATCAGGCACCCCTCTCCAATCTCCGCATTGTGACCGATCTGCACCAAGTTGTCGATCTTGGTACCCTTTCGGATAACCGTCGGTCCCAGAGCCCCTCTGTCTATAGTGCTGTTGGCACCGATCTCTACATCCTCTTCGAGGATGACGTTGCCGAGTTGATGAATCTTCACATGCTCTCCGGCGTGGGTATGGGCAAATCCGTAACCGTCGCTTCCAATCACAACGCCGCCGTGAAGGATACATCGATCGCCAATCCGACTGCCGTGATAGATCGTAACGTTGGGATAGATCAGCACGTTCTCTCCGATTACCGTGTCGTCGCCGACATAGGTTCCCGGCATAATCCGCGTGCCCTTGCCGATGGTCACGTTACGGCCAAAACGCGCCGACGGAGCGATATCACACCCTTGGCCAATCTTGGGTATTCCCTCTTCAGCAGAGAGTTCGTGGGCAAAGAGCTCCGTCGCTCGTGCCAGCATCAGATAGGGCTCGTCGGTAAGTAGAGGGATCGTGCCTTCCGGAAGTTCATCAGCATACTTTTCTTCGATCAAAACAGCCGCGGCCTTAGTATCGGCAAGGGCTTTGCGATATTTTTCGTTGTGAAAAAAGCTCAGATCCTCCTGCCCCGCCTCCGTCAGAGTCGCTAAGCCTCGGATGGAGCGATCCTCCCCCTCATAGGCAATACCGATTGCCTCACAGATCTTACGAAGGGAACGTGCCATCTCCTCTCCTTTCCTTTTATGCAATGAAAAGCGTGAAAAGCGGAAAGCTTTTCGATGACGAGAGACTCTTAACTTTTCACTCTTCGTTTTTCACTCTTCACTTGACGAAAATCGCTAGATTTTCGTCGCTACCGTTCCATCGCAACAACCCCGCTACGGACGATCTCCAGGGGCTGGTAGCGTTTGGCCGCTTCGACGAAGTGGGCAATGCGCATGGACTCGTCGGCGGCCATGGCAATAAACATCTCCGTGCCCACATTGACGATCCCGCCGTTATAGGCCTGGCAGAGGGCCTGGATATCGGCAATGGGTCCTTCGATAGGAAATTTGATCAGGACCATCTCTTTTTCGACCATCTGCTCATGCTCGATAACTTTGAAGGTAGGAATCAGCTTGTGGAGCTGTTTGACGATCTGTTCGATGACCCGCTGGTTTCCCTGAGTGACGATGGTCATGTGGGAGAGATCCGTATCGGGGATAGGGGCCACGGTCAATGAATCGATGTTGTAGCCCCGACCGGCGAAGAGACCTGAGACCCTGGCCAAGACTTGAGCTTCGTTGGCAACGATAACCGAAATGACTCGTCTTACTTTATCCATCTCACTTTTCCTTGTGTTCGAGCAGCATGTTATACAGAGCCCCTCCGGCGGGCACCATGGGCAGTACGTTTTCGAAGCGGTCGACGGCGACGTTAATAAACGTGACTTTCCCGCCCTCGATCGAAGACTTGAGCGCGGCGTCGAACTCCTCCTTGCTCGTGACGTCGTAGCCCGCACCGCCGCAGGCTTCGGCCAGCAGTTTCCAGTCGGGTTGGAAGCTGAGATCTGTTTCACTGTAACGCTTGTCGTAGAAGAAGGTCTGCCATTGACGGACCATTCCCAGGAAGTGATTGTTGAGAATGACGTTGATGACGGGCAGGTCATACTCCGCCGCGGTGACCAACTCCTGGACGTTCATCAGGATCGAGCCGTCGCCGGTGATGTTTATGACCACTTTCTCGGGATGGCCCATTTTGGCCCCTAGCGCGGCAGGAAACCCGAAGCCCATGGTCCCCAAGCCTCCCGAGTTGATCCACTGACGAGGCCGGTCGAAGGGGTAAAATTGGGCCGCCCACATCTGATGCTGTCCCACGTCGGAGGTGATGATCGCCTCTTCGCCGACCAGTTCTCCGATCCGCTCGATGACCCATTGGGGTTTGATGGTCTCTTCACTGTCGTGGTACATCAGCGGGTGGAGCTCGTCGTAGCGTTTGAGGATATCCCGCCAGACTTGATAGCGGTCGGGATCGACCTTGTCTCGGATCATCTCGATCATCTTCTCGACGACGATTTTGACGTCCCCGACGATAGGGTAGTCCACATCCACCAATTTACCGATATTGGCCGGGTCGATGTCTATATGAATGATATCCGCATAACGGGCAAACTCCGAGAGCTTCCCCGTGACCCGGTCGTCAAAACGTGCCCCCAGGGAGATGATCAGATCGGTTTCGCTCATGGCCATATTGGAGGCATAGCTGCCGTGCATTCCCAGCATACCGATCAAAAGCGGATTTTTTGCCCCCATGACGCCTCGGGCCATCAGCGTCTCAACGGCAGGAATCTGGGTAATCTCCGCCAACTCCCGGACCGCTTCGTAGGCGTTGGAGAGTACTGCTCCACCCCCGATATAGAGCAACGGCTTCTTGGCATTGACAATCGCTTCGACCGCCTTTTTTATCTGCCGATCGTTTCCCTTATAGCGGGGTTTATAGGTCGGAAGATCCACTGTTTCGGGATAAATAAACTCCCCCAACTCTCCGGTGATATCTTTGGGAATATCCACCAGTACCGGGCCGGGCCGGCCACTGCGGGCGATATAGAAAGCCTCTTTGAGAATCCGAGGAAGCTCTTCCAGGGAGCGGACTAGATAGTTGTGCTTGGTACATGGACGGCTGATACCCACCGCGTCGATCTCCTGAAAGCCGTCGGTCCCTATCAGAGAGAGAGGGACTTGCCCGCTAATAACGACTAGCGGGATGGAATCCATATAGGCCGTCGCCAGACCGGTGACCGCATTGGTAAAGCCGGGGCCGCTGGTGACCATCGCTACGCCCACTTCGCCGGTAGCCCGGGCATAACCGTCGGCGGCATGCACCGCCGCCTGCTCGTGGCGCGTCAAGATATGCCTGAAGGAGTTTTGTTTGTAGATTTCGTCATAGACGTTCATGATGGCGCCGCCGGGGTAGCCAAAAACCGTCTTGACCCCCTCGGCGATAATCGCCTCACAAACCATCTGGGCACCGCTCATCTTCATGGGCTTTTCTCCGTCTGGATATTGAAATTTCGCCGATTATACTTAAAAATGACCGATAAGGAAATTAGTGTTACAATGGCTCCGACTATTCCCCCTCCAGGCGATGCAATATGATCCAATCGGTAACGACCCTTTTACTCTTGTTGATCCTGGGATTCTCCGGATGCGGAACGCCACAAGATGGGACGCATAAAGAGTCGGCCCGCTTGATGAACCCGGGGGCCGTTCATCAAGCTCCGGCGACCTTTGCCTCCTTGTCAGGCTCCGCAAAGACCCGTTCCTATCCCGAGAATACCGCCCTCAAGCTTCAGCGACTGAAGTATCTCCACCAGGAGCGCCTCGCGGCTATCAAAGCCGAAAAAGCCAAAGCCCTCAAGGCCCTGGAGCTCGAAAAGCTCCGCAGTATCGAAGTGCTGAAAAAACGTACCAAAGAGATCGAAGCCAGAAGTGCTCTGAAGCTGGAGCAGGCCAAAAAAGAGTACGCGGCCCTTCTCTCCAGCAACGAGAAAGCGATCAAAGCCCTGGAAGCCAACGCCTCCCGTTACCACGATCAAATGCAGGCCGCCATCACCCGTATGCAGAGCCAGACAAAACTACAGGTCGCCCGAGTCACCGGCAGCTACGAGCAGGCCGTCGCCGCTCTCCAGGCTCGCCTCGCGGAAAAAAAGCTCTGGATTCTCCTCGCTGCCCTGGGACTGCTCCTGCTCACTCTGTTTCTCTTCCTTCGTGACCGTCGGGAAAATCGACTTCGGGAGCAGGCACAAGAGCATCGTCATCAGGCGGAGATGGAAGCGCGTCGGCAGGAGCACGAAAAGATCGGAAAAATCCTAGAGATCATTGCCGCAGAAGGGACCGAGACTCCGGTCAAAGTGGAGCTTGCCCGACTTCTCGGAGGCCGCTTGTCTGCCCAACCCGACTTGATCGAATATCATTCCGATGCTCCCAGGCATAGCATCGACAAAGCGCCGCCCCGGGAAGAATCCGACATCTGAGCCCCTTACGCTATAATGACGGTAACGAAATGCCTGCTTCCATTTCCTCAAAGATAAAAATCATAAAATTTTATTAGGATATAACATGAAAAAAGTAGCCATCCTAGGGCGGCCGAATGTAGGAAAAAGTTCGCTTTTCAACCGCCTTGCCCGCAAGCGTGATGCCATCACTTCCGATGTCAGCGGTACTACCCGGGATATCAAGAAAAACATCGTCACCATCAGCGACGACCGGGAGTTCGAGCTCCTGGACACGGGAGGAATCGACGAAAGCGACGCACTCTTCTCCAAAGTGGGAGAGATGTCCATGCGTGCCGCCGAAGCCGCCGACATTATTCTCTACATGGTCGACGGAAAAAAACTTCCCGACGAAGAGGATAAAAAGCTCTTCTATCGCCTTCAGAATCTGGGCAAACCCATCGCCCTGCTGGTCAACAAGATCGACAGCGACCGAGAGGAACAGGAGCGTTTCTGGGAGTTCATCGAATTTGGGGCCGATACGGTCTTTCCGATTTCCGTCAGCCATAACCGGAAACTCAATCCCCTCTATCAGTGGCTGGAGAAACATATTCCTCCCTCCGAAAGCGCTACCCAGGATCTGATTGCCGACGAGCAGCCGAGCCTGGAACAACTGTTAGAAATGGAAGCATCGGGAGATGAGGAGGAAGACCGAAGCTTCAAGGTCGCCATCCTCGGTCGCCCCAACGTCGGCAAAAGCTCTCTACTCAATGCCTTGCTGGGCGAAGAGCGGGCGGTCGTCAGCGAAGTAGCCGGGACCACCATCGATCCGGTGGACGAAACGATTACCCATGGTGACTACGAAATCACCTTCGTCGATACCGCGGGAATCCGCCGCCGATCCAAAATTCTCGGTATTGAAAAATTTGCCCTGGGGCGTACGGAAAAGATGCTGGAACAGGCCGACATCGCCATCCTCCTCATCGACGCTACCGCCGGAGTGACGGAACTCGACGAGCGTATCGCCGGCCTTATCGACAAATATAAGCTCGGTGCCCTCATCGTCGTCAACAAATGGGATATCCGGGGAGAGAAGAGCTACGAGGAGGCCATAACCGAGATTCGGGATGAGCTGAAGTTTCTCCATTATGCACCGATTTTGACTGTTTCCGCCAAGACCAAACAGCGCGTCGTAAAGATCCTCGATCAACTCACGGCGATCTATGAGCGCTACAAGCGTCGCATCCCCACCAGTAAGCTTAACGAAGTCATCGCCTATGCTCAGCGCCGCCACCAGGTCCCCAGCCACCATGGCCAGGTGGTCCGTATCAAGTTCGCTACGCAGTTTGCCGCCAAACCGCCCCGTATCGCCCTGGTAGTCAACAAACCGGAGCTACTCCATTTCAGCTACAAACGCTATCTGGCCAACATACTACGGGAACAGTTCGACTTCGAAGGGGTCCCTTTGGAGATCGTGACAAGGAAACGAGGGGAACGCAGCGACGAGCTCTAGCGGGCCGAAGTACGGCCCCGCTTAGAGCCTCCGTCCTGCGAATGAAAGGAATAGGCAGGGTAGATGAAGAAGGAAGAAACTATTTAGAATGGAAGCCTCCGCTTCCTACTCAGACTGTGTGGCGTTGGCCTCGCTGCTGGCGTTGGCCTCACTACTGGTGTTTGCCTTGGCTTGCTGCTCACTTGCGACGGCTTGTGCGGCATCTTGCGCTGCGGTCATACCGGTCTCTGTTTCTCCGGCAAAGGTATGAATACTCAAACCGAGCATGGCTAGAGATGCCAAGATCAAAGTGCTCTTTTTCAATACACTTTCCTCCTTTTGATTGAGATTAGTCCAAATACCTTTTGGACACTGTCATTGTAGAGGCTTCCCGTTACCGGAGACTTACCCTCCCTCCCTTCAAAAGCTCAAAACCCCATTCTCGCTATAATCACAAAAAAAAATTTCCAAGGATTTCTCGACTCATGCGCGTACTCTCCGGCATCCAGCCCTCCGGCAAACTCCATATCGGCAACTACTTCGGCGCCATCGCCCAGATGCTGCGACTCCAGGAGGAGCATCAGCTCTTCGCTTTCATCGCCAACTACCACGCCCTCAGCGGCGGGGCGAAACTCGAGGAGCTCAAGCAAAATACCTTTGAAGTAGCCGTCGACTTCCTGGCACTGGGTATCGATCCGGACAAAACCGTCTTCTGGGTCCAGAGCCACGCCAAGGAGGTCCTGGAACTCTACTGGATTCTCTCTCGCTATACTCCCGTTGGGCTCCTGGAACGGGCCCATAGTTACAAAGATAAAGTCGCTAAAGGGATTGCCCCCTCTCATGCGCTTTTTAGCTATCCGGTGCTCATGGCCGCCGACATTCTCCTCTACGATGCCGAGAAGGTCCCCGTAGGCAAAGACCAAATCCAACATCTGGAGATGACCCGGGACATCGCCATCAAATTCAATAACGAGCACGGCGAGATCTTCACGATCCCCGAAGCTCTCGTCGAAGAGTCCGTCGCCGTCGTCCCCGGCCTCGACGGGGCCAAAATGTCCAAAAGCTACGGCAACACCATCGAAATCTTCATGGAGGAGAAGGCCCTGCAAAAACGCTGCAACAAGATCGTCACCGACTCCACACCCCTGGGCGAACCTCTCGATCCTGAGAGCTGCAATGTCTACGCCCTGGCCTCCCTCTTTCTTGACGAAAGTGCCAAGGCCGAACTCGCCGAACGTTACCGCAGCGGAGATTTTGGCTACGGCCATTTCAAAAAAGAGCTCAAAGAGTTGATCTGGGATCACTTCGCCCAAGCCCGCGAAAAGCGCGCCTACTACCTAGCTCATCCCGACGAGGTCACCGAAATCCTCGAGAACGGAGCCGCCAAAGCCCGGGCCATCGCCGAGAAGAAGATGCAGATTGTCCGCGACGCGGTAGGTATTCTCTAAAGCGATGAGTTCTCGGTACTCTTCCCGCCAAGGCGAGGGAAAAAAGTGAAGGACCTTAAAACTGTTTTCCGCCGACTTATTCTTCCCTACTGGAAAGATTATATTCCCTACTTCGCCCTGGTGATCTTCGGCACGATTCTCTCTGCAACGGGAGAATCGGCTACTGCCTATCTAGTCAAGCCGGTCCTGGATGAAATCTTCATCAAAAAAGACGTCAACGCTCTTGAGCTCCTTCCTTATGCCATTATCCTGGTCTATGCCATGAAAGGCGTGGGAAAATATATCCAAGTGTACTACTCTGCCTATATCGGTGAGGATATTATCCGCAAGATCCGTAACCGAATGCTTCAAAAAATCCTCTCTCTTGATATGAGCTTTTTTTACCGTTATCATTCCGGAGAGTTGATTAGCCGCAATATCAACGATATTAACCAAATTCAGAGTATTGTCTCCTCCATGCTTCCCGATCTTTTCCGCCAAAGTCTCATCGCCTTGGGTCTGATCGGCATAGTCATCTATCAAAATCCTCGTCTCGCTTTCTACTCTTTGGTCATTATGCCTCTTATCCTCGTGCCGCTTGGCGTGATAGCACGGCGACTCAAAAAGCTATCTCATCGCTCACAGGAGAAAACATCCGACATCACTTCTCGCCTTACAGAGATTTTCAACAATATTGAAATGATCAAAGCCCGAAATACGGAAGCATTTGAATTAGAAAAGTTTGCAAGAGAAAACCTAGAATTTTTCCGGATCAATATGAAAACGGTCAAAACCTCTCAACTCTCGGGTCCATTAATGGAGTTGATAGGTGCCGTCGGTGCCGTCGCCGTTATTATCGTCGGAGGACATCAAGTCATCAACGGGCAAATGACGGTAGGTAGTTTCTTTTCCTTTATGACAGCGCTCTTTATGCTTTACGGTCCGATCAAAAAGATCATCTCTATTTACAATAATCTCCAAAACGCTCTTGCCGCATCGGAGAGGATCCTCTTTCTTCTGGACCAACAACCCACCATCATCGCACAAGGCAACGAAGAGATTTCAAACGCCGACGAACTTCAGTTTAAAAATGTTCATCTAAACTATGGAGGGAAACGAGCGCTCCACGGTATCGATCTCAACGTAAAAAAAGGGGAAAAACTCGCACTCATCGGAGACAGCGGAGGCGGGAAAAGCTCTATTGTCAATCTTATTACCCGATTCTATGATCCTGAGAGCGGTACCATCTCTCTTGACGGAATTCCCCTTCAAAATTATAAAATAGAGAGCCTACGTAACGCTATCTCCATCGTCACCCAGAGGGTTTACATTTTCAACGATACCGTCGCCATGAATGTCGCTTACGGAAAAAAGATGGATGAAGCCCGAGTCATCGAAGCGCTTAAAGAGGCTAATGCATGGGAATTTGTCCAGGAAATGGGAGGGATACACACGCGCTTAGACCAACACGGGACCAATCTCTCCGGCGGCCAACGCCAAAGAATTGCCATCGCCCGTGCACTTTACATGGACCCGAAGATTCTTATCTTCGACGAAGCCACCAGTGCACTGGACACCCAAAGCGAACGGCATATTATCGAAACGATTGAACGTGTCTCCAAAGATCGTATCACCATCATAGTTGCCCACCGTCTCAGCACCATAGAGGGTGTCGATAAAATCGCCGTCCTCAAAAGCGGTCGAATCCTCTGCTTCGGCCCCCCTGAGATCCTTATGAAGGATTGTCCGGCTTACCGCCGCCTCCTTGGAAAAAATGAAGAGTGGGATCAAAAGTGATCTCTAAAAATCTTCTAGGGTATACAAATTAAGCAGATTTCTCAAACTGAGCCTCTGGGTTTGAGCTCCATATTAACCGAACCATAATAGCTATAGGCCAAGACAACTGGAGAGAATCTTTCCATATAAACCTTCCTCTCTTTTCAAAAGACCAAAGACGATGCTTTTTCCATAGGAGCCTCGACCACGTTTGCTTTTGACCCTCTTGACGACATCAAATCACTCCTCATCGAGCATCTCCCACATCTTTGCTTCGGGCAGGGTCTCGACACCCAGAGCCAGAGCCTTGTCATATTTGCTCCCCGGGTCATCACCGTAGATGACATAGTCGGTCTTTCTCGAGACGCTGCCGCTGACTTTCGCCCCATGACGCTCGAGAATCTGCTTGATTTCGCTTCGGGGCCGGCTCATGGTCCCCGTCAGGACAACGGTTTTACCGGTAAAGGGAGAGGGTTCGATCTTGATTTTCTCGGGGGCTTTGGGGCGGACGATCTCCATGAGCCGCAAAATCTTGTCATGATTGATTCGCATAAATTCCACAAAACTCTCAGCCATCTCCTCTCCGAAGCCCTCGAGCTTCTTCAGATCCTCTTTTTTGAGATAGGGAAAATCAAGACCGTAGACTTCACAGATCTTTTTGCTGGCCACCTCACCGATATGTTCGATCCCCAGACCGTTGAGGAAACGCCAGCACTCCCGCCCCTTGCTCGCTTCGATGGCCTCAAGCAGATTGCGGGCCTTCTTCTCCTTAAACCCTTCCAGCCGCAGCAGATCCTCCAGTTTCAAGTGATAGAGATCCTCCAGGTCCTTGACCAGTCCCTCCCGATAAAGCTGCTCCACGATCTTCTCCCCTAGACCGTCGATATTCATGCACTGTTTGGAAGCGTAGTAGAGAATGGAATTGACCACCCGGGCGGGACAGGAGAGATTCTGACACTTGATCAACGCTCCTTCGTCCAGAAGTTCGCTACCACATTCTGGGCAACGGGTAGGACGTGGAATCTTCTTCTCCTTACCCGTGCGGTACTGGGGAAGGACCCGAATGATTTTGGGGATCACGTCGCCGCTACGGATGATCGTGACCATATCGCCGATGCGGATATCCAGCTTCTCTATATAGTCGAAATTGTGCAGAGTCGCCCGCTCTACTATGACACCTTCGATCTCCACGGGCTCCAGTACTGCGACGGGAGTGATGACACCGGTGCGGCCTACTTGAAGAATCACATCCTTGAGACGAGTCTGCTTCTCAACGGCGGGAAACTTGTAGGCGACCATCCATCGAGGTGCTTTGACCGTATAGCCCAATGCCTCCTGTACGGCGATACGATCCACCTTGACTACCATTCCGTCAAGCATCACCGGCAGGGAATCACGCATTTTGATCAGACGATCATAGACCGCTTCAATCTCTTCCACCGTCGTGCAGACCTCCCGTACCGGCGGCTTACGAAAGCCCAAATCATAGATATAAGCCATTAGATCACTGAGGTACTCGTAGTTCAGGTCGTTGACTCCCACGCCCCATGGCTGAAAAATCAGGTTGCGCCGTGCCGTGATCGCCGGATCCAGCTGGCGCAGGCTTCCCGCCGCAGCGTTGCGGGGATTGGCAAAGGGAGGCTCCCCGCGCTCGCTTCTCTCCCGGTTGATCCGTTCAAACTCCTTGAGGGTCATCAGCACTTCTCCCCGAATCTCAATGAGACTTTGATGATCGATCGTCAGCGGAATAGAACGAATCGTGCGGGCATTGGAGGTAACATCCTCCCCCTCTACCCCGTCGCCCCGGGTGATCGCCTGCTTGAGACGACCTCCCTCGTAGATCAGGTTGAGACTCGCTCCGTCAAACTTGGGTTCGACATAGTAGCGTTCATCGGGAAACTGCTTCGCGATGCGCTCATACCACGCCTCAAACTCCCGGGCATCAAAAACATCCTCCATACTCCACATCCGACTCAGATGTTTCGCCTTTTTAAAACCCTCCTTGATGGGAGCGCCGACCCGCTGAGTAGGAGAATCGGGATCGATCAGATCCGGATGGGCCTTCTCCCAGGCCTCCACCTCCCGGTAGAGCCGGTCGTACTCTTCGTCGGTTACGAGAGGATTGTCTTCGATATAGTAGGCATAGGCCCACTTTTTCAGGGTCTGTACCGCCTCTTTGTAGTCGTCGTAACTCTGAATCATCGGTCGCCTCTTCTGAATGAAATAATGCTTATTATATCCCATCGTCGGTCTATTACACAGATCACAACAAAGCCTTTGATATAATTATCCAATGATAGAACGGAGGGTGAATAATGAGACGATTCTTTTTAGCTGTGATGGTGACGCTTTTACCCCTTACTCTCTTTGCCAAAATGGAGTTCTCCAATCCCAAACCAAGCTTCGACCATCCGAGAAAGTGGGTCGTGCCGGTAAAAACCGACGATATTCATGTCATCAACCATATCATCGGTGGGATCAACAATGTCCTTAACGAATATCCTCCCGAAAGTCTCCAGGTCGCCATGGTCTTTTACAGCTCAGGGATGCGGGTCATTCGCAAGGACTACGACGCCAAGACTCTCACCCGCCTCAAATCTCTGATGGACGGCTACGATGTGGAGATGGTGGGCTGTATCAATACGATGAAGACCATGGGCTGGAAGAAAAAGGACTACATCGACGGCATCGTCTATCGTCAGGCGGGAATCGCCGAAGTACTGGAACGCAGCGTCGCGGGCTGGATCATTTTTGCCCCCTATTGATGACCTCAAAGTCAATACCATAAGCCAAAACACCCCACAATAAGGTATTAAGGAGCCAAAATGACCGAACCAGTCGAGGGCGGATCCCTCTTGACCGTTACCGCCGAAATCGTTTCGCTGGAGCCTGAGGGCTTCATCATCAAGATCCACAATGACGAACGCGACGAAACCTTCGAAGCTAAGAGCGTCCGGGAATACGCCGAATACCTGATCCGTAGTGTCAACGGTTCGATGCGGGACAATTTCGTCGCCCGCTGGCTTCCCTCCCCCACCGCCCGCCGGGTCGATATCGACCTCATCGGGATGCAACTGGGGATGATACAGGAGTGGATGGAAAACGAGCTCCAACAGGGAAGCGACCATCTAGAAGACGACGGAGGACTCACCGAAGCATTACGGGAACAAAATGAAGACGATAACGTCTAACGAGGTGTCAAAAACAATTAGAAAATTCTCATCAAATGTTTCTTTTTTAATTTCTCACTCCCAACTCTTCCCTCACTAGAGCAACCCAATAGCAGACTCCGATAGGAAGTAGATCGTCATTGAAATCGTATCGGCTTGAATGCAACGGGATAGTCTCGGCATCGGGGTCCACCTTGCTCCCCAGCCAGACATAAGCGCCGGGAACCTCCCGGAGATAGAAGCTGAAATCCTCCGAGCCCATACTGGAGGGAAACTCTTCTTTGATATTCTCTTCGCCGACACAAGCCACAGCGGCTTGCTTCGCCGTCTCCGCCCGGGTATTGACGGTAGGAGGATAGCGGTAATCATAGTTCACCTCTGCCTCGGCACCGAAACCCCGGGCCATCGCCCTTGAGAGCTCCCGAATTCGCTCCTCGATACGTCGCTGAACCTGGGGGGAGAAAGCCCGGACCGAGCCGCCGATCTTACAGGTATCCGGAATGACATTGAACGCTACGCCGCTCTCCACGGTCGCAACGGTAATCACATGGGCCTGGGAAGGATCGATGGAGGTGGCGGAGATCTCCTTGATCCCCTGGATCAGGTGAGAAGCGACGAGGATGGGATTGACCGCATGGTGGGGCTGAGAGCTGTGGCCCGAGCGGCCCCGGATCGTCACTTCCCAGGTATCCACCGAGGTCATCACCGGGCCATCTTTGACGAGAAAGGTACCGAACGCTTCACTGGGGCGCGTGTGTAGGCCGTAGATACTCTCCACGGGAAAACGCTCAAAAAGACCGTCGTCGATCATCGCCTTGGCTCCGGCACCCCCCTCCTCCGCCGGTTGGAAGATCAGGACGACCCGGCCCGAAAAGCTCTCAGAATCCTTCAAATACTTCGCTGCGGCCAAGAGCATGGTCACATGACCGTCATGACCGCAAGCATGCATCTTTCCCGGCGTGCCGGAGGCATAGGGCAATCCCGTCTCCTCTTGGATCGGCAGGGCGTCCATATCGGCTCTTAGTGCCATACGCGAACCCTCGCCTTTATCGATCCAAGCGACAATCCCCGTTCCCCCGATCCCTCGCTCATAAGGGATACCGTAACGTTCCAACTCCCGACAGATCCTCTCCGCCGTCCGATGCTCTTCGTATCCCAGCTCCGGCATCCCATGCAGCTCATGCCGCAAATTTCGATAATACTCCCAGTCCATTTCTATCATAGTCATATCCTTCTCATTGCCGTCTCTATCAAACCGAAAAAAGCTAAGGGATTGAAGTGTAGCACTTTTTTCTTAGCCTATATCTCTTAAGAGATATAGGGAAATACGCTTATCAAAACAGCGATCCGCTGTCACCGTCCACTCTCTCGGGGGGACGTTTGGGAGGATGGAGGGGATCGATCAATCGATCATTTCGATTAACCGTGCTATCCTCGGGCTCCCCGTCGAGAGGGATCATCTCCACTTCACTACTATTGCTCCCCTCCTCCTCGACAGAACCGCCGGGAGGCGAAGAGGAGTCAGCCGTAGAATTTCCGGTGTTGCTCTTCGCAGGAGAAGGGACAAATCCCTCGTCGAGAAAATCTCCCGTCCCGCCCTTGGGCAGGGGAGAGATCTTCGTATAGAGTTCCTTGTGTCCGTCCACTTCTCCCACATAGACCCCCTCCGGAACCTTGAACTCTCGGGGCATGTCGGGATTCAGTTCCAAGAGTATTTTGTAAAACCTGGCAAAGGCGGGTGCCGCCACCGAACCGCCGGTGGCATGACGTCCGATGGGGCGGTTGTTATCCCGGCCGTACCAGGTAATCGTGGTGACCGACGGAGAGTAGCCGCAGAACCAGGTATCTACGCCGTCATTGGTCGTCCCGGTTTTTCCCGCCAGTTCGATTCCTTTGACGGCAGCATTTTTTCCCGTTCCCCGCTTGATGACGTCCTGGAGAATGCTCGTCATCAAATAGGCCTGCTCCGGACGGGTAAAGTCGAGGATCTCCTTGGGCTTCGTCTCATAAAGAACGGCATTTTCCTTGGAGAGGATCTTACTCACCAGCCGCGGCTCGATCATATGCCCGTAGTTGGAAAAGACGGTATAGATCTGGGCCATCTTCAGGGGGCTTATGGCCAGGTTGCCCAAGGCGATGGACATATCTTTGGGGATGTTTTTCACATCCAGAAGCATCAGGCGCTTGCGGATCGTCTCAACGCCAATGTCGTAGACCAGATTGATGGTGGCCAGGTTCCGTGAATGGACCAAAGCCTCACGCAGGGTAATGAAACCTTTGAAATCCCGTTCATAGTTCTTGGGAGCCCAGACTTTGCGTTTACCGTTTTTATAGTACTGGAAGGTTCGTGCAAGATCGGTAAGTTTACTGGCGGGATTGTAGCCCATATCCAGGGCGGTCTGATAGATAAAGGGCTTAAAAGCAGAGCCGGGCTGTCGGCGGGTCATCGTCACCCGATTAAAGGCACTGCGACGATAATCCACCCCTCCGACAAGCGCCAAGATATCTCCGGTCCGGTTCTCCACGGCGATCAAAGCGCCGTTGAGGCTCGTTTTTTTGGGATTCTCTTTATAGCGCTTCATCAGCCGGTCAAAGCCGTAGCGCAAGGCCTTACGCCCTGCCTTCTGTGCCTCCAGATCGATGGTCGTGTAGATCTTGTAGCCGCCCGTTCGAATATCTCCCAGCTTTCCTTTGAATCGGCGTAGCACCTCGTCGACGACATAGGGGGCCACGTTTTGAGTGAGGGAGGTCCGATAGATTTTTGGGACCTCTTTGATGGCCGCTTTGTACTCGGCATCGGTGATCCAGCCCAGGCTCTTCATCCGATAGAGGATGGCGTTGGCCCGGTTGAGGGCCCGTTTGTAGTGACGACGGGGATTGTAATAGCTTGGAGCGTTGGGCAGACCGACGAGAATGGCGATCTCCTTGAGGGTCAGTTGACCCAGCTCTTTATGGAAGTAGCCCTGAGCGGCGGTTTTGACACCGTAGTAGTTGTTGCCGTAAGCGATTTCATTGAGATAACGCTCGATGATCTGCTCTTTGCTAAGCACATTTTCTATCTTGATGGCGAGAATCGCCTCTTTGAGCTTACGGGCCAGTTTTTTGCGGCTGGAGAGGAGCTTGTTTTTGACCAGCTGCTGGGTGAGGGTACTGCCGCCCTCGACGAAACGCCCTGCCTTGATATCCGCGACGATGGCCCGGAGAATCGCGTCGGGATTGACGCCGTGATGTTCAAAGAAGCGGGTATCCTCCGTAGCGATGAGAGCTTCGACCAGACGGGGAGGCAGTTCGTCGAAGGTTGCGTAGAGGCGATGACGTTTTTTGAAGACATAGGCCAGATGTTTACCGTTGCGGTCAAAAATTTCGCTGGAGAGTTCGGGGCGATAGTCGATGAGCTGATTGGCGTCGACCTTCACCTCTTGATAGGCATAGACAAAAGCCCCGACCAGCGCGATACCGAAGAGAATCGCCAGAATGATGGAGCCTTTGATGAAACGACCGATCATGTTCGAAACTCCCTGTTGGCAAAACTTGCTTCGACAAGGCGGCGGGTATACTCCTCATGGGGATGACTCAAGAGTCTCTCGCTGGATCCCGACTCCACAGCCCGTCCCTCACGGATCACGAGCATCCGGGGACAGATCTTTGCCGCCAGGTTGATATCGTGGGTGACGAAGAGCATGGCAAAGCCGAAACGTTGTCTCAATTCTACCAGAACCCGAGCCACTTCCTCCCGTAGATGGGGATCAAGCGCCGTAGTCGGTTCGTCCAGAAGCAGGAGCCGGGGATCACTGGAGAGTGCCATGGCGAAGATCACACGCTGAAGCTGTCCTCCGCTGAGTTGCGGCGGATAGCGCCCAAAAAGCGACCACTCCAATCCCAGGAGATCAAAGAGCTCTTGTGCCTTCTCCTCGGAAGCGAACCACTGTTTGCGAATCTTTGTCATGGGCGAGAGAGCCGTAAAAGGATTTTGGGGGATAAATGCCACCGTCTCGCCACGATGCAGGGCGAAGGGCGCTTCGATCTCCATTTGGCACGTCAGCGATCCGGGAAGCATCCCCAGCAAAGCCCGCAGGGTCAGGGATTTGCCGCTGCCGCTCTGGCCTACCAAGGCCAGAGCCCCGTCGATCTCGAAGCTCAAATCCACCAACGGCTTGGACTCCGATTCGATCCGAAGCTTCCTGATACGAATCATTCCAGCTCCTTGATTCTGCGTAGGAGCCGTCGCAACGCTTTTTTGGAAGATCCGAGCCTTGGAATGATCCTCAGTATCGGCTGCTCCACCGTGGGCTGGCGGATCGCACCGACGAGAAAGCCCTCTCCCATCAGATCTCTTTGAAGTTCCAAGGCCTGTCGGTTACTCTTGACCGGCACGGGAAGAATCTGAGAACCCATCTCCAGCCCCAGCTCCTCGGTGACGATCTTTCGGCGCGCTTCGAGACGCCGGTGAAAACGAGCCGCCCGCTTTCTCAAGAGGCGAAAATTTACCAACGCCAACGCTGTATCCACGACTGAGGGTGCGGTAGAATAGATGATAGGCTTGGCCCGGTTCTCAAGATAGCTGACAATCTCCTTCGAAGCGAGGATATAGGCGCCGTAGCTGCCGTAGGCCTTGCCCAGTGTTCCCATCTTTACATGAGCCGGGCCGGGTTGGATGCCGTAGTGTTCGAAGATCCCGAGGAGCGTCTCTCCCAGGACTCCGGCACTGTGAGCCTCGTCCACAATCAGCAGGGCTCCCGCTTCCTCGGCGACCTGGAAGATCTCGCGCTCGAGTAGATTCCCCCCCATAGAGTAGACCCCTTCCACCGCGACGATCTTTCGTCCTCCCGAAACGCGGCGTAGCCGACGGCGCAGATCCTCCGGGTCGTTGTGGCGGAAGAACTCCACCCGCTCTCCCAAAAGTCCCGTAGCCATCATTCCGCTGGCGTGGTACTCTTCGTCGATGAAAAGCCGATCCTTCTTTCGCACCAGCGCTTCGATCAGGGAGAGATTGGCCAAAAATCCGCTGCCGACCATCACCCCCTCCTCGAAACCGTTGGCCGCAGCCAACTCCTCCTCCATCTGTCGGTGGATCGGATGGGTACCGTTGACCAGCATACTGGCCTTGGGACCGTGACTCTCGTATTCAGCCAGAAGGCCCACTGCTTGATGAAGTTGTTCCCTTTTCTGCGCCAAACCAAGATAGTCGTTGGAGGCAAAATCGATCAACGTTTCAGGATAGAGTCTGCGTTTACGGAAGCGGCCGGCCCGCTGAAGGGCTTCGAGCTCTTTAGCATACCCGGGAAAGCCGGAAGCCTTTGCGATCGAATGCTCCTCGCAGAAAGGTCTCACTCCGCCTCTCTTTCCCACAGCTAATCCTCAATCCAGGGACGCAGGATCTCCACCTGCAAGCCCATCGCCGTACTCTCCAACCCGCGAACCTCCCGGATGTAGGGTTTGCAAAAGCCTTCCACCATGCAGGCTCCCGCCTTGCCTCGCCACTCTCCGCTATCGAGGTAGTGCCGCAGCGCCTCTTCATCGAAGGGGGCAAAACAATAATGGGTAGCGGAGAGATCGAGGAAGTAGCGCTTAGAAGACTTGAGATGCACACAGCTGACAATCGCGATCTCCGCTCCGCTTTGCAGTCTTAAAATCCTCTCCGCATCGGCCCGATCTTTCGCCTTGCGCAGCAGAGCCCCGTCGGGCCCTGCGATGACCGTATCGGCCACCAGCAAGGGTATTTCCAGGCCATAGGCCGCTTCCGCCGCTGCCAGTTTTCCTTTGGAGGCGTGGTAGACAAATTCCCT
>Ga0256833_1001285_pt1 | contig 18581 bp, 16 predicted proteins | sample 356284metaG_FD_190535 | JGI IMG/M metagenome (GOLD analysis project Ga0256833, IMG submission 190535) | Hydrothermal vent microbial communities from Mid Atlantic Ridge, Atlantic Ocean - 356-284 | ecosystem: Environmental > Aquatic > Marine > Hydrothermal vents | place: Atlantic Ocean: Mid... | reverse complement strand
CCTGCGGGGAGAGGGGGCTTTTAATCCCGAGACGACTTCGCTCGACCCGGAGACGGGACAGGGTGTTCCCTACACGACCTACGCCTTCGCGTCCCAGGCGAGCCTCGTGGAGGTGGACCTGGTGACGGGACAGGTCGGGGTGGTAAGGACGGTGAGCGCCCACGACGTGGGCAAGGCGGTCAACCCGGCGAACGTGGAAGGCCAGATCTTCAGCGGGGTTGCCATGGGTATTGGGATGGGCCTGTTCGAGCAGTTTTATCCGCGGAAGACCCGTTCCCTCGACACCTACCTCATCCCGACCGCCATGGACGTCCCGGAGGTCACGCCCGTCATCGTGGAGGTTCCGGAACCGACGGGCCCCTTCGGCGCTAAAGGGGTGGGCGAACCCGCTCTCATCCCCACCGCGCCGGCCATCTTAAACGGTATTCACCAAGCGACGGGCTGGTGGGTCAACCGGATCCCGGCGGACCTGGAAACCATCAGGGGATTGACGTCCCAGGCAAACGGGGACGTGTCGGAGACATCATCGCAAAAATAACGGAACTTTTAACCTGCTTGGAGGTGCATCATGGGTAAAATGTTGATACGGAATATTGGAACGCTCGTGTCCGGAGACGTTTCGGACCCCATCCTGGACGCGGATTCGATTCTCGTGTCGGACGGCATCATCGGGGCCGTGGGATCGGATCTCTCGGCCGAGGGCGTGGATATCATCATCGACGCCCAGGGAACCACCGTGACCCCCGGCCTGATCGATTCCCATTGTCACGTGGTTATCGGGGACTTTACGCCGCGGCAGCGGATGCTCGATTTCCTGGACAGCGAATTGCACGGCGGGGTGACACAGGTGATCTCCGCCGGTGAGGTGCACCTGCCCGGGCGTCCCAAGGACGCCGCCGGCGTCAAGGCCCTTGCGATTCTCGCGGCCAAGGCCTTCGACAACTTCCGGCCCGGCGGCATCAAGGTTCGAGGCGGCGCCCTGATCCTGGAGCCGGGACTGACGGAAGAAGACTTCGCCGAGATGGCCCGGGAAGGGGTCAAGACGGTAGGGGAGATCGGTCTCGGCAAGGTCAAGAAACCGGAGGACGCGGCGCCCATGGTGGCGTGGGCCAAGAAATACGGAATGACCGTGATGATGCACACGGGGGGGACCTCCATCCCCGGGAGTTCCGTGGTGACGGCGGACCAGGTCATCGCCACGAACCCCGACGTGGTCTCCCACCTCAACGGCGGTCCCACCTCCGTCTCCCCGGAGGAAGCAAGAAAGATAGTCATGGAGACCGACCTGGTCTACGAAATCTCCCACTGCGGGAACCCCAAGATGATCCTGGAGGTCTGCCGCCTGACCCGTGAGAAGAACGCGTATCACCGGGTGGTCATCGGCAACGACCACCCCTCCGGGACGGGCGTGGTGCCCCTCGGAATCCTGAGGGTCCTGAACATGATCGCCTCCATCGGCGAGATTCCACCGGAGATTGCCGTCTGCATGGCCTCGGGAAACACGGCCCGGGTCCACAAGCTGGACAGTGGCTTCATCGAGCCTGGAAAGGCGGCGGACCTGGTCATCATGGACGCCCCCATGGGGTCGGTGGGAGACGACGCGCTAGCCGCCCTGGCCGCCGGCGACATCCCCGGGGTTTCCAAGGTCATCGTGGACGGGGAGATCAAGGTCCAGAAGAGCCGGAACACCCCGCCGCCGAAGCGGGCCGCCACGCTGTGAAGGCTTTGTTTAAATGAAGGTGAATCCGGAAAAATGCAAGGGATGTGGGTTCTGCGTGGAGGTCTGTCCCCTGGAACTCGTTTCTTTGCGGGAGAAGATCGCCGCCATCGCCACGGGCTGCGTGGACTGCCAGGCCTGCGTGAAGGTCTGTCCCGCGGGGGCCATCGACAGCGATCCGAAGCTCCCAGAGGGGACGATCCAGTGTGACGCCTGTCCCGTGGGGTGCCGCATCCCGCCGGGAATGACCGGCGCGTGCCGGAGGTTCGTCAACAAGGACGGCCGTAAGGTTCGGACCACCCGGTTGCACACCTATGGCGACGTGGCGGGCCTCCTCAAGCCCCTTTGGGCAAAGGAGATCCAGTCACCCCTGATAACGGGCATCGGTGCCGGGACCACCTACCCGGACTACCGTCCCGCCCCCTTCATCGTGAAGGGCGAGGTGGAGGGCGTTGACGTGGTCACCGCCGTGACCGAGGCGCCCCTGAGCTACAGCGGCGTCAAGGTAAAGATAGACACGGACGAGCCCATCGGCGAGGAGGGGGCGGCGGTCTACCTCGGGCGGCACAAGGTGGGGCACGTAACCACGGAGGAATACGGTTCCAAGATGCTCTCCCTCGGGGGCGCCAACCTCCTGACAGGGAAAGACGGTTTCGTCGTGGCGCGGGTGGTGTCTGATATCGCCAACCGGAAAGCGGTGACGCTCCGGGTCAAGGACGGCGCGGAATTGACCCTCGAGGTGGGACGGTCCCCCGTCATTGACGGCCGGGTCATCGAAAAGATGCGCGTGGGTTGCGGCAGCGCCTCCATGGGTTTGTTCGCGCCCCACTTCCGTCACGCGGCCGATGAGGTCATCGTCATCGATTCCCACGTCACGGGGGTCTTCACGGAACACACGGCGGGCAGGTATCTCGGTGCCCCCTTCAGCGGGGTTCGCCTGCGGTTCAAGAAGAGCACGCCGGGGCGCTACTTCGGGGACCACGGGAAGGGATGGGGCGGTACCAGCGTCGAGGATCCCGTCTCCCTCGTGGCGGATATCGACCCAAGACACGCCAAACCGGGCATGACCATTCTTTTCACGGAGACCACCGGACAAAAGGCGAAACTGGTTCGGTGGAAGGGAGACCTGTCTTTCGAAGAGATCCCCCTGACGGATGCGGCCCGCAATGCCGTAGAGCAGATCCGCCGGACGAGCCAGCGTTCGCGGGTCTCGGCGGTCTACGTGGGAGGATGCGGCGGAAGCGCCCGCGTCAGCGTGGTCCTCTACCCGGTAAAGCTTACCGAGGCCGTCCACGAAAGAAGGACGAAGCTCACCGTGGGCGGGGCCACGCCGTTCATCTTCCCCGGCGGCGGCATTACCTTCATGGTCGACGTGGAGGAGGTGAAGACCGGGGCCTTCACGTGGGTGCCCACCCCTGCCACCGTGGCGCCCCTCGAATTCACCATGACCCTGGAAGACTACGCGGCGATGGGAGGCTACATGGACGCCGTGATGGACGAAGAGGCCCTGTCGGCATGGCTCAACGGGAACGGGGAACACCCATAGGAGTTGCCTCATGACAGGAAGCCAACCGTCCACCGCCTCGTTATCTTTCTCTCGCGGAGAAAAAGGCATGGTCTTGTCGGCACGGTTCCAGGTTTCCCACGGCCCCATGGAACTCGGCATCCAGGTGACGGGACGTGAATCGGCCGTGTTACAAGCGGGGGGGATGGTTTCACCGTGGTCTCAGGGGCTTCTCGAGGAGATCCGTTCCGTGTTGCCTCTTCTGAAGATGCGGGGGGAGACGTTGCCGGTGAAGGCACGCTGGCCCCGGGTGGTTAAGCGGATGGTGCGGGCCGTTCAGGCCGTCGACGGAAAGGAATTGACCCCTATGGCGGCGGTGGCCGGGGCTGTCGCCGATGAGATGCTCGCCCGATTGCGCGAAATTCCGGAGGGTTTTTTTTCCAGAATCCTCGTGAACAACGGGGGGGATATGGCCTTGTTCTCCCCGGGCGCGCCGGTCACCATCGGGATTAGAGGAACGGGACGGAACGGGACCGCCATGCGGAACATGACTGTATCCGGAGGGGGTGTGGCCACGAGCGGCTGGCGGGGCAGAAGTTTCAGCCGCGGGATCGCCGATGCCGTGGTGGTGGTGGCCGACTCGGGCGCCGTGGCGGACGCGGCCGCCACATTCATCGGCAACCGCGTGGACGTGACAGGCGTCGCGGCGTCGCGGCGGCGCGCCTCGGAACTGGACCCCATGACGGATATCCCCGATGTCATGGTCACCGTTTCCTGCCCCCCACTGAAAAAGGAGGAAAAACAGGCCGCTCTCGACAACGGCCGGGCCGCCGTTCTGCCCTTGTTGGAGAGGAGCATCATCCGAGGCGCGGGGCTCTACCTGCAGGGAGAATCGGCGGAATTGGGCGGCGACACCGTAAACTTCAAATAATTACAAGGAGGTAAGTATCATGGAGATTCGCAAGATGTTAACCGTGGTGGAAGAGATTCGTGAGGAAATGGGTAAAAAGGTGGATCCTCCGCACCGGAAGGCGGCGGCCATCGCCGTCATCAAGAACCCCTTCGCGGGCAAGTACCAGGAGGACCTATCCGAATTGATGGGGTACGGCGAGCAGTTGGGAAGCATGTTGGGAGAACTGGCGGTGAAGGCCCTGGGGATCCCCAAGGAAAAATCTGAGAGCTATGGAAAAGGCGCCATCGTGGGACTGAACGGGGAACTGGAGCACGCGGCGGCCATTTTGCACCCCAAACTGGGCAAACCCTTCCGCGAGGCACTGGGCGGTGGTAAGGCGATTATTCCCTCGGCCAAGAAGATGGGGGCCCCGGGGACGGCGCTCGATGTTCCGCTTCATTTCAAGGATGCTGCCTTCGTGCGGTCCCATTTCGACGCCATGGAAATCCGGGTTCAGGACGCGCCGAGGGACGATGAAATCGTCGTCGCCCTCGTGGTGACTGACTCGGGACGCCCGCTGGCCAGGGTCGGCGGGCTGAAGAAAGAAGAAGCGAAATGTGAAGACGGGTTGAGATGACAACCAAGCTCCCGGAGAGGTTTACTTCTCCGGGAGCCATTATTTTATCTTATTTTTTACTGTTTTTTTATGTGTTATTTCTATAATTCCTTTAGGTATTAAGAAATAAGGGAATAAAAAATAATGATTTTTCATTTTATTCAATTGACATTTCAGGAATAAGATTTATAATATCCTAAACTAATTGGTGTCATATCATGAAACGAACACGGTATGAAGAAAGGGCTTAAAAAGATACGTAATATCGGGATCATCGCCCACATCGACGCGGGCAAGACAACCTTGTCGGAGAGGATGCTTTATTACACGGGCAAGATTCACAAGATGGGCGAGGTTCACGACGGGGACACCGCCTTGGACTGGATGGCCCAGGAACAGGAACGGGGAATCACCATTACATCTGCCGTGACCAACTTTTTCTGGAGGGACTTCGAGATTCACCTTATCGATACCCCGGGTCACGTGGATTTCACCATTGAGGTGGAACGGTCTCTCCGGGTCCTGGACGGGGCCGTGGTGGTCTTCTGCGGGGTCGGAGGGGTGGAGCCCCAGTCCGAGACGGTCTGGCACCAGGCGGACAAGTACCGGGTGCCGCGTATCGCCTTCGTGAACAAGATGGACCGAATCGGGGCGGATTTCGACCACGTGATTTCCATGATGCGGGAACGGTTCAACACCCCTCCTGTGGTCATGCAGCGGCCCATCGGCGCGGAGAACGCCTTCAAGGGTGTCATCGACCTGATTCGCATGAAGGCGATTGTCTGGTCGGACGATGGGCTGGGAAATGAATACAAGGTCATGGAGATCCCGGAGGAGATGAAAAAAGAGGCGGGTCACTACCATGAGGCCCTGCTGGAGGCGGCGGCGGAGGCTGACGATGAGCTGATGGAACGATATCTGGAGGCGGGAGATCTTCCAGATTCCGAAATCGTGAAAGCCCTGAGGAAGCGAACCCTTTCCATGGAGATCGTTCCCGTCCTTTGCGGTTCCGCCTTGAAAAACAAAGGCGTCCAGCCCCTGATGGACGCCATTGTGGATTTCCTGCCCTCCCCCCTGGAGGTCCCGCCCGTTACGGGGGTGGATCCCGAGACGGGGGAAACCGTCACGCGCCCCCCGGATATCAAGGCGCCCTTTTCGGCCCTCGTCTTCAAGGTCATGATGGACCAGGGAAGGAAGCTCTGTTTCGTCCGAGTCTATTCCGGGCAGATGAAAGTAGGCGAGGCGGTCTATAACCTGAACCTGGGTATCCGAGAAAAGGTGGCCCGTGTTCTTGAGATCCATGCCAATCACCGTAAACGGATCGACACGGCCAAGGCGGGCGACATCGTGGGGGTTATCGGTCTGAAAAAGTCTTCCACGGGAAACACCCTCTGCGATGCGGCGGCGCCCATCCTCTTGGAGCCCATTGATAGTTACGAGCCCGTGATCTCCGTAGCCATAGAGACGGTTTCCAACCAGGAGGCGGAAAGGGTCCAGGAGGTTCTGGCCCAGATTATGGAGGAGGATCCCACCTTCCGGGTCAAGACGGATGAAGAGACGGGCCAGGTGGTGATCTCGGGGATGGGGGAACTCCATCTGAACGTGATAATCACGCGCTTGCTGGAGGATTACGGGCTGAAGGTCCACGTGGGACGACCCCAAGTGGTTTACAGGGAAACCATTAAGCGTCCCGTTGCCGCGGCGGGCGTCTTCGACCGGGAGATGGCGGGAGTTCACGGATTCGCCTCGGTGACCCTCGAGATGACCCCGGGGGATCGGGCCTCTGGGAACCGTTATTCCGACAGCAAGGCAACGGAGATTCTCCCCGAAGAGCATCGTCGGGCCGTGCGCGACGGCGTCATGGACGCCCTATCTTTTGGCCCCCTCTCGGGGAACCCCATGGTGGACGTGAATGTAACCCTCAAGGACGTAAAATGGGAGGAAAACGATCATGCCATTTCATCGCTGCGTATCGCAGCCGCCACTGCCGTAAGGGAAGGAACCCAGAAGGCGGAGATTATTCTCCTCGAGCCGATCATGGAACTCGATATTCTCATACCGGAGGAGTTCGTTGGAGAGGTTATCTCTGATATCAACAGCCGGAAAGGCGAGGTTCACAGCCTTGAAAACAAGGGAAAGATTACACTCATCCAGGCCCGGGTACCCTTGAAAGAGTTGTTCGGGTATTCGACGACACTGCGTTCCCTGACCCAGGGCAGAGGGAATTTTACCATGCGTTATTTCCGGCATGACCAAATCACATAGGAGGAAAAATCATGATGGACAACGAAAAAATCATTCACATCCTGAAGGATCACGAAGGCCGGTTTGTATCGGGAGAGATCATTAGCCGCGAGGTAGGCATCACCCGGGCCGCCATTTGGAAGCGGATCTCGGCGTTGAAAAGTATGGGATACGTGATCGACGCGCGGCAGAACATGGGCTACCGTTTGATGCGTTCCCCCGATATCTTGACGCCGGAAGAGATCCAGTACCGCCTTGGAACCAAGATCGTCGGCAGTGAGGTCCGGTATTATCCCGTCCTGGAATCGACAAACGCGGAGGCCTTCAGAGTTGCCACGGAAGGTGGAAAGGATGGGCTGGTCATCGTCACGGATCACCAGACGGGCGGCAAAGGACGCCTGAACCGGACGTGGTTCTCTTTCCGGCGCCAGTCCCTTTCCCTTTCCATCGTCCTGCGTCCCAAAATTGTTCCCTACGTGGCGACCATGCTCACCTACATGGCGGGAATCGCTCTGTATGAGACAATCTACGCCCTGACGGCTGTGAAGCCGTCCATCAAGTGGCCCAACGATATCCTGATGAGCGGCAAGAAGGTCGCGGGGGTCCTCTGTGAGCTGAACACGGAGACCGACGTGGTAAACTTTGCCGTCATCGGTTTGGGGATCAATCTCAACGTTCGGAAGAACAAGTTTCCCGCGGAGATACGCGACGCCTCCACATCCATCTACGAGGAAACCAAGAAACGCGTCAAACGCGTCACCTTCGTCAAGGAACTCCTTCGGCAGTTCGACTACTGGTACGGCGTGTTCCTGAGGGACGGCGGCGACAGCCGTATTTTGGCCGAATGGAAGGAGCGGGCCGACATCGTAGGCAAAGACGTGAAGATACGCTCTTTCAACGAAGAGATCGAGGGTGAAGTGGTAGACGTGGATCCCAACGGCGCCCTGGTTGTCCAGACGAAGGAAGGCGAGAAGAAGCGCGTCATCGCGGGAGACCTGGAGACTGTCGTCCTTCCCGAGGGGTAAGATGCTCCTCGCCATCGACGTCGGAAACACCAATATCGTTTTCGGGGTCTTCAAGGAAAGCGACCTGGCGGTCAGTTGGCGCGTCAGCACGCTGGCGAACCGTTCCGTCGACGAGTACAGGGTTCTCATCTCCAGGCTCTTCGAGCTGGAGGGAATGGATCTAACAAGCATTACCGCCGTGGTCATCTCCTGCGTCGTTCCCACGGTCCTCGAGGCCCTGCCGGTTGCCGTGAGAAAGATGTTCGGTTTTGCTCCCCTCGTGGTTGGACCGGGCGTGAAAACGGGAATGCCTATCTTCTACAGCAATCCCTCGGAGGTGGGAGCGGACAGGATCGTAAACGCCGTTGCGGGATACGAGCGGTTCAAGACACAGACTATCGTGGTGGATTTCGGGACGGCGACCACCTTCGATTGCGTGTCGAAAAAGGGGGAATACCTCGGAGGGGTCATCGCCCCCGGGGTCCACATCTCCATGGAGGCCCTCTTCCAGTTCGCGTCCAAGCTCCCGCGGGTGGCCCTCTGTTGGCCCCCGCAGGTTATCGGGCGGACCACCGTTCAGAGCATCCAGTCGGGGCTCCTCTACGGCTACGTGGAGATGGTGGACGGCCTCGTCCGGCGTATCAAGAGGGAAATGGGAGGGCAAACGAAGGTCATCGCCACCGGGGGGCTGTCCCGACTCGTAGGGCAGCAGGCCCGGACCATTGACGAGACGGACGAGCTTCTCACCCTCGACGGGCTACGGATTATCTACGAACGAAATCTCGCTTGAATTCCCGATACCAGGCCACGAATTTCTGGATCCCCTCTTCCATCGTCGTGTGAGGGTCATAGCCCAGCTCTCGGCGAGCGCGTTCGATGTCCGCGTAGGTGATGTCCACATCTCCAGGCTGCTGGGGCAGCCGCTCGATCTTGGCCTCTTTCCCCAAGGCTGCCTCAATCAGGTGAATAAGGTCGCTCAGGGCGGTGGTTCGGGATTCTCCCAGGTTGTAGAGATGAAATCCCGAATCGATTTTGCGAACCCGCTTCATCCCGTCGATGATATCGTCGATGAAGGTATAATCGCGCTTCGTGGACCCATCCCCGAACATGGGAACGGGTTTCCCCTCATCGATGAGGCGCGTGAACTTGTGAATGGCCATCTCCGGCCGCTGTCTCGGCCCGTAGACCGTGAAAAAGCGCAGGGCCACGATCGTGAACCGGTAGAGATGATGGTAAGTATAGCAAACCAGCTCTCCCGCTTTTTTCGTGGCGGCGTAGGGAGAGATGGGGTGGTCCACGAAATCGTCCTCCGAAAAGGGAACCTTTGGGTTGTTTCCGTAAACGGAGGAGGAGGATGCGAAAATCATTCGGGACACCCCGAATTCCTTCATGGCCTCCAGGAGGTTCATGGTCCCGCGGATGTTGACCTCCTGGTAGGTGACGGGGTCGGCGATGGAGGGCCTGACCCCCGCCAAGGCGGCGAGGTGAACGACCTCCTCCGGGCGGTGAGTCTCGAAGACCCGCTGAACGAAGGTGTTGTCCCGGATATCGCCCCGGAGGTCGAGAAACTGTTCGGGGCTTTCGCATCCTTCCCGGATTTTCCGAAGATTACGTTCTTTGATGGCGGGATCGTAGAAGGGGTTGAGGTTGTCGATGGAGATGACTTGATGCCCTTCGGCAAGAAGCGTTTCCGCGAAATGGGAACCGATGAACCCGGCCGCGCCGGTTAGAAGGATTCTCATGGGCGTGTCCTTTCAGAAATAGGTTACAAGTTGCTTGAACTTTTCTTTCCAACGGACCTGGGGCTTCAGGGATCGGGAGGCGAATATCCGGTGCCGATCGTCCATCAACACGGCCTGGATACCGGTATGGCGGGCAAGCCAACGCGCGGCCTTTTTCCGCCCCATGACGAAAAGGGCCGTGGCGAGGGCGTCGGCCTCCATGGTGGTTCCCGCCAGAACGGAAACGCTCCGAAGTCCCCGGGCGGGCAGGCCCGTCGCGGGATCAAGGATGTGATGATACCGAATGTGGTTTCGGATGAAAAAGTGCTCGTAGTCGCCCGAGGTGGCGATGGCGCGGCCCGAAAGGGTCACGACGGCGAAGATAGCGCCGGAGTCGTCAGGGTCCTGGATGCCGATGCGCCAGGGACGTCCCGGCGGACCGCCTGAGGCGTACAGATCCCCTCCGGCGTTGACGATGAAGTTGTCAATCTTCCCGGTCTTGAGGACCTTCGCCGCCTGGTCCACGGCGAATCCCTTCGCGATACCGCCCAAGTCGATCGCCATGCCTTTCCGCTTCAGGGATACCTGGTGTGTGTCGGGGTCACACGTAACTCCGCCAAGGCCCGTTTTTTTTAACGCCACCGAGATCGCTTCGCCAGACGGGAGGCGGGGGTGCTGGGTGTCCCATCCCCACAACCGGATGAGGGGGCCCAGGGTGATGTCGAACGCTCCCCCCGTTTCCTCGCCGATGCGGAGCCCCTCATGGGTAACCCGGCACGTGTTGGGGGAAACGGTCACGGGACCTCGTCCCGCGCGGGCGTTGATCCGGAACAGCTCGCTGTTGGGTTTGTCCGGGTTCATAGCGTTGTCCACGGCCCGGATCGCGTCGAAGGCCTGTTTGATAACCCTGTTGGACGCGGGAGACCCGACCCAGGTAATCTCCACCACCGTTCCCATGATCCACTGGCCTTTGTGGAGAACCTGGGGACGGTCGCACGCGGCCACGACGAGGAGGCACAGGAGAATAAGAAAGCGCCGCGGGCCAAACGGGATGCCAAGAAACAGATTTAATCGGCGCATCATCTGTTCCACCCGAAAAAGAGATAGGAAAGGGTGAGGAAGGCCACGTAGAGGGAGAAGAGGAAGAAACCGTGGCCCCGCCGTATTTTCCGGAAAAAGAGGAGGATGGAAAGGAAAACCCCTACCACGACGAGGAGGGCCGCCCCGTAGAAGTGAAGGGTCCTTCTTTCCGCCGTAAGGGGACGGGCTGTGGCGGACATGCCGACGATCCAGAGAATGTTGAGGATATCCGCGCCGATGATGTCTCCCGCCGCGATGTCCCCCTCGTTCTTGAGGGCCGCGATGACGCAGGTTGTCACCTCGGGAAGGGACGTTCCGATGGCAACCACGGTGAGCCCGATGACGATCTCCGAGATACCCAGGTGGCGGGAGATGCCCGTGGCGGCCCAGATGACCCCCCGGCTCGATACCAGGACGCCGATGAGGCCGATGGAAAAGAGCAGAAAAAGAGCGGGGTTGGAGCGGACCGGGGTCACGGGAAGGTGCGATGCCAGCTTTTCCTCGAGGACCAACGCCCGCTGGTTCCTGGCATAGGAAATGAACCAGGAAAAATAGACCGTGAGAATGATGAGAAAGACGATTCCCTCCCAGCGGCTGACGACGCCGTCCAGGCTGAAAAGGTAGAGAAGACAACCGCTTCCCAAAAGGACGAAGGCGGAGGGCTTGACGAGTCTGCGATTGACGATGAAGGGGATGGGAGCCACAATGGCGGCGAGCCCGAAGGCGAGGGCGTCGTCGGCGATGACGGATCCGATGGCGTTTCCCAGGGCGAGGTTGCTGTAGCCCATGACGGCGGACTGCACGGAGACGGCCAACTCCGGGAGGGTCGTTCCCATGCTGACCAGCAAGGTCCCCACGATGATTTTGGGGATATGGTTACGCTCGGCGATCCCCACGGCCCCGGAAACGAAGAAATGGCCGCAAACGAGGAGGACAATGAAACTCCCAATGAGAACAAGCGCGTAAGGGATCATATCATGTGTAGTGGCATCTAATTTTTTGGTTCTATACCTAACACACCTTTATCTGCATGAAAAGTGAATCATTGGCCTTGAGGGCTGTGGCAGGGGTTAAAGGAATTTGAGCGGTTTCTTGCCCAACCAAGAAATTTCGTAACGACAGGGGACAATGTAAAAACTATGGGGGAACAGTAGCGAAAAAGATGATTTTGCCTGTGAAGACGACGGGGATACATGGAAGATGGTTTCATATGACCTGGCACGAAAGAGATTAGAATAGTAAGGAAAGAACAAAGATTAATAACGTGTGGCTTGCAGCGGAAAGAGCTTATCTCTCTTTCAAGAGTTCCAAACGTCTATCCAGTTCCTCCGTTGCCACTCCCCGGGCTTTCAGGCTTTCATAGGCCACGCGGGCGGATTCCGTTTTGCCCATCTTCAGGTAGCAATCCCCGATTAGCATCAGGGTTATTTCAGACTCCGGGTGCTGTTTCAGGTAGGCCTCATAGAGCTCCAGCGCCTGGGGATAGTTTTCCCATTTGAAGGAGATATCCCCCATAAGGGCGAGGGCGTCGTGGAGGGAGGCGTCGAGAACGAAGGCCCTTTGCAGGTTTTCAAAGGCCTCATTCAACCTTCCCTGTCGGAGCCTCAACTTTCCCAGCGAGGCGTAAGCGGGGGCGTAATCCGGATTTTCCTGAATCGCCCGGCTGTAAAGTTCTTCCGCCTTAGCGTCTTCCCCTTGGTTAAAATAGATATTCCCCAGGTTGAGGAGGCCCTCCGGCATCTGCCCTCCGATTTCGATCGCCTTTTCGTAGCAGCCCTCCGCCGCGTCCAGATTCCCTTCCTGAAAGTATCTATTGCCCCTCCCCATCCAGTAGTCTATCTTTTTCTGATTGGAGAATTCTCGTTCGGTCCGTTCGAGATTCCAGACGGCGTCGCGATTGTCCGGATGAAGGTTGAGCGACTTTTGGAACATGCGTTTCGCCTTAATCCAATGTTTCTGCCGGAAATAACAGCAACCCAGATTGTTGAAAAAGGTGGGGATCACGGGCAGGTATTCGACGCTGCGCTCAAGGCAGCGGGCGGCGAGATTCAATTCCCCCAAGAAAAACAGGCTGTTTCCCATGAGGGCAAAGGCGACCGGAATATTTCCGCCTCCTTCGATAAGCTCGATCTGCCGTTCGATCTCCTGAACAAATTCCCCTTCCGAAACGAACTGGTTCTTTTCGAGCGATTCCAAGGCCTCCTCTACCTCACCCCCAATTTCATCCCGAAACTTCTCCGTGTGAAAACGGATCTCCCTTATAAAGTTTTCCACATCATATTTGATGTCATCCAAGGCCGTTTCGATTTCCCTCTCTTCTTCCGCCCCTTTTCGGGCGTTCAAAAACGCCTTGATTTTGTCTATAATCGCCTGGTCTTTTCGGGTCATGTCATTTCCCCTCCCTTTAAGGTTTCTGCTGTTTGCCTTATGCGCCTCAGGTGGCGTTGAAGGAGTTTTTTGGTTTTCCCCATAATCTCCACGTTCGTCTGGAACCAGTCAATGTGTTCCGCGATGATGCCTCGTTGCGCCTTGATTGGGTCGGGATTGTAATAAGGGGGAACCGCGTTGAAGATGATCTCCTTGCCGATGATGAAAGACTGCGTGATATGAGCCATGATGCCGAGATAAGAGGGATGATTGGTTAGCTCACCCCTAACCCGCCCCAGTTCACTGATAAAACGGCCGCTTTCCTCGATTAGTTTCTTCTTCTCCCCCTTGCGCCACATTTCACGCGACAAGAACGCTTCTACCTTTTTTCTCCATTCCCGATATTCGGCAATTAGGGCATCGAGACCGCTGATACCTCCATCAACCACGCCGATCAATTTTTCATAATCCGCGTGTATTTTTTCGGGGGATGGAACGTGAAGCGTATCCCTTATCCTTGCCAAGACGTTCGTCTTTGCGGAGAGATAGGCCTTTTTCGTGTCCTTCAAGGTCATAACCTTTGTTCCGGGAATATAGGCTCCGCCCTCCGTCGCATTGATACATGTTCCGAAATATCCAGAAATGATATCCTCATAATTTTTCAGGAACATGTGCCATACCTTGGTGGTCAATACGCGTTCTTCATAATTTCCCTTCACCCAAAACGTGTCTATCACACCCGGAAGGATTGCCTCTTGTTTCTCTCCAAGGGCGTTGTCCGCTGCGTGAGTCCGACCGTCCGGGGCGTAAGCCAAATCCTGTCCCACCAGGATGATGGGGTCACATCCCAACGCCTCCGCGATGGTGAAACCCATGTTGGCGGAGGAAGGTCCAATCGACAGGATGCCCTTGTCGATTCCCAGCCAGTAGTAGTGGGCGAAGGAGCGCAGGGCCACGATCTTTTCCCCTTTGTAGGCGGCCAGGCTGTCCGGTGTTAGCAGGGGGATGGCCACAAGATAGGTATCCCTCAGTTTGTCTTCGGGGATTCTCGTGAAAAACTTCTTAACCAGGGGGACCCGCTCCAGGGAGGTCACCAGATGGGGCGTGATGCCGTGTTTCAGGAGGGGTTTCAGCGAGGCGTCCACGCTGATGATGAGGGCTTTTTCCTCACATCCCTTGAGCTGTTCAATATTTTTGTTCAGCGACGGACCTGTCGCCACGATGATGGCGGGGACCTTTTTGAAGGTTTCAAACAATTGATTGATCCCGGGCGTCTCGATAAAAAAGCGGTGGTTTGCCAGGGTGTTATCCAGGCCGATTAGGGAATCCTTTGGGGCGTTTCCAATGCCATTCAGTGTCTCCCGGATGGCGTCCTTGAAGGCCTTGATAAGTGAGTGATAATAGGGCTTGTTAGCTTCGAAAGATAAAGATGTCTCTATGAATTCAAATGCCTTGGCGAAACGAACCAGGGTGCCTTGTGAGAGAATATCCATGAGACGAAGAAAGAGGTATTCCTCCTTGACGCCAAAAAGGAGATGTATCTCTTGACGCGTGAGCATGGGGGTCAGGTCGAAGCGGTGAAACGCCATCCAGATGAATGCCAGTTCTTTCTCCGCGATGATGAGGGATTGATTGACGGGGGGACGGTGGCCCAGGAACGCAAAGACATTATATCCGAGCCCAAATCCCAAAAAGACCGCGAGACGCGGATTCATCAGCCTCTTTTCCTCGAACACGAAACGCTCCGCCGTTCCCCTCGGATCGGTGGGGTCGTGAAGATACCGCCATTTTCCGTTCACGCGCCACTTTGCCGTGGGGTGTCCGGAAGGCGTCTTGACGATTTTTATGTCCCTCGGCGGCTTCATCCGCTTGAGAGTCTTGTAGAGATCGGGATACCGCGCTTTAATGGCGTTCAGATTTTTCGCAAAGTAGTCCATAACTTTCCTATCTTTTCGATTTCAATCGTGTCCTGCCATCCCGGAGATAGGCCACCATCCGATGGAGGTCTTGCAGTTCGAGGACCCGTATCGCCTCCTCGTACTCTTCCTCCAGCGAACCAAAGATCTTCTTTTGGACCACCCTTCGGTTTATCAGGTGAAGGTAGGGCTTTTCCTTGAAGAGGCGGGTGATGGCCTTTGCGCCGAAAAACGGGGTTCCGTCATAGAGCGCATCAAACACCACGCAGAGCAGGGCGTAGTCCTCATCGGTGTCCAGTGTGACCCGGACATTCGGCCCCGTCTCGTCTTCGTTGGCTTCCACGAGGACCCGTGAAAACCTCTCTTCGCTCTGGATAATGAAGGGAGTCACGTGTTCCCGCTCGGGCTTCGCCCTTGCCTCCCTATGGGCCGTATCGAGGGCATTGAAAGAAAAGACCTCCACGTCGAGGCCATGGGGAAAGGTCCGCCGCAGGGTGTTGCTGAGATAATCCACGCCGCGCTTGTGAAATTCCGCCACGCAGCGGTCCACCACCCCCGGGTCGATGCAGGGGCAGTCGCTGGTCACCCTCACCACCGGGTCGATTCCAAACCTCACCGCCGCGCCGTGGTAGCGCGCAAGCACGTCTTCCGAGCTTCCCCGGAACCACGCCGCGCCGCAACTCTCCACCGCCTTCACCACCGCGTCGTCCTCAGGGGCCGTAGTGGTGGCAATGATCACGGCGGAGAATTCGCGGCAGCGCTGAAGCCTGCGAATCACCTGTTCCAGAACCGTGATCCCGCTGCCGTAAGGCAATTCCTTCAGAATCTTCCCCGGCAGGCGGGTCGATCCCGTCCGCGCCTGGACGATGGCTCCCGGAATCATAACTCTCCCTTCAAAGAATCCCCCTCACCAGGTCAAAGGCCTCCGCCGCGGCCACTCCAACCTCGGCGCCCCTTCGAGCGGCGAGGGCCTCGATACCCCGGCGGGAGCGGGGATGGGGAAACACCCTTATCTCGCCGGCGTAGGCCTCCATGGCCTCAACTTTCATCCGAAGTGTCTCGGAAACATCCACGTAGAGGTTGGGGGAGAAGGGGACGGGGCCCGGAGACCACTCCGTGGATGAAAGCACCTCAAAGGCAAAGATGGCCCTGACGCTCGCGCCGGGCAGGGGGCGCGCGGCGGTCAAGACCGCCTGGTGGGTAATCTGATGATCGATATTCAGGTCGCCCCGATGATGGGTCAAGACAAGATCCGGGCGCAGCCGCGCCATCACCCCCTCGATTTCCTTGACGATTTCGAGCAAGGAAACCGTATCGAATCGGTTGTCCGGAAGGCCGCGGAAGATCACCTCGTCCACGCCCACCCGGCGGTTTGCCTCCACCGCCTGTTCCCTCAGCTCTTTCAGGGCGCTCTTCGCGCTTTTCTCGTCTCCGTCCCGGGAAGTGATGCCCTCCCCCAGGATGAGCGTCACGGCCCTCGCCCCCTCGCGAACAAGACGGGCGATGGCCCCCCCGCACCCCAGGATTTCATCGTCGGGATGGGCGGCCACGATCAAGATGTTCTTAGGCTGAAACACGCTATACCATCTCCCAGGTTATCCATTCGTCGGCCTCGATGTCCCGCAACGCCCTTTTCCCCACCAGGACATCGAGGAAACGGGGATGGATTCCCAACCCCGGGCGTTTGATGATGAGCATCTCCGGGGTAATACGCGTCCCTTCCGGGATATCGGTCTTCGCGTGAATGCTGCGCCGGACTATCCGATAATTTTCCATCTCTTCGGGGGAGGGGCCATGTTTCCGTCCGTCCCCCATCGCCGCCTCCACCTCCCGGATCTGCCGCACCAACTCCTTCAGCTCGTCCGGTTCGATGGCGAAGGGATGATCCGGCCCCTCCATTTGCCGCGAGAGGGTAAAGTGTTTCTCGATCACCTTTGCCCCCATGGCCACCGCCGCCACGGAGATGTGAATCCCCAGGGTGTGGTCCGAGAGGCCCACCACCGTATTGGGAAAGGCGTTCCTCAGGGTCTCCATGGCGCGAAGGTTCATGATGGCGGGCTCGGCGGGATACCTGGAGGCGCATTGGAGCAACACGATGTCATGATTCCCCGACTTTTCGATAGCCGCCACCGCCTCTTCGATCTCCCCCAGCGTTGCCATACCTGTCGAAAGAATAACAGGTTTTCCCTTGCCTGCGGTGTAGGAAAGCAAGGGATAATCCACCAGCTCGAAGGAGGCAATCTTGTAGAGTTCCACGTGGGAATCGAGATCGTCCACCGCGGCCAAATCGAAAGGGGTCGCGAAGAATAAAATCCCTTTCTTTACGCAATAAGCGGCAAGCTCGGGTATCCAGTCTCGAGGCGTCTCTATTTCTTTGATGAGATCCCATAAAGGCTTGGAATACCCTGAATGGGCAGGAACCTTCTTTGAGAACATGGTTTCAGCGGAATATATCTGGAACTTTACGGCATCCGCCCCCGCCTCGACGGCGACATCGATCAACTTTCTCGCCAAACCGAAATCCTGGTTGTGATTCGCGCCGGCCTCCGCAATCACAAAGACCGGGGCTTCAGGGCCGATCTTTCGCTCGCCCACTTCAATCATCCCCGTCCTCCATGAATTTTATATTAACCGTGGCGGTAATGGTGTCGCCGTCGATTAAGCCCGCATTGGTAAACTCCATGCGATACCGTCCCATTTTAATAAAGGCCTTTGGATATCCCTCTGCATCGAGCATCCGAATGTGATCGTATAGCCTACGAATCTTCATAGAAAGATCCATTTCGCTCTGCTCGGGCCTTCGCCTCTCGAAATAAACCCCCTCGCCCTCTTGAGGAATGGGAGTCGGCTGTGTTTGGATGATTTTGGGTACCATCTCACCAAAGACGATCTCAGACGCCCGGCGATATATCTCCTCCGCTGAGCCTTCAGAGATATCGAGGTCGCGTTTCATGTAAACGGGGCCCTCATCGATTCCCCTCGTTACCTTCAGCGCGGTTATTTTTGTCTTGTAGATTCCTCTAGATAGGAGATTCTGCAAGGGACTCCCCCCGCGACCGAAAGGAAGGTCCGTCATGTGAAACACCACGCATTCCCAGCGCGTGTAGATTTCTTCGGGGATCATCCAGGACCAGTGGGGAAAGAAGACATATCGGGGCTGAAGGCGCTCGAGCAATGAGGGAATCAAGGACTCACGCTTCGTTATAACGCGCACGTTCCACTGGGAATGTTCTCTCGCGAATCGCTCGGCGGCCTCGATGTTCCAAGGTCGGATCGTGGCGATGACGATGTTTGTCCTTTTCATGCCTCTTCTCCGTAGGACAGCTTCAGCTCCATGTATACCTTTTTTCCATCTTCCTCGAAAAACGCCCCAGTATAAGGGGGGAAGGTCCTTGCCCGAAGGATGTTGATAAGATCGCGCGCCTTGTATTCCCTGTCCAAATCGATGCGATCAATCCTTTCCACATCCCTCTTTTTGTGAAATTCCCCCGTGTTTTTGTCCTGAGGAATCAAGCGGTAA
>Ga0256833_1001284_pt1 | contig 18601 bp, 15 predicted proteins | sample 356284metaG_FD_190535 | JGI IMG/M metagenome (GOLD analysis project Ga0256833, IMG submission 190535) | Hydrothermal vent microbial communities from Mid Atlantic Ridge, Atlantic Ocean - 356-284 | ecosystem: Environmental > Aquatic > Marine > Hydrothermal vents | place: Atlantic Ocean: Mid... | reverse complement strand
GGGAAAGTTTACCACCTTATACGCTTTCACTCTAATAAACCTTGGACTTTACAGGCGTGCACTCAATTTAATAGAAGAGAGTTATTCCCTTATAGAGAAGCCTGTTGCAGACTTTTTAAGGGGACTCGCACTCAGGGAGATGGGATATCCACCTCACAAAATCCTCGCTCTCATGCAGCAGAATGTTGTTGGCAGAATAAAGGGAGAGTTTAAAGACGAGGCGAACATGCTGTTTTTTGAACTGCTCTCAGATACAGGCGCGGATCAGGAAAAGTTTGTTAATCTGACTGATAAATTTTTGCAGAAGACGAGGAGAGTTGATCTCAAGGTCAGACTTTTAAGAATAAAAGGGACATACTTTTATAAACGGGAAAAGTACAAAGATGCAGTCCTCCATTACCGTAAGGGTCTCAGGATTGCGAAAAAGTACGACATATTCTGGGAAATCCCTGCTCTACTGATGAACCTGAGCGTTGCGCGGTTGATGGTAGGTGATATCAGGGTAGAGGAGTACCTCGAAAATCTTCAGAATGTTATGAGATTCGCAGAGAAGCAGGCCAATTACCCGATTGTGGAAATGGCCGCAGTTAACCTCTTCATGTACTACCTCTCCTATGGAAAGTTGACCGATGCAGAAAGGGTTTTGTCAACTCTCAAGTGGCTTGCAGAGACCACGGAAAATCCATCAGTTTACGCAAAATATTACGAAAACCTGGCAATGGTGAAAATTGAGCAGGGAGATTGGAGCAATGTAATGGATTATTTCAACCGGGCGTATAAACTTTACACAAAAACCGGTGTGCCGGGCCTGGATTTCTACAACAAGTTTATAAAGTTTCTTATCCACCGGGGGGAGTACAACATTGCACTGGGATTTATAAGGAAGGCCATTACGGACTGGAAGAGGTTTGTAAACTACAGGGTTCTATCTGCAATTTACGAGAACCTGTTCGTTATACTCGCGGCAAAGAAGAGAACTGACCTGATAGAAAAGTTTTTCAGCCGCTTCCCCGGTGATGTTAAAAATGAACCCACGCTGGCCTATCAGGTGGCATTCAGCAAGGGAAATTTTGATGAGGCGTTCAACATAGTTGAGAGCCTCATCGAAAGGATGAGAGGGTATGGTGGCAGGATTTATCTCACTTACTACATTGAAAGGGCTGAAACACTTATGCTCCTTGGAAGATCTGACGAGGCCCTCAAGAGCGTGAGGGAATACCTCGATTCAGGATTGGCCAGTCCTTTCCGCACAGGTCAGGCCTTTTATCTCCTTGGCAGAATCTACCTTAAAAGAAAGGAGTGGGATCTGGCACTTCTGAACTTTGAAAAGGCAGAAAGTGTATTTGAATCCCTTGGAGCGAGGTTCCAGTTTGCAAGAGTGAAATGCTATAAGACCTACACGGCAGCCGTTTTCGAAGAGCGAGAGCCTGACCGGGAAGAACTTGAAGCCTGTAAAAAAATTCTCTCACAGATCGGGGCCAATAATATAATCAGGGAGGTGGAACTTGATATTTTAGAGGCCGTTGAAGGATAATTAAGCAATGCCCGCACCGGATATTTATAGTGAGTCCTTAAGAGGTTTTAGTGCCAGTTACCTTGGAATCCTTTACAGGGTTTCCGTTATTCTCAACTCCACCCTTGATCTACAGAAGACCCTTAAATACCTCACCGATATTGTGAGGGAGGTGGTTAACGCTGAAAGGTGTGTTATAGATCTGAGAGAAGAATGCTGTGGTATTAAGAGGGAGACATACAACTTCTCTGAAACGCATCTAACGGATCTGAGTGAGACGATTTTAAAAACCGTTTACGAAAAGGGTAAGAGCATAAGATTGATTGATGCACAGAACCACGAGGATTTTAAAAGGAGAAAAAGTGTCAGACGCCTGGGCATAAGGTCTGTCCTTGCCGTTCCTATAAAGCAGGGGGACGAAATACTTGGAGTTATATACATTGACAATCGAAAGATCGTAAACGCGTTTACGGACCAGGAGCAGAGGTTACTTGAAGCCATAGCCAATGCGGCTGCAATTGCAATCAGGAATTCAAGGGAATATACGACCCTTAACCAGTCGATAGTTGACATCAGAGATTCGCTCCTCAAGGAGAATTTTTACATAGAAGACTTTCTGGTGGTGAGTGACAGGATGAGAGAGGTGGTTGATCAGATAGAAAGGATAAAGGACAAGGACCACATAAATGTTCTCATTATTGGAGAGACGGGAGTGGGTAAGGAGCTTGTGGCAAGGGCAATCCATCTGAAGTCAAAGAGGGCGAAAAGGCCCTTCAGTTCTGTTAGCTGCCCCAACCTTCCGGAAAACCTGTTTGAATCTCACCTCTTTGGTTACAAAAAGGGAGCCTTTACAGGGGCCAACAAGGATCACAGAGGAAAGATTTACATCGCCGATGGTGGGACGGTTTTCCTTGACGAAATAGGAGAACTCTCACCCAGTCTCCAGGCAAGGTTTTTGAAGGTAATAGAGACCGGAGAAATTGAGGTCCTCGGAGAGAATAAAACGAGGAAGGTTGATGTCAGGTTCGTTTCCGCCACACACAGGGACATAGAGGCAATGGTTGAGAGGGGAGAATTCAGAGAGGATCTCTACTACAGACTCGCAGGTTACATAATAGAGGTACCTCCACTGAGAGAGAGAAAAGAGGAAATTATCCCTCTTGCCAACTATTTCCTGATGAAGTTCTCAGACAGGTCTATAAAAGGATTTACTGCAAAAGCGAAGGAGAAGCTTATCTCATACGATTATCCCGGCAATGTCAGGGAGCTGAAGACCGTGGTCCAGCGGGCAGTGGCACTGGCTGAAGGGGATTACATCACTGAAAAAGACATAGTCTTCAGCAGAAAAAGGAGGAAACCTCTGACTTCTGACACACTTTCACTCAGGGAAGTGGAGAGGATTCACATCCTTAAGGTACTCGATAAGACCGGATGGAACATCTCAGAATCGGCGAGGATACTGGGGATAACCCGTCAGACCCTGAGAAACAAGATTAAAGAGTACGATCTTAAGAAAACCGATGTGATTGAGTAGATGGAAACACAAGCTACCATTTCATCCCCCTCTTGTAAAGATTTTTCCTCTCTCTTGCCGAAGGTATTTTGAGGCGTTTCCTCTTGTCTGTAACACTACGCCTTGAGATCTTTAAGCCCTCCTCGCTGAGTTTTCTGGCAATTTCCGCATCACTCATAGGATTTTGCCTGTCCTCGTTCTCTATCAGTTCCTTTATGCGTTTCAAAAGGTAATCAGTGGAGAGGTTGAAGGATCCCTGAATTTTCAGTGATCTCGAGAAGAAAAATTTGAGCTCAAATATCCCTACTGGTGTATCGGCGTATTTTTTGTTTACCAGCCTGTTCAAAGTGGAGGCTGGAATTTCGAGGTCCTCGGCAGCCTGGACCTGGGTGATGGGTTTTAAATACCTGGATCTCCCGAGGAGAAAGTCCCTTTGATGCTCCGCTATGTACTCTGCAACTTTCAGGAGATAAGTCTTCCTTTTTTGAAGACCCTCGAGAAACTCGAGGGCTTTTTTGTACCTGTCTTCAATAAATTTTCTGGCGTCCTCCGGCACTGAGGGATCCTCGAGCATTTTCAAATATCTGGAGTTCAGGGTAACCTTTGGAATTCCAGACTCTACGAGCTCAACGACGAGTGATCCCTCCACGATTTTAAAGATAACCTCTGGATAAACATAGGTGGGCTTCGTCCTGTCGTACTTCTCAGATGGATAGGCATAAAGCTGTTTAAGTACTTCCCTTGCCCTTAATTTCTCCTCATCTGGCAATGATTCAATGAGAAACTGCACCTCCCTGCTGTCAAGCCTGTCCCAGTAGTCTGAGACGATCTGGTAAAGGATTGAGTCGTTGCAACCGAGGTAGTCGAGCTGGGAAAGATACACTTCACGCACATTTTTGGCTCCAACACCCGGTGGGTCAAATCTCAGGAACTCACGGCGAATTTCCTCAACTTTCTCGACCGGAACACCAAGTGCACCTGCTATAATCTCAACTTCAGTGGACAGAAGTCCTCTACTGTCGAGGTTGTCAAATATTGCCCTCGCTATTCTGCCCTCAACCGTGTTTTCAGGAAAGCTCAGGGCAACCTGCGCCTCAACTCTCTGCCAGAAGTTTATACCCTCTGTCATGAATCTCGCATCGATCTCCTGCTCTTCATCTTCATCAGGTACGATGGGCATCTTCACATCCCCGGAAAGCTCGTGGTAAGAGGGAGTAATCCTCCTTTCTTCCATTTTGCGCCTCATCCTGTCAAGGAAGTTCACATCCTCAATGAGAAGTGGATTCTGCTCCAGCTCTTCCAGTATCATCTGGTTGAGCTCAAGGAGAGGTGTCTGAATCAGCCTGACTTCCATCCTTACGACTGGATACATGTTATGTTTTACCCTTAGTTCGTCTGTTTGATGGTAACCACTCATAGCCTGAACCTCTCTCCAAGGTAAAACTTCCTGACATTCTGATCCATCACGAGCTCCTCCGATGATCCCTGAAACATAATCTTTCCATCATAAATTATATAGGCTCTGTCTGTAATTTCCAGTGTCTCCCTCACATTATGATCCGTGATGAGGACCCCTATATTCAGACTCTTCAGCTCCTTAACGATTTCCTGTATATCCTGCCTGGTTTTGGGATCAATCCCTGTAAAAGGTTCATCGAGTAACAGAAATTTTGGATTCAAGGCCAGGCTCCTTGCTATCTCAACTCTTCGTCTCTCTCCTCCTGATAGCTGGAAAGCCCTGCTATCCTTCAACCTCCAGACATTCATCTGTTTCAGTACACTTTCTGTTTTTCTCTTTATGGCTTCCCTGGATTTTTCTCTCATCTCAAGGATGGCGTAAACATTGTCATAAACAGTAAGCTTCCTGAAAATAGAAGGTTCCTGAGGGAGATAACTGATTCCGAGACGCGCCCGCCTGTACATGGGAAATCTGGTTATATTTTTATCGTCAAGAAAAATTTCACCTGCGTCGGGACTGATGGCACCCATAATCATGTAAAAAGTCGTCGTTTTACCCGCTCCATTGGGTCCCAGAAGTCCAACGATCTCCCCGGTTTTTACCTCAATGTCTATACCTTTTACGACCTCTCTCTTCCCGTACCTCTTTCTTAATCCTCGTGCAATTAGCTTACTCATTTTCGACGAACTCGCCTCTCACACTCCCTGTTGCCTCAAAAAACACGAGGGAATCCCCTTGCATCTCCACTTGCATCGTATCACTTTCCACCACTAAATAACCGCTATCCCTGTTTGTTCTCATAACAGGAGAACCTTTGAAGGTTGCAAATCTCACTTCTCCTCCTGATAGCTCAAATTCAAGCGTGTCTCCCTCAACATGTGTTTCTCCCGCCTCGAACACACTGTTCCCGATCAGGGTTACTTTTGCGGATGATTCTCCGTTTCTACTGTACTCGAGCTCGAGGGATTTACCGGTGAATTTTTTAGAGGTGATGGACACATTACCCCATGCGAGCAGGGTATCTTTTTTGAATCCCAGGGAGTCTGATTTGAGCTTTACCGTATCTATCAAATGAGCTTCTGCGTTACCAAAGAGTTTTCCCTTCTTCAGGTTTAAAAAGTAAACTGCACTGTCACCGCTGAAATTAATGGAATCGTTAACAATGAAGATGTTTACCTCCCCTGACGCACAGGCCGTATCGCCTTTTACGACCACATCTTTTGCCTCAAAGAGGGCTGTGGAGTCCATACCGGACACATTAAGCCGGAAGACGGTTCTGTTACCCTCCTCAAAGTAAATGAGAGAATCGGCGTTGACAGAGTAGGACGGTGTTTTTAGCCGGACATGACCGTACAACTTTCCCCATTTTTCGTCGATGAAATAGATTCCCTCGTCAGCTGTCACAACGGTAGAGTCAAAGGTCAGGGTAACCCCATTTTTCAGAAAATATTTCATCTTGCCCCCGACTTTCTCAATCTCGAGACTTCCTGAAGTGATGTCTATGGTTCCGAGTAGAAGTACTATAAGTAAGTTCATCACCTGTAGGCTTCACAACCTCCTTTCAACGAATATGCTTTAAGACCTCTCTTTCTCATTTCACTGACAAGGGCCATACTCCTGCCACCCCGGTAACATGCTACGACATAGATGCGTTCCCTGTCAAGCTCCCCGATTTTCTCGTAAAGTTCCATTTCATCTATGTTGATTGACCCCGGAATGTGCCATTCTTCAAAGTCATTTCTGTCCCGAATATCAAAAATCACCGCATCTTCAGGAATTTCTTCAGGTTTAATCTGATAATTCAGCATCCTCACATCCTCCATCTTTGTTATGGGAAAGGAGATCCTTTTTGAAACCAACTTTAGAGGTAAGTCCAGGTCGATTCTCCTCTCCTGCCTCTCAATCCCTTCTACCGTGGCATGGGTAACTGGATGCCTTGGTGTGATCTGACAGTACTCCCTTATGGCCGATACCCTCTCATAAATGCCGATTTTTCTTGCAATATCAACGATTTCCTGTTTATCTAATGCAACCACAGGCCTGATTATGGGTTTTCTGGAGGCAAGGGAAGATATAACAAGATTGTCGAAGGTCTGCGAGGCTACCTGGCCAATGGAATCCCCTGTAGCAACTGCGATTATACCCTTCTCATCTGCAAGGGCATTTGCCGATCTCAGCATCTGCCTCTTGAGGATAATGTTCCTGTAACTTTCCTTCACATTTTTTCTTATGTCCGCTATAACCTCACTGAAATCTATAGCGTAAAAGGTGGGATCATACCCGTATGAATACCTATCGGCTATTTCTTTGGCGACGGATAAAACCTGCCTGAGCTGGGATTCGCCTCCAAAAATAAAGCTCACGAGATCCACCTCAAGTCCTCTTTTCATGAGAAGGTAAAACGCAACCGAGGAATCAAAGCCACCTGAGAACAGCAAAAGGATTTTGCCTTCTGATCCAACAGGAAGCCCCCCGGCTCCCCGCTCCTTTCTTTTAACGAAATAAACGACATCATCAACTACTTCCAGTTCCACAAGCTCATCAGGATCTGTTAGGTCAACTCCATCTGAATACCTGTAAAGCCGGCCTCCAAGGGCCCTTTCGACATCCATTGACCTGAATCTGTGGAATCCCGTCCTTTTGACTCTCACTGCAAACTTCTTCCCCTTCACCCTTTCCCTGAAAATCTCCTCACCTCGATTAACAATGTCTTCAATTCCCTTAAACTTCTCTCTTCTTGCGATGAGAAGTAAACTTATTCCAAAAATTCGTTTCAGAATCTCAAATGCCCTATCTACCTCATGAGTTTCAAGCAGTATTCTCCCCCTCTGCACCTTTATCTTAAATTCTCCAATTCCTCCTCTCACAAGTGCAGATTTTATATTTCGGACGAGCTTTTCTTCAAACCTTTTCCTCACTCTCCGGGACTTGAGCGTAATTTCCCCTGGTTTGATAACTATGATTTCAGTCATAGATCCCTCCACCTTTCATAATCTGTGAAATCTCAGATGTTGACTTCAGGAATACTTTCTCGAATTCGAGGACGAATTTACCGTCTTCCCGGTAAATCCTTTTGATCCTTATTTTGATGCTGTCTGAAACTGTTTTTATGTGATCCAGGAACAGTGCAAGGTTCTGGTCATCGTTGAACCTGAGACGATATTCGTGAGAGATTCTACCTGTTCTGCGGTACATTTCTATTCCTTTCAGGAATCCTTTAATAAATGCCTTACCCACCCTTTTGAGAAGCTCATCATCAACTGGAATGTTGAATTCGTCAAGGGCAAAACCGATTCTTGCGATCCTGGATGTGTAGAAGTTTCCAGGCATTTCGAGGATCATCCAGGCGTCTGCTTCGATGTCCGAAATGTTTATGTTTATCGTTGTGTACTTAACCATTCTGGTGGAGTCAACGGATTTCAGAATGATACCCTCGATTCCCTCTCTGTTGAGGTCAAATACAATATCCCTGATGCTTTCCACATCATCCGGAGAGAATCTGCCGAACCTTCTCACCTGTGGGATACCGTATTTTTCCAGAATTTCGTATCTTCTGTGGGGGGCAATGGGTATTTTTTCACCCGATTTAAACACATCGAATGCGAAGAAGCGGACATCTTCCCTGATGTATGGAGGGTAAACTTCTATGTAGGGGTTCTCCGGACCTGCTATTTCGCCTGCAATAACGAGTTCGGGATGGTCCTCAAAAAACCTTTCGAAGCTGGCAAAGTCCTTTAGTCTATCTGTGGAAAAGGGGCAGATGAAGCCACCGCGGGTGATGGCAACGATCATCCCCTTTATTTTGAATATTCTGACATTGTAGCCGTCAACCTTTTCCTCAACGAAGAAGTGGGTTTTGAAATTGGCCTTTATCCCCTCTTCAAGACGCATAATTCTCGGGATAGAGGGGTAGTTCATGATGATCCTGTCTCCGGAGATAAAGGTGCCCCTTTTGTATTTTCCCATGTCATCAGAGATTCTGTAATAATGTATGTCGAGGTAGTCTCCTTCGTCGAGGATGTTTCTATCCAGTGCTTTTTTTAGAATTTCAGATATTGCCATAGTTACATTATAAAGGGGGAGTTAAGGATGGGGTAGGTGGTGGTTCTGTAAGCCGAGTTCTGTACCCACATGGGTGGTGGTCATTTCTCTCGGGTGCCGGTTACCCGACACCTCCCTGCGGCCTACCCGGGGGTTCGTGGGAGCGGGCCACTCCCGTATCCCCCCTGTTTGGCCTTGCTCCGGGTGGGGGTTGCCAGCGTCCCGGGTCACCCCGGAACCTGGTGGGCTCTTACCCCACCGTTTCACCCTTGCCTGGTCCCCTTCGGAACCTTCGGCGGTCTGGTTTCTGTGGCCCTTTCCGTAGTGCCAGGGTCTCCCCTGACACCCCTGGGCGTTACCCAGCACCCTGCCCTCTGGAGCTCGGACTTTCCTCCCCGCCAGTTTCGGCGAGGCGACCACCCGAACCACCACCTACCCTCTATTTATTACTCATCTGTCATACCTTCGTCAAGCCCTGCCAACTTTCCTGAGAATGTTCGAAAAATCCCCCTTCTTCAGAAGGGGGAACTAAAGGGGGATGTTTTCCTATTGAAATTCAATCCCCCTAAGTCCCCCTTCTCCAAGGGGGATTTTTGGGAACCCCTATTCGTTGGAAAAAAGACTAAAAAGGATGATAACCGTAAAATCAACTCTATCCGCAAATTAAGAAAAATACTTTTCGAACACCCCTGCCAACTTTCCTTGACATTACCAGTTAAACATCACTACAATCAATATCCACCGATTTTTCAAAGGGAGGTAATAAGTTGGCAATTGAAATTATACGCGAAATTAAGGAAGTTGAAAAAAAGGCCCACCAGATTGTTGAAGAGGCGAAGAAGAAGGCTGAAGAGATCCTGGAAGATGCCAGAAAGAAGCGGGAGGAAGTAAGGCAGATGGCACTCTCCGAGAGAGAGAAGCTCATTCAGGAGGCCGTTAAGAAGGCTGAAAAGGAGGCAGAGGCAGAAATCAAAAAACTCAGAGCCGAAACAGAGAATGAAATTAAAAAGATCAGGGAAACCGGTAGTAAAAACCTTGATTCTGCCGTAAAGAAAATCTTTGAACTGATTTTTGAATAATGGCTATCGTAAAAGTTAAGAAGGTTACCTTCGTAGTCCACAAAAGCGAAAAGGATCAGCTTATAGATACCCTGCAGGAAGAGGGAATTATACACATTACAGATGTGCGCGAGGACCCTGCATTGAAAGACCTCCCTGAAGTCAGGGAGAAAAAACCCGAAATTGCCGATCCGGAGATCGAGTACAGACTCTCCCGCATCAAAAGGGCAATTGAGTTTATTAACCAGTTTGATACCAAAAAGAGTTTTCTTGAAACCTTTTTTGAGATAAAACCCGAAATAACGGAGGAAGATTTAAAAAGGATACCCCGTGAATACGACTACGAGGCGGTTCTTGAAAAGATCGAGGGAATCGAAAAGAGATTGGGGGAGATAAAAAACCTTGAAAGTGCCATCCAGGGTAAGATCGAAACCCTCAGGAAGTGGTACGATCTTGACATCCCCGTTGAAAAATTAGGGGAATCAGAAAGGGTGGAGGTCCTTGCCGGAACAGTTCCTTTGAGTCACGAAGACAGCCTCAGGGCCATTGAGAATGCTGAAGTCTCAGTTGTGAGTCGCGATTCAAGACTTACCTATGCGGTGATCGTTTTCCTGAAAGAGGACGCCCAGAAGGTGAAAAATGAGCTGATAAAAATCGGATTCGAACAGGCAGACTTCAGGGGACTTGAAGGAAAACCACGGGAGCTTATTGAAAAGTTTAAAAAAGAGCTTGCCTCACTCTGGAAGGAAAAGGATGAAAAGGTAAGAGAAGTCCTGAAACTTGTGGATGAGAAAATCAGGCTTTTTGTCATATACGATTACCTTTCGAATATCGGTAACAAGGTGAAAGTTAAGGGTAAGGGCATGGAAACCCTTTCCACATTTTTAATTACAGGATGGATAAAGGAGAAGGACGCAAGAAAACTCCAGAAGATCGTGGAGAAGTTTGAATCTGCTTCATATACTCTTGAAGAACCTTCACCGGAGGATAATCCTCCGACATTTATTGAGAACAGAGGAATAATAAAGCCTTTTGAACTTTTGACGAAACTCTATGGGCTTCCAAACCTGAGAGAGGTTGATCCCACACCTCTTTTAACACCATTTTTTGCCGTTTTCTTTGGCCTTTGCCTGACTGACGCAGGTTATGGCATTTCTCTTATCCTGCTCGCCCTGCTTCTCATGAAAAAGCTGGGTAGAATGCAATTTCTGGTCGTGCTATTATTTGGAGGTATAACATCCATCCTCGCAGGTGCCATAACAGGTAGCTGGTTCGGTGATCTTTTTACTTCTCTGCCCGTGCCTTTTTTGCACAGATTCAGAAACAGCTTACTCCTTTTCGATCCCATGATAGATCCCATGCCCTTCTTTTATCTCTCTCTTGCCCTCGGCCTTCTTCAGGTTGAGCTCGGTCTCCTCGTTGGATTTTACAAGAGGATTAAAAATGGCGAGGTAATTGATGGCATATCCAACGAGCTATCCTGGTTTTTCATGATCCTTTTCGTGATCATTGCCTATCTCGTCTCGTCAAGGTCAGGAAGGTCATTCGGAGATGTGCTCTTCCATAACGGGATTGCAGGTTACCTGATGGCATTTTTCATTTTTGCCCCTGTATTCCTGATCGTTTTTCTGAGTGGTGGCACATCGGGTAACTTTATCGTAAGAGTTGTGAAGGGGCTTTACAACCTGTACGGAGTTACGGGGTATGTTGGTGACCTTCTATCCTATGTGAGGCTCATGGCCCTCGGAATGGTGACAGCGGGGATCGCCATGTCCATAAATATTGTGGCAAAGCTCGTACTTCCCGTCCCGGTCGTTGGGATTATCCTTGCGGTACTCATTTTTATTGGAGGTCACCTGTTTTCAATAATAATAAATGTCATGGGTGCTTTTGTGCACAGTCTGCGCCTCCAGTATGTTGAATTTTTTACGAAATTTTACGACAACGGAGGGCACGAATTTAAGCCCTTCGAGATCGAAGGTTACTTTACTGAGATTAGAAAATAAAAAACTCGCAAAAGGAGGTTTGAATTGAGCGGTCTTTACATTGCAATGATAGGTGCTGCGATGGCAGCTTTTATGGCAGGAATCGGGTCTGCAATAGGAATTGGTTACACAGGAAGGGCTGCATCCGGGGTGCTCTCAGAGGCTCCGGACATGTTTGGGCGACTCTTCCTCCTCGTGGCGTTGCCCGGAACTCAGGGATTCTATGGATTTATCATCGCCCTCTTCATCATCCTGAAGGTGGGACTCCTCGGAACTCCGAAGATGATAACTGTAGCGCAGGGACTTGAACTCCTTGCAGCGGCCCTTCCCATTGCATTTTCAGGACTCCTGTCGGCCATCCACCAGGGTAAGGTCTGCGCATCGGGAATAGATCTCACAGCTAAAAGACCTGATCAGGCGATGAAGCCCGTGATATACGGTGCCATGGTAGAAACTTACGCCGTGCTCGGATTCCTCACGAGCTTCTTCCTGATGATCAACATCAAAGTCTAAAACCATGCAGGGATCAAAAATCACTGAAAAAATACTGAAAGAAGCCGAGGAGCAGGCCAGAAAAATCCTCGAAGAGGCAGAAAAAGAGGCCGCATCTATTCTGGATGACGCTGAAAAGGAAAAGACTTTCATCCTTGAATCCGCCAGAAAAGAGGCTGAAGAGGCTTACGAAAAGGAAAAAGAAAAGCGCGTGGGACTCGAGCTTATAGAGCTGAGAAAGAAGGTCCTCCAGGCCAGGCGAGAGATAATTGACAGGGCCCTCAAAGAAGCGGTCAAAAAACTCGAGGAAGAGAGCAGAGAGGACTATCTCAATCACATGTCAAACTTCATTAAGGCACTCGGACTCAATGGCTCTTTTGATGTCATACCCGGTAAATCTGAGGACAGAGTGGACGAGGCATTCGTCGGAGAACTTTCTAAAAGGGCCGGGATCGACCTCCAGCTGGTAAAGGGAGAAGTAACTATAAAAAAGGGATTCCTGCTGAGGAGCGGCAGGCTGGAGATAAATCTTGAACCGTCGGTTATCGTACCGACATTGAAGGACGAGCTGGAGGATCATCTCAAAGGCCTGCTTATCGGAGAATAATGGCTATTAACTTCCTTAAATACCCTTCCTTTGGAAAAGAAGATTCACGCTACACCTACGCAGTGGGCCGCATACGGGTCCTGGAAAAAGACCTTCTGTCCAGAAGCTTCTTTGAAAGACTGTCTGAGGCCGGTGATGTTGAAGAATACTTGAAGTTTCTTCAGGAAACTCCCTACTCGAGGTATCTTTCTGAAGTGAAGGACGAGGATTCCTTTGAAAGAATGCTCCTTACAGAGAGGAAAGAAGTCTTAAGAACTTTTGACGAGCTCTGCGTGGACGAACCGCTGAAGAAAAAGGCGAGGGCAAAATTTGATTTTCACAACATAAAAGTCCTTCTGAAGTCAAAAATAGAAGAGAAGAGCTTTGATAGTGCCCTGTCTTCGGATGGATCTGTAAAAATCGAAGATCTTAAGGGAATTTTCAAAGATGAGAAGTATTCGTGGCTACCGGGTTACCTCTCACGAGCAGTGGAGGCTGGAATTGGGGCTTATTACGAAAACAAAAGCTACAGGGATCTCTCCACGGCTGTTGACATCGCCATGTACGAGTTCCTTACCTCACCTGTGACAGATAACGATTTTTTTGCCGTTTATCACAAACTTGAATCTGATCTGATTAACATCAGAACATACCTGCGTCTCAGAGCTCTTGGTTCCCCGGAAACCCTGAGGTCACAACTTTTGCCAACCGGGTTTCTTGACAACGATATACTTTTGAACGAAGATCCTGATGGGCTGGTTGATCGTCTAACCCATACCCCATACGGTAAGATTTACGAAGAAGGTTACAGGTTTTTTAAGGAAAAGGGTTCTCTGCGGGAGTACGAAAAGCTCATGAAGGGTTATCTCAACGGATTTTTGCTGGAGACAAGGAAGATTGATATGGGAGTTGAACCCCTGATTGCTTACCTGTACTTCAAATTCGAGGAGATTAGGGCCCTCAGGATAACTTTCATAGGTGTTAGTTACAGGGTCAGTTCCCGTGAAATAAAAGAAAGTCTTACGGTGGTGATCTGATGAGTAATGTCATCTGTATCGGAAACAAAAATGTTGTTATGCCTTACAGTGCTGTTGGCTTCGACATAGAAGTGGTGGACGATCCCGAAGGGGCCCGCCAGGCCGTGGATAGGGCTATAAGAGACGGTTACTCCCTGATTTTCGTGCAGGAAGATTACTACAGTCACATATCGGATCTAATAGAAAAGACCATGGAGGTGGCAGTTCCCGTAATCTCTGCGATTCCAGGTCCGATGGGTGCAAGTGGTGGAGCTTTTGAAAATTTGAGAGAAATCATAAAGAAAGCAATTGGAGCAGACATTTTTTAAGGAGAAAAAGACATGGAAGTTGGGAGAATAGTAAAGGTTGCCGGTCCCCTCGTTGTGGCTGAAGGAATGAGTGGGGCAAAGATGTACGATGTTGCCCTGGTCAGTGAGAAAAAACTCCTTGGAGAGATCATTGAGCTGAAGGGGGACCTTGCATCAATTCAGGTTTACGAAGAAACGGCAGGTGTGGGACCGGGAGAGCCTGTATATCCAACAGGTGCACCTCTTTCTGTGGAACTCGGTCCCGGATTGATCAGGTCAATCTACGATGGTGTGGAAAGACCCCTCGACAAGATAGCCGCCCTGGCCGGTGACTTTATTACGAGGGGAATACATGTGCCTGCCCTTGATAGAGAAAAGAAGTGGCACTTTAAACCTGTGAAAAAGAAGGGTGATACTGTTGAGGAAGGCGATGTCATCGGAGAAGTAAAAGAGACTGAACTCGTGGTCCACAAAATCATGGTGCCACCGGGAGTCAGAGGTGAACTTGTAGAAATAAAGGAAGGGGAGTACACAGTCGAAGAACCTGTCGCCGTGGTTAAGACTCCTGATGGTGTGAGGAAAGAGATCATAATGATGCAGAAGTGGCCGGTGCGTAAGCCAAGACCTTACAGGGAAAAGATCCTGCCTGTGGAGCTGATGGTTACGGGGCAACGCGTCATAGATACATTTTTCCCGGTTACAAAAGGTGGAACTGCCTGTGTTCCCGGCCCGTTCGGATCCGGCAAAACGGTTATACAGCATCAGCTCGCCAAGTGGTCGGATGCAGACATCGTTGTTTATATCGGCTGTGGCGAGCGTGGAAACGAGATGACAGATGTACTTATCGAGTTTCCGGAGCTCAAGGACCCGAGGTCAGGGTTGCCTTTGATGGAAAGAACTGTCCTGATAGCAAATACCTCCAACATGCCCGTGGCGGCAAGGGAGGCATCTGTTTACACAGGTATTACAATTGCCGAATACTTCCGTGACATGGGTTATTCCGTCGCTCTGATGGCGGATTCTACCTCCAGATGGGCCGAAGCCATGAGAGAAATTTCCGGTCGTCTCGAAGAGATGCCCGGTGAAGAGGGATACCCCGCCTATCTCGCAGCAAGAGTGGCAACTTTCTACGAAAGGGCCGGACGCGTAAAGTGCCTTGGATCTCCGGAAAGAGAAGGGGCTCTCACGGTGATCGGAGCAGTCTCTCCTCCAGGCGGAGACCTGTCGGATCCCGTTGTTCAGGCAACTTTAAGGGTCGTCAAGGTCTTCTGGTCACTTGAAGATAAGCTCGCATATAGACGCCATTTCCCCGCAATTAACTGGCTCACAAGTTACTCCCTCTACAGAGATATCTCAAAAGACTGGCTTTCGAAAAATGTGGCTCCTGATTTCTTCGATCTCACAAATGAAGCAATGAGAGTTCTCGAAAAGGAAGCCGAGCTTGAAGAAATCGTAAGACTCGTGGGCGTGGAAAACCTTTCGCAGGAAGATCAGCTTCTTCTGGAAATTGCAAGATCAATCAGAGAAGACTTCCTGCACCAGAACGCCTTCCATGAGATAGACACATACACATCCCTGAAGAAACAGTATCTGATGCTGAAGACCATACTCTATTTTTATGAAAAGCTCAGGGAGCTTGTGGCACAGGGACAGACTGTTTCTGAGCTCAAAAAACTACCCGCCTGGGAAAGAATTGCGAGAATGAAGTATGCAACCGAGGATAAAATTGAAGAAGTTGTCAATTCCATCAGGGAGGAGATAGAAAATGCCGTCTCTGTCGCTTAATTCAAAAAAATTCATTGAATATCAGGCAGTTAACGATATTTCCGGCCCTCTTCTCCTGGTTGAAGGGGTGGAGGATGTTAAATATGCAGAACTCGTGGAAATAATATTACCTGATGGCGAGACCCGCCACGGTCAGGTCCTTCAGGTAGAAGGAGACAGGGCCCTGATCCAGGTATTTGAAGGAACAACCGGAATAGACACACCAAAGACGAAGGTCAGATTCCTTGCACGGGGTATTGAACTTCCCCTTTCCACCGACATGCTGGGCCGTGTTTTTGACGGCCTTGGAAGACCCATTGACGGCGGACCTGAAATAATCGCTGAAGAGCGCCGCGACATCAACGGTGCTCCCATAAACCCGTTTTCCAGGGATTATCCAAACGAGTTTATCCAGACCGGTATTTCGGCCATTGATGGCCTCAACACCCTCGTGAGAGGTCAAAAACTCCCGATCTTCTCGGGATCAGGTCTTCCTCACAACAAACTTGCTGCCCAGATAGCAAGACAGGCCAGGGTACTCGGTGAAAAGGAGGAATTCGCAGTCGTTTTCGGCGCCATGGGCATCACATTTGAAGAAGCAGAGTTTTTTATCAACGACTTTAAAAAGACAGGAGCACTTCAGAGAACGGTCCTGTTCCTGAATCTTGCAGATGACCCTGCGATCGAAAGAATTGCAACCCCAAGGGTAGTTCTCACCACTGCCGAGTACCTCGCTTTTACCAAAGATTACCATGTGCTCGTTATCCTCACAGACATGACCAATTACTGTGAAGCGCTCCGTGAGATTTCAGCTGCAAGGAAAGAGGTTCCAGGAAGGCGTGGCTATCCCGGATACCTATATACTGACCTCGCCACAATTTACGAAAGGGCTGGAAGGATAAAAGGAAAGAAAGGATCAATCACTCTGATCCCTATTCTGACCATGCCCGAAGACGATAAAACACATCCAATCCCCGATCTCACAGGTTATATTACCGAAGGACAGATTATCCTGTCCCGCGCACTCCACAGAAAAAAGATATATCCCCCAATTGATGTGCTCCCTTCACTTTCGAGATTGAAGGATAAAGGAATTGGTGAGGGGAAAACGAGAGAGGATCATTCGGATGTATTCAACCAGCTTTTTGCCGCCTATGCGAGGGGTAAAGAGGCGCAGGAACTCGCAGTGATCCTTGGTGAGGCCGCACTCTCAGAGATGGATAAGTTGTATTACAGGTTCGCAGACATATTTGAAGAGAGGTATGTGGGACAGGGAGAGTATGAGGATAGAAGCATTTTCCAGACCCTTGACCTGGGGTGGGAGCTCCTCTCAATGTTCCCGAGAGCAGAACTAAAGAGAATAAGGGACGAGTATCTCGATAAGTACCTTCCGAAATTTAAGAAAGAGGAATCATGAAGTTAGATGTCAATCCAACCAGGATGGAGCTTCTCCGGCTGAAAAAGAGGACTGCACTCGCCAAGAGAGGGCATAAACTTCTAAAGGACAAACAGGATGAGCTGGTAAGACAACTTCTTATCCTGATGAGAGGGATAAAGGAGCTCCGAGAAGAGGTGGAGCGGGAGTTAACGGAAACGACCCGGAGGTTCCTCTTTGCCCGTGCACTGATGGAACCAGAAGAGGTACAGGAGGCATTTCTTATCCCCACAAAGAGTGTAAGCGTCAGGGAGAAATTGCTCGTTTTGATGAATCTGAAGGTACCCGTTTTTGAACAGGATGTATCAGGTGAAATGATCTCCTACAGTTTTATAACGACATCTCCAGAACTCGATGCCTCCCTTCTTGCCCTCGAAAGTGTGGTTGAAAAGTTGATTGACCTGGCCTCCAAAGAGAAGGCACTTCAGATGATTGCCGATGAAATTGTCAGAACCCGAAGGAGGGTTAATTCACTCGAGTATGTGTTGATACCAGCCCTGGAAGAGACTGTGAAGTTTATAACCATGAAACTTTCTGAAATGGAAAGGTCAGACCAGGTCAGGATAATGAAGATAAAGGACATCGTCCGCGCCCATTGATTTGACTAATATGAGGAAGAATCGGTTTCCGGGTTAATTTCTTCTTCTGCGTTTACCAATACATTGAGAACTTCTTCACTATATCTGTCTATTACGGCATAAATACCTTTTTCCCTGTCGTTCAAAACTTTTTGTTTTAAATTATCTATGATGGAGTTGAACTGGAGTCTGAGAATTTCCCTGTTCTCCAATTTGGCTCTTGCCGACGATTTGAGATATTGGAAAATATCCAGACAAACTTCAAGAGGTATTTCTATTTCAGGGTTCCCTATAAACAAAATTCCCGCTGTTTTTTTTCTTATGAATTTTCCGGTGATTTTCTTTACTGCTCTGACATAAAATTTTTCCTGCTTCTTGAAAAATAAGCGTTTAACTCCATTCAATGTTCCAAGGGTAGGCAAGGGATTAAAATTACCAGATTGTACCTGTATTATAGTATCTACGCTGGTCTCATCTGTAAATTTACTATTCACATTAACGGAGATTTCGGGGTTAGGGAAACCGTAATAAGCCATTAGTCTGGAATATTTATCGATTGCATCAGCGAAAATTGAATTAAGTTCGGAATTTGTTATCTCAGGCTTGAGAACATTTGATATAAAAAGGTTTTTTATTCTTACAGCTTTTATAGAATCTTTGTTTATGAATGGCATAAATCGCTCTTTGAATGTTAATACATGTAAACACGAGTCAAGGAAGGATTCAGTTATCCTATCTTTTAACCTTGTAAAAAGATTTTCCACCTGGTTTCGGGCATAATCTTTTGCTTCTAATTTGGCTTTGCAGTAGTACTGGATTGCTCTGAAATCGACAACCTCTACAGTATCCACAA
>Ga0256833_1001283_pt1 | contig 18601 bp, 36 predicted proteins | sample 356284metaG_FD_190535 | JGI IMG/M metagenome (GOLD analysis project Ga0256833, IMG submission 190535) | Hydrothermal vent microbial communities from Mid Atlantic Ridge, Atlantic Ocean - 356-284 | ecosystem: Environmental > Aquatic > Marine > Hydrothermal vents | place: Atlantic Ocean: Mid... | reverse complement strand
CGGCGATCCTGCGCTGGTGCCGACTGGGCTTGTTCGGGATAGAAAAACGGGCCCGGATGCGCTCCGGGCCTTTCTTATCGTGGTGGGCGGTACTGGACTTGAACCAGTGACCTCCCGCGTGTGAGGTGGGATTTTACGCTATAGCTGACCTACCTCTGGTATGCGGAAGTGCCCTTAGATAAGGCATATTCCGAGGCTGACCGGAAAGTCAGAAATAGGTTTTCGACCCCTATTCATCCGCATCTTCAGGGGTAGTTAAGGGGTAGTGGTTTAGAGGGCTTACGTCCCGTACAGCACGGCGCAGATCGTTTTCTGAAACGCGTGCGTAGTAGGTTAGGGCGGTGTTTAAGCTCCGGTGACCAGCGAGAGCTGCCGCGAGCTTTGGGTTCCGGGTTTCGCGGATTACCCGGGTGATGAAGGTGGCGCGAAGGTCGTGTAAGCGAGCGTGCTCCACGCCGGCTTTTCGCAGGATCCGCACCCAGGCCCGTCGGAAGTTGTCAGGGTTCATCGGCGTACCGCGCTCGCTCGGGAAGACGAGGCCCGCCGGCTCGTAGAGCCCGGCAGCTTGCAGAAGGGCCCGGTGCTCGGCCAAAACGGCCATCACGTCCTCGGTGAGGGGTAGGTCGCGAACCGAGCCCGAGGTCTTCGTGGCCCCCACCTCGGCCCTGCCCTTGGCGAGCGTGTTCTTCACCACGGCGCGGCGGATGCGTAAGGTCGCGGTCTCGAAGTCCACGTCGGACCACATGAGCCCGAGCAGCTCGCCGCGTCTCAAGCCGAGCGCCATCGCCAGGTAAATCGCCGCGTAGTAGCGGGTGCCTCGCGCTGCTTCGAGGATCCGCCCCAGTTCCTCAGGCGTGAGCTCGCGGCCGGCCTCGCGGCTCTCGACGCGGGGAAGGACCGCCTCGGTTGCCGGGTTGCTCTTCAACCGCCCATACCGCACCGCCCGCCGCAGGGCCTGCTTGAGGAAGTTGTGGGTGTGCTGGACCACCGACTTGCTGTAGCCCTGGCGGGCGAGCTCGCGGTAGAAGGCCTCGATCCGCTCGGTGGTGAGCTCCTTGAGGTGAAACCTTCCCAGGTGGGGAACGATCTTCTTGATGTAGCCGCGGTAGTTGGCGAGCGAGTTGGGGCGCCGCCCCTCGTCCTGAAGGAGCTCGTAGTGCGCCCAAAGCCACTCCTCCAAGGTGGGACCGGCCTCGTCTTCGAGCTCGCCGAGCGCGTGGATCAGGGCGAGCCGCTTACGCTTCTGCTCGGCGCGGCGCTGGTTCTCCCGGTTCCTGGGCCCGGGGGAGTACCACGACCGCCGCTTGCCGCCAACCGTCAGGCGGATCTCGTAAACCCCAAGATCCTCCCGCCACCGCACCGAGCCTTCACCTTTACCGCGCCTGTGCATTCATAGATTCCTTAACTCACTCAACGGCGCTATAGGTGTTAAAATAGTAGTGGAGTCTGAGCCGGCCCTATGGCCGGGGTAGGACTCCCCTTTTTACGGCCATAGAACTATCCCTGGGGGCCCACCTCTAAGCTTATTAACTGCTGTCATGCGTGCGGCACCAACGCGTTCCCAGTAGTCGGCACCAACCAACGAAGTATGAAAAATGTACCGTGCGGCAGCGTAGGCACTAAGATCAGCTAGCTGAATTATGTAAGATTCGTGAGATAAGCGGTCATTTGGATCTTCAACAATATGCTCTGCAAGAACTTTCAACGGTGGACCACCGTAAAAGGACGGTACGTAGTGGTGACGCCGCATCTTCCTAATTAGTTGCTTGATAAGGAAATGATGTCCCTCATCAGGGAAAATGGCCGCGTGCTCTTCTGCATCGCTATCACTGAAGGCTTTAAGCATATTTTGAACACGCTGCAGCGCGTACTCCCAGGCCACACTGCGGATATCTAAATTCTTTCTCCTAACTTTCTGTTTATCTATCACAACTGCGAACACTTGGATCTCCCCGCTGTTTTTATCCAAGAATGTTAGAGCTTCTTTAAAGATTTTAAGCCTATCCGTTCTGGATATAGAAAGCTTGCGGAATTCTTTCTTTTTGTGGATTAATGAATTTGCTCGCAACTCAACACGCATAGGCAAACTGTAGGTGCTTTTTAGATGTCGACGAAAGTCGACAAGTTTGTTTAAAAAATCGAGCCAGCGGTCTTCGTGAATCACTAAGCCTGCGAGTGAGAAGTAAAGCGACGGTGAATTACTAAAGCCTGAGTCTCCGCTTTCGTCAAAATATACGAGATACATCACCGCACCTCCTGGTAGCTCACCTTCCGGTACACCTGCCCCACGATCCGGGCCACGCGGTCGAGGGGCAAGACCTTGCCGGTGATGGAGTCGGCAACCACGAGAGCCCAGTTGCCCTCCCTCATTGGCTCTCCCCTTCACCTGGCTTACGACTGCCCGCGAGTCTGGCCTGCGCGAGCATCCATGCAGTTTCAAGGCGCAGATAGAACTCGCGGAGAAACTTAACGTCGCCGGAGATGCTTATCTCATGCTTTCCCGAGTGCGTTTCTACAACGACCGAGACACTATCGGTCATGAAGAAGTAGGAAGCCCCAATAAGAATGGCGAGCACGCTTAATATCACTCCCGCGTCGGTGTAAATGGGTCGGTTTTGGCCAATAAGGGCAATCCCAGCCACCAGGAAAATCACTCCGATAATCAGCGGCCAGATTGGGCGGTACCTCACACCGTAAGCAATTCTGGAAACGTGGAGCAGTGAAATGCTTTGCCTATAGCTCTCGGGATTCGCAGGGTCTTCATGGCGCAGAATCAACCCATCGAAGTAAAGCTTTCCCGGGATTCCGTTCAGACTCGCGGGGAAGCTCACTTTTTCCTCGGGCATTCCTACCCCTCCTTCACCCGCTTCACCACCACGCCCACGACCCGCGAGCCAGCTGGAGCTAGGAAGGGCGGGTGGGCCGGGTTGTCGTTGCCCAGGTACAAGAGGCCGTCCTCGGTCTCGCCGAGGAGGCGCTTAATCACCACGCCGTCGTCTGCCAGCCACACGGCTACCGCCTTGCCCTTGGCAGCGAGGCCGGGGTCTTGGTAGACCACGGCAAGGTCGCCGTTCTCGAGATAGGGGCTCATCGAGTCGCCCACGATTCGGACCACGAAGAGCTTGTCCCGCGGATACTTGAGCTCGGGAAGGGCCAGGGTGATGGTCTCCGCCTCGTCCTGGTACCAGGGCGGCCCCGCGCCGGCCTGGATGAGGGGAAGCGTGTAGACCTCGACCGGCATGCCGAGGTCCTCCGCCCTGGGCTCGCGCGTCACCCCCGGCAGCTCCAGCCCCGTCGCCTGGGCGAACTCCTCGGGGGTCCAGTCGAGGGCGCGGAGGAGGCGATAAAAGCGGTCAACGCTTATCACACTCGGGTTTTGGACGCCCCTCTCAATTTGAGAAACCAAACTTTGCGAAACATCTGCCCTAAGCGCTAGCTCTTCCTGGCTGAGCCCCAAATCTTCGCGCCTCGACTTAAACGCGAGAGCCCATCGAGGCTTCGATAGCCCTGCCTTTGCCGCCATAGCTGCTAGTAGCCTACTTGTGCTAGGTGCGCGCCTCCCAGTAGTTTCCTATTGACAAGGCGGCAGTTGGATAGTAGCCTACTACTAGTCATGATGCTAAAGGAGCTCAGAAAGCGGGCAAAGTTATCGCAAGAACGCCTGGCCGTACTCGCAGGTCTCAGTGTGGAGACCATACGGGCAGTCGAACAGGGGCGTTGGGGGCTGAAGTTGGAAAGCGCGGCTAAGCTAGCTGAGGCACTTTCCAAGTATTTACCTGAGTCTCCCAGTCAAATACTGGGCCTACTGGCGGGAATCGATACGGAACAGGAGGCCACGCGTTGACCTGGCGCATCCCCGCCTCCGAGCTCGACCGGATCCTCCGCGAGGGGCTGAGGGGAAGAGGGTGAACGCCTTGTTTTGGATACCGGATGTCTCAGGATGTCAAGAATTGCCCTTGGTTCTCAAAATCCTGATGTTCTTTGTGGCGCTAGCTGCAACGAGTTTGCTCACCTACGCGGTGATCGGCTGGCATGAGTTGATCATCGAGGATGTACGAAGTCTGGAATGGCCGGGCAAGCTAAAGCTTCTCGCGATCTTTGCCATCAGAGCCATTTTCTACGCGGCCGCGATCGCAATTTGGCTAGGCCTTCTATACGCATTTCTTTGGGATCTCGGCAAGCCGAATCGAGACCACGGGGATCGTATCGTCCCACCTGAACCGACTGCACACAACGCGCTCGATCGAGAGATCTTCCCCAAGCATGGCAAAGCACTCGAGGAGGCCACACGGATAGTCGGGGTAAAACACGACAAAGCTCACGGCAAGCCTCTTGCCTTGAGTCCGAAGATCATTCAGTTTCGGGAATTTGACACTAATCTCCCGGGCGTCTCCAGGCTCCAGCGCGATCCATTTTTTGCTATTGCCGGTATCGGCTTCGGACGAGTCTACAAGGCGCCAGGAGCCGGGTTCTTCGTAAACAGCGAGCCCCGCGTGGCTAAGGATCCAAACCTTCTTCTTCGAAAAGTTCACTGCGTTAACAAACCCGCCTTTAGCATCGAGCGCGAGGGTCCCCGAGAAGGCGATTCTAGGAAGACGCTCCGCAGCGTAATCGGCTTGCATGACCTCAAGGGTTTTCTTGGTGACCTTGACCATCTTGTACGTCGCCACAGCCATTGCGGCGGTGACCAACAACATGAGGCACTGGATCACGGCGTTAAACGTCTCCATTTTCCCAGCTTAGCTTCCGCCTCCGAGCTCGACCGGATCCTTCGCGAGGGGCTGAGGGGAAGGGAGGGGTGAAGGTGAGAGCCTCCTTTGGCACATGCGATCCGGAGCAGAGCGGGCGGAGCGAGGCATGCTGCTTTGGAAACCCAGCATTACTTGGCAAAGGGCTCGTTTACCGCAAATCCGCGCCGCGTTGGCTCATCAACGAGAAACGAGGCCCCGTACAAATCGAAGCAGAAGTTAGGCAACTTGGAAAAAGCTTCTCGGGCGTTCGAGTGGAATTTATCAACGGCCCTACCTTTACTCCGAGAGAAAACCCAGAGGAATACGTACGTTGGGTCGCAAGCCAGTTCCACGAAGCGCTAGCCGACGCGGATCGCAAGGTTCCTTTGGCAGGGCTTTCAGGGAATGCCGAAGATCGGGGTCGCACCGTAATTGAGAGCTGCTTGCTTTTCGAGCTTCCCATCGTGCGGATTAAGGCGCACTTCTTGTTGGAGACCGAGGGCTTTCCAGCGGAGGAAACCACGAACGCTTTTCATGGCTGGTTGGAAACCGTCATAGAGACAGCTAGCACTCGGCTAGATCACAAGCCACGACGTCTTTTTGAAACAGAACCCCTTGCCCCACGCAAGCGCAAAAGGAGGTGGTTGCCGTGGTGATGGTCGGTCAGATGCGGCTATACGAACGGTCACGTTCGCCTGCAGTCAGAGAGGCGTATGCGAAGCTCATCCCCTTCTTGCTGAGGCGGGTGCAAAAGCATTCGGCACGTCAGTCTCCCGTTGGGGTGCGCTGGATAGAGGACCTCAAACTCCAAAGCCACTCGGGAGTGGCGTTGAAAAAGGTCGAGAAGAGAATGTTCCCGCATGTGGATGGGAATGGCAACAGCTTTAGTCGGCCTAACAGTGAACATTTCATCGCCAATCGGGCGTGTTTCAACGGGTTCAAGCTTGCGCCAGCGACTCCAGCCCCGGTATTTGGCCGACACCCAGATGGTCACGATTTGCACGGGATACATAGAGTAATTCGCCACCACCAAGCCAAGTGCTCCCGGATCTACATCGATTTCGGCGACCAGGCTGGGCAACTGCCTCCTTGCCTCCTGTTCGTAGGCCCATCGCAAGGAGAGAAAGGTCAGCACGGCGAGCACGAGGGTGCCCAAGCCGGAGAGTCCTTGGCCGTAGCGGTTCAAGAAGTCAAGCAGCGCGGAAAATTCCTTGGCGAGGCCCTCCATGGGCAAATCCTAGTCCGGCGCAAAGAAACTTACCCGCGATTTCTCGCCTCCGAGCTCGACCGAATCCTGCGCGAGGGGCTGAGGGGAAGGGAGGGGTGAAGTTGCCGGAAAAACCCTGCAGGAAGTTTCAGCTGAACCCAGAGACAAAAAAGCGGCTCATGAGGATCCTCCGCGAGATGCAAGAAGAGAAGCCCGACCCGGAGTGCTTGCGGTACCTGCCTAAGGTTTCTTTTCCCAGGCTTCGGAGTTCGGAGGTGATAGTTCATGAATAACCAACGCTTAACTACTCGCCAGCCGTGGAGGGTGGCATGAATGCCTGGGCGCCTCCGCGCTTCTTCGTGATCAAGGAGGCCACCTGCCCCGAGTGCCAGGGCTTCGGGGCGGTGCCCGTCGGCGACTCCGGTACGGAGCGCTGCCCGCGCTGCAAGGGCAAGGGGCGGGTGAGGGAGGAAGTGCCCATCACGGAGGCCCTCACGATTCTTGGCGTCAACCTCCATGGCCCCGATGCATTCAAAGGCTCGCGCTGAAAGGGAGGGCCAGGTATGAGCGACCGCATCTACGTCCTCACGAAGGAGGAGCTGGAGCAAGCGCTCAACGAGGCGCTGAGACCCCTGGAGGCCCGGCTTGAGCAGCTCCTCTTGAAGATCCGCATGCAGGAGGCAAAGGCGAACGCAAAGGCTTTGGGCTTCCGCGAGGCGGCGCGCTACCTTGCGCTGCCCATCGCGGAGATCCGCCGCGCTTATCAGGACGGCCGCCTCTGCGCGCTGCCGGTGCGGGGGCCGCACGGAAAGATCCTCTTCGACAAGTCCGAGCTGGACCGGTTTTACGCCGAGTACCACGGCGGAAAGGAGGAAGCGCATGTGGGTGATCACGTACGACGGTGAAAAGGCCATCAACTTGGAGAAGGTACGCCAGCTCCGGCTGGCGGCAGGGAACGGCGAGATGACGATCCTCGCCGAGTTCGACTGCGCGAGCGAGGCCGCGGTGGTGGCCCACGGGGACCCCGACACGATGTACGACCTCTTGGAGGCCCTGGTCCAGAACCACAAGACGCACCAGACCAGTGTCTTCGACGTCGCCAAGTGGGCGATCAACCACCGCCGGGTCAAGGGGTTGATGAGGATCCCCCTCGATCCCCGGGAGGCCCGGCCATGACCGCCGCCGCCACCACGGTCTACCCCGATCCCCGCCCCGGCGCTCCGGCCTACGTGGCCAGCATCTACGCCGACGGGAAGGTCCTCGATCTGCGACGCTTCGAGCGCCGCGAGGCCGCCGAGCGCTGGCTCCGGCGTCGGGTCGCCGAGCTCTTCCCCGAGCTCTTCACCCTCCGCGAGCGCCTGGAGCGGCTCGGCTACCGGGTCCGCGTCGAGCCCGCGCCCCGCGACGGCGAGGTCGGCTGGTACGCCTTCGCTGAGGTCGAGGGTCGGACCGTCGGTACCGGTTACGGCGAGACCGAGGAGGCGGCCCTCCTCGACCTCGCCGGCGAGCTCGGCCTGGAGGTGCGCCGGTGAGTGGGTGGGAGTGGCTCGCCGCCCTTGGCGCGGCGGTGGGCATCGTGGCCGCGGTGATCTACGCCGCCCAGGGCTTCCTCGCCGAGGCATACATGAGGGGCCACGCCAAGGGGTTTGAAGAGGGTTTTGAAGCGGGCGTATTCGAGGCGCGCCGTACTGTACGTACACACAGTACGGAAGACGCGAAAAGCGCCGTCCAGGACGGCAGGAAAAAGGGCGGAAGGGGGCAAAAATGAGCCCCCGTTCCGGCCCTTTCCACGCCGTACGTACGTACTGTACGGAACCGGAGTTTTACACACACTACGCTTTACTTTCCACCTCGCGGGTTGCAGAACGATAAGAGATGGAGTCCCTTCGCGTCACCCGCCGGATCTCCGAGCTTTCCCCCGAGGAAGCCCGGGCCCTGGCCGAAGCGCTCTACGGCCTCCGCCGCCTCGCCCTCGACCGGGCGCGGCGGGGGCAGTGGCGTGACTGGCACCGGCTCAAGCTGGTGGGGTCAAGCCAGTACGTATCGGTCCGCGCGAGACCGGGGCCCTACGGCTACCGCACCGAGCTGCTGCTCTATGGGAAGAGGCCCCGCCCCGAAAAAAACGACGCCGTCGCTCTCGCGAAACTCGCGGGCCTTCAGCATTTCGTGGTCGAGGAGTTAGAGGTCGTCTTCCTCGTCAGGGAGGCCTCCTATGCCGGAGTCAAGCCCTCCGAGCTGGCTGCTGCGACTGCTTGACGAACTCGGCTACCAGGTGCCGCCCCACGTGCGGCCCCTGGACGCCTACATGGATCGCTACGGCGACGCCCGGTACGTCTTCGAGGTTGAGAAGAACGGGGAGCGTCGCCGGGTCGAGGTGCTTGAGGAGGACCTCCACCTGGTCCTCTACCGGAAACCTAAGCGCGAGCCGCCAAGGCCCGACCCCCTGCTCGACCCCGAGCTCGCCCGCCTCACGCCGAACCGGGGCGAGTTCGGCGAGGTCTGGGGCAGGAGCATCCACCCGGTCTTCGTACGCACCGCCCGGCGGGCCGAGTTCCGCCGGGCGGCTTCCTGGTACCGGAAGGACGAGGCGCCGGAGTGGTTACGTGCTCGGATCAGCGAGGTGGGGGGTGAGGGGGCGGGGGCGGGCTTGTCAAATGGTGCAAATCACGCCGCTACTGCGGGGGAGGCATTTCTTCAATCTCCTAAAGCGTGGCTCACCGCTACCCTGGAGCACCGGCCAGGAACTTTACACGTGAAAATCTCCGGGCGGTTCACCCCCCTGGGGAGTCAGGCCAAGCGGGGGGAGATCCGCAGAATCACCCCGGGATCCATGCGCCGGCTCGCGTCCTTCACCCGCGAGCTCGAAGCCCAGGGGAAGGTTCCCGAGTTCATGGTCACCACCACCTACCCCGCCGACTGGCGCGGGGCGCTGGGGGCGGACCGCGGCTTTTTCGACCGCTACGAGGCCGCAAAGCGCCGCCTCAAAAAAATGACCGAGCTCTACAGCGCGGTGAAGCGGCAGTTCGAGAAGACCGGCCGCATGCCGCAGAACCACCGCCTGATCGAGGACGCCTACTACGAGGCCCTGGAAGAGGTGGCGCGGCTTTCCAAGGAGTATCTTCGCCGAGCCCCGGACGGGACCCTCGTCAAGCGGCACTTAGAAGCTTTCCTCAAGCGGTTTGACCGACGCTTCGGTCGGAAAGTCCTCGCCCGGGTGCCCGACCGCGAGACCGCCGAGGCCCTCGCCGAGCACTACGAGGAGGAGGGGAAATACCCCATGGTCAAGGTCCTTTCGAGCAAGAAGGGAGGCTTTGAGGTGGTTGCCGTGCTGTATCGCGTGCTCTGGTGGATGGAGTTCCAGCGCCGGGGTGCCCCGCACCTGCACTTCATGTTCTTCGACGTCGCCGAGATCGAGATGGAGGAAGTGCGCCGCTGGGCGGGCCAGGCCTGGGCGGGGGTGGTCTGGGGATTGCGCTCGCTCGCCCGATACCTCTCCGCCGAGGTGGGCCACGCCTACGACACGCTTCGCTCGCTCTGGGGAAAGGAGGCGGGCGAGGCCTTCTTCGCCGAATGGCTTGCGGCCCGTGGGCTCGACTTCGAAGTATGGAAGCACCTTCGCGCCGGGACCCGAGTCGAGCGCATGCGCAAGGAGCACTGGGGCTACGTCAACAAGGAGGTGGTGGGCGGCGCCGCCAAGGCATACCAGCGGCGAGTCCCCAAGCTGTACCGCAACGTCGGGCGCTGGTGGGGCTACCGCAATTACCGCAGGCAAAAGCCCAAGCGCGTAAAGATCCCCATGAGCGACCCCCGCGCGGTTGGGATCCTGCTCGACGCCCTAAAGCACGCTGCCAAGCTGATCCCGAAGCCCGCCTTCAAGTTCCGGCAAAAGCTGGAGCGCAGCGTCGAGGCCATTAAGAACAGCGAGCCCTACGCCTACCTGACCCTCTGGGGCGAGGCCGGGAGCCTGGCCCTCCAGAAGGTCGAAGCGGAGCTCGCCGCGTGAGGTGTAACGTGATCGTCTTCGAACTTTTTGCCCGCCTTTTTGCCAGGCTCCTGGGGTTGATTGAGTGCTTCCCCGGGCCCAGGGGCACCACCATCTGCCGGGTGCGGCGGCTCGTTCCCACCTGGGCCGGAGCGCAGACCTGGGGCCGGCTGATTCTCGTCGCCGATGGTCAGGACTGGCGAGCGCACTGGCCCCATGAGTACGTGCACGTCCTGCAGTGGCGTCGCTACGGCCCGCTCTTCCCGGTCCTCTACGCCCTGGCCGCGCTCTGGGCTTGGGTCCGTGGCGGCAGGCCCTACCGGGACAACCCGTTCGAGGTCTAGGCGCGGCGGCGCGCCTTTGAGTTTCGGAATGCGGTGAAGGAGAGCTAACCATGCCGAGGAAACGCAGAAAGAACCGTAGGCCCCGCTGGTACCGCCGGGGCGAGATCATCTACCAGCAGCTCGTTCGGCAAAACGACCCGATTACGATCGCGGATCTCACCGCCGAAGAGCGGCTTGCGCTCATCTTCGGGCAGAGCCAGGGGATCCGGGAACTGCTGGCGTATGCCAAGGGGGATCTGCTCAACTTGGTGGGCACCGACTTGAAAGAGCTTGAGTCGGTCCCCGGCGTCGGCCCAGCGCTCGTGGCCAAGGTCGCGGCGTTGATGTACGAACTCGGGCACCTTTGCCCACGAATTTATGCCCTGAGGGACGGGGAAAACTGAGCTTTACGTACAGTACGTACGTACAGTACGCTAGACTTTCTGCTTTCCAAGTGGCAAGCATAAGGCGATGGTGCCCATAGGCTGGCTCGCCGAGGTTTTGAGAATCGCCTACTCCCCGTGGACGCCGCAAGAAGTCACCACGGTTCAGCCGGGCACCGTCTACCGAGTGCAGGTCACCCTTCCCAAGGGGGACGGATGGCCCCATGGCTGGGAGCGCTCGGTCGCTTACTGGCTGCGACAAAAGGGCAGCGCGGTTCGGCGGGTCAAAGTCCACTACGGTCCCAAGGGTCTGCGAGACTTCTACGACCCCAAGACCCGCCAGGAAGTCACCTGGTGGATCGTGGACCTCTCCTTCGACGCGCCGTTCTTAGCCTACTGGCTTGAGGATGCCCTCGCGGCAGCCCTGGACACCTGGGTGGTGCTGCGGAGCGTGAGCGAGTCCTCTGGGGTGCGGTTCCCTGACGTAATCGGCCCAGAGCAACTCATGGCCGCCCTAAAGGCGGGACTCGCGGCGATCTTCCTGCTGCAACTGGCTCAGCTTGGGCTCGGAGTAGCCGGTGCCTTAAAGCGAAAGGAGGCATGAGATGGCGAAGCGCAAGCGTCTTCCACCCCGTGACCGCTACGGTCGGTTCACCAAGCGCCGCCGGAAGCGCCGGAGGTAAGCCGTGGCCAAGGTAGAGATTCCCGGACTCCCGGCTTCATCGAAGAGGCCGGTTGAGCCACCGCCGGCGATCCACGAGCCCGAGACAGAGGTCCGCCCGGAGCCCGAGATAGGCGAGCTCATCGAAGGCGACCTCGACCCGGTACTCAGCCAGGCGGTGGCTTCCCAGCCGCTTATTCCAAGGCCGGCGAAGTCCGAACCCGAAACCCCTCCCCCGGACGCCGAGGTAGCGCCCTCGGCGTCCGGTTCTCCCTCCTTTCCTGCCCCCCGCCCTAGGGCCATCGGTGGCCTCCTGGTCGCCGGGACCCTGGCCGTGGCGGGGGCGGTTTTGACCGTCGCGCTCGGAGGCAAGCATGGACGAGCAAGCCAAAACGGTAGAGCCGCAACAGGAACAGAGCCAACCGGCTTCGGAGCCAACTTCCTCGACCCCGGAGAGCTTGAGATCGCCAAGCACTTCGGACACGGCTCCGGCTGAGCCGGAGTTCACCCCGCTCGGCGAGGGGCCGGAGTTCGAAGAGCTCCCAGCCGGCGAGGACCAGCCCGGGGTGGTTCCCTTCACCGGCGAGGAGATCGCCCGGGGCGTCGCGACCGCCGCCTTGTTCGGGCTCAAGTTCCGAACGAAGGAAGAAGCTGAGGCCTTCGAAAAGGCCTTCCTGGCCGCGGTTCCGATCATGCCCACCCCGGCCGTGCTGGACTACCTCGGCGTCGGCGAGGCGCTCGCCGCCTATGGGATCCACAAGGGCATGATCGGCGGGCCGGACGCTTTGGAAGCGCTGCCCCCGTGGCTCCGGATCATCATCGGCGCCGGCTACCTGGCCTTCGCGGTCTACACCGGCGTTCGGGCGGCAAAGGAGGTGAAGGGTGCCGAGGAAGCGAAAGCGGGCCAGCCTCCTGCTCCTGGCCCTGACGTTGCCGGGGCTGGCCTGGGCGAGGAGGTACTTCGTGGACCTCTCCAAGCTGCCGGCGCGCTGTGAGCCTTACCGGGAGGCCTTCGCCGAAGCGCTTCGGGCCTACCCGGTCGATCCCGAGCTGCTCATGGCGCTCGTCATCCAGGAGTCGGGCTGCAACCCCAAGGCCCGCCGGCACGAGCCCCGGTACCAGGAGCGCTACGTGACCGGAAATCCGCGCTGGGACCCGGCCCGGGCGCTCGGGTGGACCGACGAGGCCCTGGCCACGAGCTGGGGGCTGACCCAGGTCCTTGGCACCACGGCGTGGGCGCTCGGCTGGCACTACCCGCCGGACGCCGAGGGCGGGATCACCGACCCGGCGGCGAACCTTCGGCTTGGGGCCAAGTATCTGAAGCAGCAGCTCGCCCGCTACGGCAACGTCTACGAAGCCCTGCTCGCCTACAACGGCGGGCACGGGGCGGTGCTCGCCTACCGTCGTGGGCGGTGCTACAACTGCGCCTACGCCGAGAACGTCCTGGCCCTTCGCGACCGGATCAAAAGGGGGGAGCCCGTATAATGGGGGCGGTGAAGCTGCTGAAAGTGCCCGACGACGTTTTCGAGGACCTCGAATCCCTGCGCCGCGGCCTGCGGAAGTCTCGGATCGAGGTGCTCCGCGAGCTCCTTCGCCGGGAGCAAGCCCGCCGTGAGTTCCTACGGTACGCGAAGAAGCAGGGGCGGGGTCCGGCCTCCATGAGCGACGAAGAGATCATGGAGCTCGCGGTTCAGGAAACACGGGCGGTGCGGCGGCTTCACACCTCCAAGCGGCGCAAGGTTTGAGGGTTGTCCTTGATACGAACGTTGTCGTCAGCGGCCTGATACGGCCCGTTGGCGGACCTCCGGGTGAGCTCTTAGGTCTCGGCCTCAACGGAGGTTACGAACCCGTGATCTCCGCCGCGTTGCTGGCAGAGTATCGCGAGGTGCTGAACCGCCCCCGTATCCGCCGGTTGATACGCGACTACCCAAACCTGCTACGTTTTCTGAATCTGTTTGGGGAAGCGGGGGTGACGGTCGTCCCCACCAAGTTGAGCCCGCGGGCAGCCCGTGACCCCAAAGACGTGGTTGTCCTCGGCACCGCCGTCGCCGGACGGGCGGACCTCATCGTGAGCGGCGACCAGGACCTGCTCGTCTTGCGGCGCTTTCGGGGCATTCCCATCCTTGACCCGCGCGCCGCCCTGGAGGTGGTCCGTGGCCGGTAGGCAGACCTTCCGCATCCTGATCGTGGGCAAGACCGGCTCGGGGAAGAGCACCCTGGCCAAGGCGATCGTGCACCGCATGGAGGGGCGCTACCAAAAGCTCGTGGTGGTGAACCGCAAGCGCGAGTTCGCCGAGTTCGTGGAGAAGGGCTTCACCGTCGGCGAGGCCGGGGACCCCGAGCCAGCCCTTCGCCGCTACGACCGGGTCCACTTCCACGTCACCGGCTACGACCCCAGGCCCTTCCTCGACGCCCTCGGCCAGGCGATCATGCGCCGGCGGGACGTGCTCCTCGTGGTGGACGAGGCCCACCAGTTCTTCGAGCGGGGCCGGGTGCCGAAAGGGCTCTTCGAGGTTTTGACCGGCGGCCGCGAGGCCGGGCACAACGCGATCTTCGTCACCCAGATGCTGAAAGGGGCGGTGGGCGGGATCGACCCCGGGGTCCGGCGCCAGGCCTCCCACCTGGTGACCTTCCGCCTCACCGAGCCCGAGGAGGTCCGGGCCCTTTCCGAGCAGTTCCCCGAGCTCGGCGAGCGGGTCAGAAAGCTCGCTCGCCCCGAGGACGGCCTGCCGCCCGAGTACGGGGTCAAGGACCTCGACCGCGAGCGCGCGGGGGTGGTCCTTCGGGACCCCGGCGACCCCCGGCGCCGGCGGTGGGTGGAGCTCGGGGGCTAGATGGGGCGGAACAAACAGATCCGGGCTAGAATAAAGGGGCTCGAACGCCAGGTGCGGGCCCACGAGGCGAAGATCCGCCGCGAGCTTAGGAAGAAGCACCCGGACCTTGGCTTGATCCGCCACTGGCGGAAGGAGATCGAGGCATGGCGACGGCAGTTGGAAAGGCTAAGAAGCAAGCTTCCCGGCAGGAAGTAGCCGTTGAACGAAGCCTCGGGGCCGAGGCCAATCCCCTCTGGGAAGAGCTCGCTGAGGAGGCCGAGCGCTACGTCAGGCTCGTGAGCGAGCTGAAGACGCTTCCCCCTGATGATCCAAGGCGCACCGAGCTAGAGGGGGAGCTCTACGCATCGTTGAGCCACCTTGCGGTACATGCAAAACTGCTCCTTGAGCGAGCGGAAAAAGCCTTGAAATAAGTTCCCGAAACCCGGCCGGGGAGCCCCGTCCAGAACGGGGCTCCCTTTGCATTCCGTACAGTGTGTACGTACTGTACGTATCGGTAGTTTTACGTACTGTACGCTTTACAAACCCCCTCGCTTGGGCTAACCCTGGAGGCGTGAGGGGGTACACGTGGCAACTAAAGCGGTAGCGCTTCCCGTGCCGGACGTGGGTTCGGCGCAAAAGGCTTTTTCGAAGGCGCTCGGCGAGTTCGCCCAGGTCGAGACCGCCGCTTTGGTGGGCGGCGTGCTCGCGGTCCCATTAGCAGAGAAAGCCGCCTACACCAGCCTGCGCGAGGTCTTCGGCAACTCCGGCGAAGGGCTTTCCGACAATGAGCGCCTCGCCCGTCAGCTCTTCCGTTTCGGGCTCGCGCTCTTCGGCGGCTACCTCGCCGCCACCGGCAAGCGCGAGATGAAAGCTTTCGGTACCGGGCTCATGGCCGAGGCCGCCGTGAGCCTCTTGAAGGGCTTTGGCCTCGCCATCGTCTGAGGGAGGAGAAGAAATGGAACAGGTCGCAGGGATCCGTAAGGAAATCATCAGCAAGTCCAGCGCGAACTTCCAGGTGCTGGGTCCGGGGGTCGCGAACCGCAAGGTCGTCGTTGCCAAATACACGGTCCCGGCCAACACCGCGATGATGCTGAAGAACGGCGCCCAGCTGGTCATGAAGCTCGCCGACGGCTCGGGCAACGAGATCAGCCGCGACTCGTACGTCTACCTCTACAAGAAGCAGTCCGGCTTCGACGGCGAGCAGTTCCTGGCCAAGATCCCCTACTCGGCGTTCTTCGATCTCGCCGTCGGGGAGCAGCGGAACGAGCGGTACAAGGACGTCACCCGGGTCCACTTCGCCGTCCCCAGGCCCGCGACCTACTTCGGCCCCGAGGACGAGCTTCAGATCTGGGTCGAGTCCGCCGACGCGGTGGACTTCAACCACGCGAACACAATCTTCGAGCTCGAAGTCGCGGTGAAGCAGGTCTAGGAAGGAGGCGCGATGCTGACCTTGCTGAAAAAGCGCCCGCAAGCCGTGGCCGCCCAGGCGAACCCCGCGAAGCCTGGGTTGCCGCCCCGCGCAGTCGTGCAGCGGGCCCTGATCGACACCCAGGACTTCGAGGCTGGCGAGCCCTGGCGGGCGAACGCCGACGTGGTGATCGCCCGCTTTCGCGTGCCCGAGGACGCCGCCTTCATCCTCGCGCCCGGGTCCCGGATGGAGCTTTACCTCCGCAACCGGGCCACTCGCTCGGGCTACGACAACTCGGGCGGTTCCACCGCGGTGAGCCTCACCGTCAACACTCCGGGGATCGTCGAGAGCAAGATGAAAAAGCCCGCCTTCCCCACCGACCGCCACCCCGAGGTGCTCGCCTACGCCGACAAGGGCTCGGGGTTCGAGCTGGTGCCGGTACAGGCGGTGGACTACAACGCCGGTACCGTCACGCTCTCCGTGCCCGCCGGGGAAAACTGGACGGCCATCGAGGTCTACTACCTGGGAGCCCAGGGCGAGTTCCGCCTTTACGTGGTGCGCGAGGGTGGCGGGATCCGTGACTGGATCGCCGTCCACAACAACAGCTTCGCCGCCGTCCACACCCTGGACCAGAACTCCGCAGAAGAGGCCCTCTACCTTGGGAACCGCGCGGTGCTGGTCGAGGGATTCCAGCTCGCCCTTGAGGTTCGCTCGCCCTACGAGATCGTCTGGAACGACCGCGCCCGGCACTACGTGAAGATCCACTCGCTTGCACTCCGAATCCCGGGCGCGAAGAAGGACGACCTCCGCCGCTACGCGCACCTCCTGATGACGGGGGGGTTGTGATGCCCACCTACACCACCCAGAGCCAGACCTACGACTACGAGTGGATGAACGCCGCCACCCAGTTCAACGACCTCCTCAAGGAGTTCCTGCCCACCCTCGAGGAGATGGGCGACCTCTTCGGCTTCCTGCCCCAGCAGCCATCCACCCCTCAAACCATCGAAGTCCAGCCTGCGCCGCCCCGCCCGTGGTACCAGGACCTGCCGCCCTGGGTCTGGGGCGTGGGCGCCGCGGTGGGGGCGGTGCTTCTCCTGAAGCTCCTTGAGGACTAAGGGGGCGAGCCATGGACCTGCTCTCGGCGCTCGTGGGGCTGTTCGGCGGCGCGTTGAACTACTTCGGCGTGGACCGCCAGGCCTCCGCCGCCGAGGCGATTGCCCGCGAGCGCGGGGCTACCGCCCGGGCCTGGTACGACACCCTCGCGCGGCTCGGCCTGAGCCAGGAGCGGATCAACGAGATCCGCAGCTGGTTCGCCCGGGACGTGGCCTGGGAGGAGGGTGACGTCCAGCGCACCCGAATCTTCTACAACTACCAGGCCCTCGTCAGTGCCCGGGGGGCGGTGATCGCCCTGGCCGGGGCAGGTCTGCTTGCCCTCGCCCTTTTCCTCGCAGCTAAGGAGGAGGCATGAGGACTTGGGTGCTAATCGGCGCCGGTGCCGGAGCCGCGCTGCTTGGGTACGGGCTCTTGCGCGGCGCGCCCAAGATCAAAGCAATTCAGCCGCTTGGGGCAGCGCCGGAGATGCCGGGCGTGCTGCCCAGTCACGACGCCCGGACGATACCCACCCACACCCAGCGGCCCGACACCGAGGAGCGCGCGAACGCCACCTACTGCCAGCTCCTCACCGCTTACCGCCAGGACCTGCGTCGCTACAAGACGCAGCAAGACGAGGCCAAACTGCGGATGCAGGAGGCTCTCCGGGAGGCCGAGCAGGTCTGTGATGCCTTCGCGTGGAGGGCCGACTGGAGTTACGACTACGGATTCATGGGCATCTCCGGGTGGACCACGCTGCGCAAGTCCAAGGATCCAGCCATCCGAACCCGCTGCATTGAATACGTAAAGGGCGTAGCCGAAGACCCGGGGAAGCCCTACATTAAGTCGCCTCCTAAGGCCGGGGCGAATGCGTTGGACGGTTCGTGGAGCGCCGTAGCGAGCGCCATTCGTAGCCTGAAAGCCCAGGTTGAGAATGCACGGGCTGCCTTGCCTGCGCTCCGCGACAAATACGCCCGGGCGAAGGCAGACTACGACCGCGCCGGCGCGAAGGTCGCCGAACTCAATAAGAAGATCAAGGACCTCGAAGCCCAGGGGGTGTTCTGCTAGTGCACGACTTCTTCCAACTTCTCGCGAACCTCGACATCGGCAAGGCGAGCTTTCTCGTGCTGGCGTTGCTAGTGGTCTGGCGCGAGCGCGAGGCGGTGAAGACCATGCGCGAGATCCAGCGCCACGTCGCCGAGAGCAAGTACCTGATCCGCCGGAACACCGAGGTCCTGGAGACCTTCACCGGGATCCTAAGGCGTAAGGGGATCGAACTCAGAAAGGAGGAGGTACCCCGTGGCTACTAAGCTCGTCAAGCTTGCCCTATTCGCCGCTGGCGCCTACGTAGTGGCGAGCTGGGTGATGGCAAAGAAGACGAAGGCGCGGGGCGCGCTGCCAGCGCCCGCCGAACCACCCGAGCCACCGGCGCCGCCCGAGTATCCCACCGACCCGTACTACTGCTTCGAGCACCCGGACGACCCGCTTTGCGCGGACTACGTGGGGATCTGATGCAGCGCTACCTGTTGCCCGCCGCCCTGGTTCTGCTTGCCCTGGCCCTTTGGCGCTGGAACACCAAGCGCCCGGTGACCGAGGCCTACCGGCGGGCGGCGGCGGGGTTTGGAGGTGAGTCATGGATTTCCTTCGGGATCTGATTCCACCCGGTCAGGTCTGGCTCGTCTGGCTCGTTCAGGCCGCCCTCGCGGTCGGCGTGATCATGCTGGTGGTCAACTTCCTCGCCGGGGTGGTGGCCATGATCCCCGGCGTGGGCCCGGTGCTCGCGCAGATCCTGCGCGTGCTCGGGGGTCAGTACCAAAAGTGGCTCACCGAGCACGTCCCCAAGGCCGCCGAGCAGGCCGTGCTCGCGGTCGAGGAACGCTACCGCGCCGCCGAGGACCTCCCCCCCGAGGAGCGCGCCCGCAGGAAGATGGAGGAGGCCCTCAAGATCCTGGACCAGCTCGCGCCCGGGCTCAACCGGGACGTGGCTCGGAAGATGATCGAGGCC
>Ga0256833_1001282_pt1 | contig 18603 bp, 21 predicted proteins | sample 356284metaG_FD_190535 | JGI IMG/M metagenome (GOLD analysis project Ga0256833, IMG submission 190535) | Hydrothermal vent microbial communities from Mid Atlantic Ridge, Atlantic Ocean - 356-284 | ecosystem: Environmental > Aquatic > Marine > Hydrothermal vents | place: Atlantic Ocean: Mid... | reverse complement strand
CATAAATCTCTTGCAAAATCTTACTTTTCCAATGCCCATTATGAATACCTAGGGTTTTTAGATGTGCCCTTTATAAATTTTGAAGATATATTCTATCATATTCTAAAACAAAAACTTATTTGGTCGATTTATACTATTATGAAATTTATAACCATTTTTTCGCATTATAAAATGCTCTTCTTTATAATGTTAATCGTAGAAGTAAGTTTATTTGCAATTCTTTCATGGAATAAACAAAGTCACATTAAAGAATTTACTTATGATTTTTGGATAGAATTTTTTAGTTTAAGTATAGTAATGCTTTTACTATTTGAACATTATCTAAGAGGCAAAATATTTCGTCAAAAATTAAAAAAGCAAAATAAACAACTCTCTTTGGCTAATACAAAACTAAAAACTATCATAGATTCTCAAAACAATATGATAGTTATTACAGATGGAGAAAAAATGATCGAGATGAATAAAAAAGTTGTTGATTTTTTTGGCTTCAATTCTGTAAATGAAATGATTTCTAGTCACTCTTGTATCTGTACTTTTTTCCTAAAACACAAAAACTATTTTCATTTAGATCGCGTACCAAAGAATGTTGACTGGATATCATATTTACAAACTTTACCATCAGATAAAAAAGTTGTCAATATGATTGGAGCGGATATGGAAGCAAAAGCTTTTCAAATTCATGTAGATCGTTATGGTTCTGAAGGTGGGTCGATCCTTACTTTTAATGATATCACAGAAATACTCATCCAACAAAAAGTTTTAGAACATAAAGCACAACATGACCGTCTCACAGGTATTTATAACAGACAAAAAATAGATGAAGTTTTAAACAAACTTTGTAAATATTCAGGCAGAAGAAAAGAAAAAGTTGGTTTAATCATGTTTGATATAGATCACTTCAAAAAAGTAAATGACAAATATGGACATGATGTAGGAGATGAAGTTTTAAAAGAAATTACAAACTTTGTAAAAAAGAGCATACGAGAAGGGGATATATTTGGTCGCTGGGGTGGAGAAGAGTTTGTTATCATCCTACGCCATACCAATATCGAAGATACTCATAAAAAAGCATTAAGATTATGTAAAAGCATAGAAAATTTTCAAAAAGAAGGAATCCCTAAAATTACTATTAGTATAGGATTGACAAAATTAAATAAAAACGATCATCCAAAATCTCTCCTTAAGAGAGCTGACCTCGCACTTTATCAGGCAAAAGCACAAGGTCGAAATCAAGCTATACGTTTTTCTAAAGAGTTGCAAACAAAAAATATACTTAGCAAATCACTATAGATTTAATCTCTGTAAACTCTTCTAATGCATATTTTGGTCCCTCTTTTCCAATACCACTCAATTTTGTACCTCCATATGGTTGAATATCAAACCTGACAGTTGGTATATCATTAATAACAACACCACCACACTCGAACTCTTCTATAGCTCGTTGTGTATTTTTAAGGTCATTTGTAAAGATTGAGTATTGCAATCCATAAGGAGAATTGTTGATTTTTTCTAAAGCTTCATCAAAATCTTCAACTTCAACGATACTCACAATAGGAGCAAATACTTCTTCACATACAATATTCATTCCATCAGTAACTTTTCCTACTACCGTTGGAGGGAAAATCTTACCCTCTCTTTCTCCTCCACTTAATAAAACAGCTCCTTCATCTATCGCACTTTGTACCCAGTTTTGAGCACGCAAGGCTGCTTCTTCATCAATCAAAGGTCCCATAAATGTATCTTCATCATATGGATCACCTATAACCAAATTTTTAGCTTCACTTGCTAGCAAAGAAGCAAAAGTATCAGCAACTTTTTTTGCAACATATATTCTCTGTAAAGAGATACACACTTGCCCAGAATTTGCAAAAGCACCCAAAGCACATTTTTTTGCAGCAACTTCCAAATCCGCACTCTCATCTATATAAGTTGCTGCATTTCCACCAAGCTCCAAAGAGACTTTTTTAATTCCAGCCTGAGAGATAATAATCTTACCAACAGGTACACTTCCTGTAAAACTTATCACTCGTGGAATGGAACTTTTTACCAAAGCACTACCAACCGCAGCATCACCATAGACAACACTTAAAGCATTTGGAGAATGGTATTTACTTTGTATAAATAACTTAGCAAATTTAAAAGCTGTCAAAGGAGCTTCTGGTGTTGGTTTTAACACAACACTATTTCCACTAATAAGTGCAGGACCTAATTTATGAGCAATAAGATTCAAAGGAAAATTAAAAGGTGTAATTAAAACAGCTACTCCAATAGGTACACGCTTAAAAAAACTAAGAGTTTTACGCCCACTTGGCATGGCATCAGAGTTATAAGTCTCGCCGTGTTGTTCAATCGACGCAGATATACTCAAACGTAATGTTTCTATACATCTTTGAACTTCTACTCTTGAAAAAGTAATCGGTTTTCCAACCTCATCAGTTATAGTTTTTGCGATATCTTCCTGGTTTTCTTCTAATTTTTTTATAACATCTTCCAGCCATAAAACACGTTGACTCAAAGGTATCTCTTTATTTTTGACAAATGCTTCTTTAGCTAATTTCAAAGCTTCTTTAGCATCGCTTTCATTGCATACAGGATAACTTGATACTACTTTATCCGTATATGGATTTTTAATCTCTTCTGTCTTCGTTTTAGTAACTTCCACATCGCCAAAAAATATTTTTGCTTCCATCTTTTCTCCTACTTTATTCCAATACATGGTAACACATATTTTTTGAATATAGACGATATAGGATATAATAAATAATGGAAAAGAAGATGATAAACAATACAATTGTTGTAATCGGTGGTGCAAATCTTGAATATATCATAACAAGTGATAAAAAAATTATTCAAGGTCATAAAAATTCTGTCAATATCCAGGAATTATATGGTGGAAGCGGTGTCAATTATACACTTAGATTGCTTCATGCAGGAGAGAGTGTATATCCTATCTTATTTGTAGGAGATGATCATGCCGGACATCAGATACAAGAAGTAGTCGCATCTGCTTTGATAGCTGACAATCCTAATATCTATCACTTTATTCATGAAAACGAATTTTTTATTTCCAATGTGCAAACTCCTAAATCTACTATCATTGTCGAAGATATTCATAGAACTATTTTAAGTCATGATAAAAATACCCAAAATCTTTTTCGATCTTTTGTTTCAAAACGTATCAAAAAAATTGAAAATGCAGGTGCTGTGATTATCGGTCATATTCATAATGATAAACCTTCGTTAAGCAACAATCCAGAAGATTTGAGTACACTTTTTGCGATAGCTTACTTTAAAAATAAACCAACACTAATTTACGCTAACTTTGGAGCATCTCAAATAGATCATGGATTTTCTTTTTGGCAAAAGTATCTACCCTATATAGATATTTTACAGCTAAATATTTATGAAATTAAACAATTTTTTCAAACAGCCAATAAACAACCCTCATTAGAAGAGATTATTACAATAATACAAAATTTAAATATATCAGCCATCATTACCTTAGACAAATTTGGTGCACTTGGTATTTTAAAAGGACATCTTAACACAATTTTCATGGCAAGACCTGTTGATTTAGGTGATAGTTTTGTGGACTCTACTGGTGCAGGTGATGCTTTTTGTGCAGGTATGGTTGCTTCTCTAAACGGAGAAAAAAATTTTACTTCTAACCAATTTAAAAATGCTATGCAGATTGCAAGAAGCTGGGCGGTATATGCTTGTCAATCTTTTGGAGGAGCAAATCAATGCCCAAGTGCAGAGGCTATTGAAACATTTCACCAAAAAATTATTCACAATAATGAAGTCTTACGTTATCAAGGTGATCGAATCAAAGATATAGCCGCACTAATTGAAATCACTATGGAGGCTCATAATATTGACTAGATTTCCAGCAGAATGGGAAGAACAAGATAGTGTATTAATGGTATTTCCACATAAAAATAGCGACTGGGCAAGTGATTTAAAAAGTGCTCAGTCTGTATTTTTACGAATAGCAAGTTCTATCTGTTTTAAGCAAAAGCTTATTCTTGTTTGTGACAATAAAGAAGAGATAAAAAAGATGTTTTGTTATCATGATAAAATCTCTTTTGTAGAATATGATACAAATGATACATGGATTAGAGATTTTGGTCCAATCTCTGTCTATAAAGAGAACAAAAGAGTTTTATTAGATTTTGAGTTCAATGGATGGGGTGGAAAATTTGAATCATCAAAAGATAATCTTGTCACTAAGTATCTACATAAAAACTGGCATTTTGGCATAGATAAACTCATACATGAAGATATGGTTTTAGAGGGTGGTTCTATAGAGAGCGATGGTACTGGTACACTTTTAACTACTAAAAAATGTCTTCTAAATCCAAATAGAAACCCACACCTAACACAATCCCAAATAGAAAAAAAGCTAAAAGATACATTAGGTATTGAAAGGATACTTTGGCTAGAAAATGGTGAACTCCTTGGCGACGACACAGATGCTCACATAGATACACTAGCTAGATTTATTAATCCGCATACTATTGTATATAGTTCATGTGATAATTTGGATGATCCACACTATGAATCACTACAACAGATGAAAAAAGAGCTAGAACAATTTAGAGCCTATGACAATAAACCATATGTACTAATTCCACTTCCAATACCAAAAGCAATATACAAAAACAAACAAAGACTACCTGCTACTTATGCAAATTTTCTTATCGCAAATCATGTAGTCCTTCTGCCAACATACAATGACCCCAGAGACAAGATGATAGTTTTACTTTTTAAAAAACTATTTCCAACAAAGGAAATCATTCCTATAAATGCCCTAAGGCTCATAGAAGAAGGTGGTTCTATACACTGTTCAACTATGCAAGTGATAAAATAGCCATCACTCTATCCAATCATCTTTTTCATTACTGTCATCAATGATTTGCCCAATCTCTTTGTGTAAATTCCAATAATAATTTACAAAATATTTTACATTCATATCTATTGGCATAAAATACTTATCCTCTTTTTGTGCATATTTGTACAAAAATTCTGAAGCAGGTTTTTTCTCTAAATAGTGCATCGCCAACTCTTTATATGTTTTTATATACCATGTTTTTATACGTTCATAAGCTTCATCACTCATATCTATTTCTAAAGTTTTTTTGAATTTTAAAACTTTGGTTTCAAACAATCCACTAAGGTGAATAAGTCCTTCACAATAATATGGTTCAACTTCTCCTGTCTCTTTCCAGGCTATTAATCCTATGGAGCGTTTAATCACATCACTCAATATGTGGTATTTTAACTCTTCTTTTTCATTTAGGAAAAATGCTACCAATCCACCTGTTGTTGCCTTAAACTCTTCTATATTTTTAAAATTTCCACTTTTGTTCATGATAGTCTCAGTATCATCATCTAACCATAATATATGACCATATTCATGACCAATAGTTGTTATATTATAAACTTCATGCCAGATTTTTGGTTTTTTAAATATTATTTCTCTACTTTTATTTAAGAAATCTTCATCAAAAATCTCTTTTTGAATTTTCATAAATGGTTTTGCACGAACACTATCTAAAACATTATCTGCAAAAGCAAATATCTTTTTACCCTCTTCTTTTGTAACAAGTTCATCATTTGGTACAACTTGTGCTGAAAAAAGCCCACAAAATTCAGCTCCATAATATAAAGCAGGACGACCTAGATAAAGTTGTACTCTTTCTACACTCTTAAGTGATTTTTCATAAATAGTTTTAACTTTATTCACATGGTTTTCAACATGTGAAAAGATTTGATTATACATATATTTTATGTTATCTTTTACCTCACCTGCTGTGTTATTAGGATTTACTATTCTTAAATCCCACTCTAAGGCAACTGCTTTTTTATAGTGATCTTCATAATACTCCAGTGGATGTCCTATCTGTAAAGGTGTGGTTATTTTCATCCATCTTCTATCTACATCTGCCCATTTTGGTATTGTTTTTGAAGTATCTTTTTCACTTAATGCTTCTATGATAGCTTGTAGATAATCTACCCAAGCCTCTTTTTGCCCAAAAACATCATCATCAAGTTTTAAAAGATTGTTTTTAAATTCAGCCAAAGCCAAAAGTGATGTTGTAACTTCATTTGCAAAAGCATCAGCATAGGAGAGAGACTTAAATGTATTATCTTCTTCTTTTACAAGCACAGAATAAGATCTATCTCCTTTATCTCCAGTATGACCCCTGTCATGAAGTTCTTTGGTATTTAACATCTCAAAAATTTTCTCTTCATCACCATCAAACAGACGATAAAGTTCTCTGTTTATACCGTTGATAATATGTGCAGTCCAGCTTGATTGCCATGAAGAAAAAGTTTTTCCTACTTTGTGAACACCTCTGAAAATTTCTCTATAAAATGGTGTTAAAAGCTCTTTTTGTTCAATTTCATTTATCAAATTTTGATGTACTTTTAGATGAAACTCTGCTACCCAAAGATAAGCTTCTTCCTTTTTTTCTATGATTTCATCTTCACTAAAACCAGCTTTTTTAAGTGACTGTGAAAGTGCATCATCTCTTAAAGATACAAGTCTTGATATCACAGCCATCTGGTTTTCACTATTTATTTCTAATGAGATTTTTTCTAAAAAATCATTTATAAATTTTAATTTTTCTTCATTGCCATTGGCATTTAAAACATCATAATAACTACTAATCTCTTTGTGATTATTTTTTATCAGTTCATAAACTTCTTCTAAATCTTTAAAAAATTCATTTTTCATAACCATTTCCCCTAAAACTTTTTTCAAAAATGCCGAAATTATATCTAAATACTAAATTAAAAGAAAGTAATCTCATGACTAATCAAAGTTTAATTATTAACAATACAGTAAACCAGGCTTTTTTTCAATCTCAATTACAACGTTCAAAAAACTTTTCTTCACCTTTGTGTGTTGTAAAGTTTGAACTAAAATTTGACCCAAAAGAGACACAAAAATATCAAGAAATATTTAGCTTTATCTATTCATACTTGAACTTCACTCCAGTTGTATACGAATCAGGAAACAGTTATCTACTCTTTATACATGAAAATAAAATTCATACAGTAGTAAGCACTCTAAAAAATATGTTTATGAGTATTAAAATAAAATATCAAATTCATATCAAAAATATCGGTGTAACGGATTTTGAGGAAGATGAAACTATTGACTCATTATTATCACGTGTACATACTTTTTTAATGAAATCAAAACTTTCAAAAAGTGTTGATATTTATTATGGTACAAGTTATTTTGAATATAGTCATAATGGAAGCTTTCAAAATCTTCAACACATTTTTGAACAGTCACCTGATCTTAATGCTTATGGTTTTTATAAAGAGATGCCTCTTTTAAATAAAGTTAAAATTCTTGAAGCCAACAATGACTGCTTTGTTATTCACTCCCAAAAAGAGTACTTACCTTTTATGCGTAAACAAGAGTATGTTTATCTTGAACATGAAATGATTCCAGATATTTTAAGAGCAGATATTTTACATATTGATTATCAAAAAAGTACAATTGAAATGGGGAATATCAAATTTTTAGATAATTCCCCAGTGCATCGAAAAAATGTCAGAATCACTCCACACAGACCACTACAGGCAACACTAGAATATGAAGATGAATTATTCATCGAAGGCTTGATAGCAGATATTTCTAAAAACTCTATTTTGTTTACGACACAAATCAACAAAATCGAAGAGATTCAAATAAAAGGACTTCATGCCAAAACTTTTACTGCTTCATTTAGCCTATCAGGGATAGACAGACACGCCGAAAAAATTGAGATGAAAGCTATGATTTATAAAGTTTTTGGAAATCAAATTGTTTTAAATATATACCCATCATTACAAGTGCAAAATATTATCATGGAATATATCACTATGTGTCAAAATCTTTTACTATTAGAAGTTAAAGGTGGGGATTTTTAAAGTCTGTTTCGTTTTACGATTTTTAAATACTTTTGTACTTTATTATAGTAGGGGTAATTTACTCTACCCCCATTATATCGACTTACCATCTCAAAATAACTCTTAGAATGATCACTCAGCCAAACTAAATACAAAACTGCTATTTTTGCATTAAATGCACTTTGATGCATCATCTTTTTGATAAGCATCGTATCACTCATCATTTTGACATCATAGAGATTATAAGCTTTTGCAACAAACCTTGCAGTTTGTAATCTCACTTGCATGACACCATAAGAAGCTTGTTTGATACCTCTTTTTAATAACTGTTTATCTCCCCATTTTACCTTTCCACCATGAGTTTCTGCCAAACATATTGCCATTGCTGTTTGCTCTAATGTTTGACCTTTTTTGTTTGGATAGCGTAATGCAATATTTTTCACAGTTTTTAGTGTCAAAATTTGCCTAAAATTTAATTCACTCGACATACATAAAAGAGTCAATGAAAAAAAAAGAACAATTATTTTCAATTTCTCTCCAAAATCGCTTTTTGAAAAAATTCATGAGCTAAAACAATCACATAAAAAACTTGCAAAAAAACACCTAATACAGGCACTAGTGATAGTCCATAAAGTGTCAAAGTCGTACTTCTGAAAAGCTTTTTATATTTTTTAGTAAGTACTTTATACTCTTGTTTACTAACAATACTAGAACCTACATCCAAAAGCATGAAACTATGAAAAAGATAATAAAAAGGCAAACCTATGGCTATAAAATTAACAGCAGGTATAAACATAAACGGTAAAGCAATCAAACCAAGAATCACAAAACTAACAAAAATTTTAAAGTAATAAGGCAATGAAGCCATAAGTGTAAAATTTTCATTTGTAAATTTGAAATTTGGATAATGTTTTTTTTGAATCTTTTTAACAATCATCGGTGTAAAAAAACCAATCAAAATACTCGCAATAACCACAGAAAAAAGAACAATTGCAACAATACCAAAAAGATAAAACAAAATTGTAAAAAGCCATTTAAAAATAGAAAAAGTTAAAACAGAGGTAATCCAGGGATGTGCACTGGCATCCAAAAAAGGGACTTTCCCCTGATCAAAACTACTTTGAATTTGACTTAAAAAATCACCTCCAAAATGAAAATACCCATATCCAAACAACATAAATATTATCAAAAATGGCAATAGTGATAAGCCTAAAAACTGTGGCGATTTAAAATCCTCTAAACTTTTTTTGATAATATTTTTTATAGTCATGATATTTGTTGATATTTTGTTTCTAATACCTGATAAAGTGCATCAATTCCCATCGGTTCTTTTTCCAAAAGCTCTGATAATATCACATTATCTTCTTTACCATTCCAAACTTTTTGATAAGTCCCCTCTTTGTAGCCATGATCTTGACGAAATTTATTAAGTACATTTTTACCAACATAATATTTATATAATATATCAATATTTAAACCACACTGCAATGCAGTTTCAAAAAAATCATTACTCAGTTTTTCAAATGTTTTTTCTTCTAATGCATCTTTCATAAAGTGTTCAATCACACTCACAATCAATAAAGCATCTTGATCATCTGGCATTTGAGAATCCAAACAAAAAGAGTTTATATAAGAAGATTCCATGACTTCATCTACAATTTTTTCAATATTGCCAAGATTATTATTTTTATAATACTCTAACCCAAGACTCATGACAAAATGCCATATATCTACTAACTCTATCGTGACATTATCCCAATCTGGAGAGATATCAATATCTTTCCAATGCTTCCAATTGAAACTATCGATAAGCTCTGCACACTCCATGTAAATACATCGTCGCCAATTAATAATACGCCCGTGTTTATTGTAACCTTTTTCCCAGTCTTTTCCATTTGTCTCGTCATTAAGTTTTTGTTGCAACAAAAACATTTCACTAAGCATCTCTTTTGCTGTCATTTTTATCCTTTTTATCGCATTTTATTCATGCCACACCCTGCGACATACTCTTTGTTTTTTATCTCTAACAAAGCAGCTTTTGTTTGCACTAATACTTTTTTTGTATCAGCAATCGGCTCCATCAATCGGTTTTTCTCAGCTAAAGGGATGCTTTGATCATCAACAATTCTCAACATCTCAACCTCTAAATCTTTTAAATATGCATCTATACTTTGTGTAACTCTATCCAAAATTTATCCTTTATGATAGTATTATAGCACATTAAAATGACAAAAAAGAGGCACTATGATTTTTGAAGATATTACACCATTTGAAAACATGTCTGATGAAGAGTTGCGAAATATGATCGTTACACCACAAAGAAGAAGGAGTTTTCATAAAAATTTACGATCTTTTATGATGGTAAACCCTCTCAAGATTAAACACTTAAATACTATAGATAACCTTGAAGCTGATGTAGTTGTTTTAAATCTTGAAGATGGCGTAGCTCCTAGTATGAAAAAAAGAGCTTTACTTTTAACTGCTATATTTTTATCTCATCTAAAAAAAAGTTATTCACGAATCATCGTAAGAGTCAATCCTATTGATGAGGGAGGTGATAAAGAGATTAAGTTTTTAAATTCACTCAAACCAGATGCTATACGTGTTGCAAAGGTAAGAACAGTTGATGATATCAAAAAAGTTTTAGAAATTTTAGATGAAGAAATATCTTTGCACATCTCTGTTGAAACAAAAGAATCGCTTAAAAACTTATCAAAACTAAATATCAACAACAAAGTCAGCTGTGCGTCTCTTGGAATCATGGATATGCTTCATGATTTAGGATTACCACAACATCTACTCAAACTTGACAATCCAACTATCCACTATATTTTGAGTCGTTTTCTTGTTGATAGTAAAATTGCAGGTATATATCCTATCGGTTTTACATATCAAAAGTACAATGACACAGATACATTTAAGCAATGGTGCCTTTTTGAGCAAAAACTTGGTTTTAAGGCAAAAAGCTGTCTTGGACCTAAACAAGTAAGCATTGTAAATGAAGTATTTTCAGATACACAAGAAGAAAAAGAACGTGCACTTTATATCAAAAACCTTTTTGAAAAGATGAGAGAAAAAGATATCACAGGCTTTATGGATGATAAATATGGTTTTATTGATGAACCAATTTATAAAGATGCACTCTTAACTTTAGAGAAACTTTCGATAAAATAAGAAAAATATAACAAGGAATATAAAAATATCATGAAGATTATAGAAGGTAAGTTATCACTACAAGGCAATGAAAAAGTCGCTATCATCAATGCACGATTTAATCATATAATAACAGATCGTTTAGTAGAAGGTGCAAAAGATGCATTTTTAAGACACGGAGGTAATGAAGAAAATCTGGATCTTATTTTAGTTCCAGGTGCGTTTGAATTGCCTTTTGCACTTGATCGTGCACTAGAGAGTGGAAAATATGATGCTGTTTGTTGTGTGGGTGCAGTTATTCGAGGAGGAACTCCGCATTTTGACTATGTTTCAGCTGAAGCTACTAAAGGTATAGCTAATGTAACGTTAAAATACAATAAACCTGTTACTTTTGGTGTTCTTACTACTGACACGATAGAACAAGCAATCGAGAGAGCAGGAAGTAAAGCAGGAAATAAAGGCTTTGAAGCAATGACAGGATTGATAGAACTTATCAGTCTATATAGAAATTTTTAAAGAGATATCATGGCAACCAGACACCAATCCAGAGAAAGCGTAATCTCACTTTTGTATGCAAAAGATATAGGCAATGACAATATAGATAAATTTGTTAATGAAATTTTTGAAGATAAAAAAATACGTAACCAGCAAAAAGAGTTTGCAACATCTCTTTTTGCTGGAATTAGTGAAAATCTTGAGAACATTGATACAGAGATAAACAAACATCTAAAAGAGTATAAGCTACATGAATTAGGTCATATTGAACGTGCAATTTTGCGTATGGGAACTTATGAGATTATAAATACCAAGCTTGATAATGCTGTCATAATCAATGAAGCGATAGAACTTTCTAAAGATTTAGCAAGTGATACAGCACCAAGATTTATCAATGGTGTTTTAGATGCTATTTCAAAAGAGCACCCATGAAACTTTGTGTAGCTCTTGATTTACCAACATTAGAAGAAAATATTTCTTTAGCAAAAGAGCTTAAAACATTTGATATTTGGTTAAAAGTAGGATTTAGAAGTTATATACGAGATTCTCGGACAATAATAGATAAACTCAAAGAGATCAATCCAAATTTTAAAATATTTCTTGATTTAAAACTTTATGATATACCAAACACAATGGCAGACGCAGCACAAGAGATTAGTGAACTTGGTATAGACATGTTTAATATACACGCTAGTAGTGGCAAAAAAGCGATGCAAACAGTAATGGATCGTCTGTCAAAAAAAGAGAAACGTCCACTTGTGCTTGCAGTAACCGCACTAACAAGTTTTGATGATCAAAGTTTCCATGAAATATATGGAACAGATATAAAAACAAAAGCCAGTCAATTTGCCAAGGATGCCTATGAAAGCGGTATTGATGGTGTTGTCTGTTCTGCCTTTGAAAGTAGCATGATCAAAACAAATACTTCTAAAAATTTCCTAACATTAACCCCTGGGATACGACCATTTGGTGAAGATGCAGGAGATCAAAAAAGGGTTGCAACTATCACTATCGCAAAAAAAGAGTTAGTTGACTTTATAGTTGTAGGTCGACCAATTTACCAATCAAACAATCCAAAATCAATAGTCGAAAGAATTTTAAGCGAAATATAATCTTCAAATAGCTATAATTTCGCTCCTTTTGATGGACAGGTGGGTGAGCTGGCTGAAACCACATCCCTGCTAAGGATGCGTACTGGCAACGGTACCGAGGGTTCGAATCCCTCCCTGTCCGCCACTTTCAATATATATCTTATGAAACTTCTTGAAAAATATTTGTAGTATCTATAAATTTACTATATGCGATATATTGCATATTGTTTTTCTTTGCATAAGAGAGTGCTATTTCTGCTTTTTTTAATGCTTTGTCTTTTTCAAGAGATATTCCCACAATTATATTTAAAGGAGTTTTGAAAAGTTCTTCCATATCCTGCTCTATAGTAGCATAGACAATACCTGCTGCTTTATTTCTTAGAACAAACTGATCATTATAAATACGATATACTTCATAAAATCTGTTTTGAGCAAAATTTTTTAAGAACTTTTCAATCTCTTGTAAAACTTGATTATCTCCTTGCATGTCATATAACTCATATATATTTACAACAAATAAACCAGAAAAAGTTCCTTTAGATAAATCCTTATTAAGATTCTCTTCTATTTTAATAACAGTCATACTTCTACTCGGCATTTTACTTTTTTTTCAAGCATCATCCCATATCCTTTTCCACATATAATAGCGATATAAGATAGATCGGCACTATAAATAAAAAATTTAAAGAAATAAATATATTTTTACTTATATAGAGATTTTTGATACTCTTGCCACCCTCTTTTGCGTAGTTGGCATGCTGGACAGGCATCACATCCGTATCCCCATTCATGTTCTTTAGTTCTATCACCATTGTAGCAGGTATGAGTTTCTTTTAGCACAATATCTAAAACACCCTCTTCTTTTGCCATTTTGAAGGTTTGTGCTTTTGTAAGATGTATCAATGGATACCTAAACTTTATATCAGATTCACTTCCAAGATTTAATGCTTTTTCCAAACTCTCTACAAAAGGTATACGACAATCAGGATAACCACTGTAATCTGTTTGATTAATTCCTGTTATGATTTCATCTAAACCCATTTTTTGAGCATAAGCATGTGCTGCTGTAAAAAAGATTGCATTTCTATTTGGTACAAAAGAAGCAGGAAGATTTGGTCTATTGTGATGTTTTGCATTGATATCTTGTGTCGTATCTATAAGAGCAGAATCATCAAGCTGAGCAAATATATTTATCTCCATAATAAAATTAGGTATTTTTAATATTTTTGCAATTTCCTGAGCTTGTTTTATCTCAATAGAGTGTTTTTGATGATAATCAAATGTAATTGTTTCTACATGAGAATATCGATTTTTTGCCCATCCTAGACAAGTTGTACTATCTTGCCCACCACTAAATACTACTAATGCACTCTTGTTTTTCATCAATCTACCCCTATAAATTTATGCATTTGCAAACTAAGTCGAAACTTGTCTGGATATTTTTTCACAAGTTCTACACAGTAATTCACATTATTCATGTTTGGTTTGTGCATAAAATTCTGTGGTTGAATAAATATCTCTTTATCGCTTTTTAAATTTATTAATTTTTCTATGTCTGAGCTTTTGTCTACTATAAACTTATACTCATCAAAACCCTCATTTTGGATGTTTTCCCAATCTTTAGGACTATATGTTATCCAATTGGCATTTTTTATATTACTAAAATTATACCCATTACTCTCAACACTTACAAAATAATTTTTTTCTTGTAAAAATTCAATAAAATCATTTAACATATAAATACTTGGTTCTCCTCCTGTAATAATTATATTTTTTGAGGGGAAATTTTGTATTTTTTTATAAACTTCATCAAAAGTTAGCTCATTCATAGTAGTTTTATGAAGTTCATCATCACAAAAATCACATGTCAAATTGCAACCAAATAGACGAATAAATATAAATGCACGCCCTGCGTGAAATCCTTCACCTTGAATAGAGTAAAATATCGAAGAAACTTTAAGCATGACCAACCTAATTAAATTTTTATGTTAAAATGGATACTAGCAAAATAAAAGTTAGGAAATTCAATGTATACACTATTAGTACTTCTTTTTACAATTGTCATCTTCGGTGGTTTGATTTGGGCATATATTCACCACTTAGGTGAAAAAGGTGAAAAACTAAAACTTATCAACCAGGGAATCTGTCCAAATTGCAAACAACATACAATGGAAGTTGCAGACCAAAAAGGAGGTGGATGTTCTGGCACTTCCTTTGTAGAATTTAAATGTACTAACTGTGATTATCAAGATAGTTTCAATATTGGCAGTGGCGGGTGTAGCGGAGGTTCATGTAAAGTATAATTTTAAGAGATAAAACTATATAAAAGCTTTATCTCTTCAGCCCATATACTCTCATCAATAGTCTCAAGAATCAAAGGTATATCATCCATCCTAGGGTCATTCATGATAAACCTAAAAGCATCTAATCCGATTTTGCCTTTGCCAAGACTATCATGACGATCAACCCGACTTCCAAGTTCAGGTTTTGAATCATTGATATGCATTCCTCTTAAATATTCAAATCCAATAATTTCATCAAATATACTCCAGGTTTTATCATAAGCTTCACGAGTTCTTATATCGTATCCTGCCGTAAACATATGACAGGTATCAATACAAACCCCTACTCTGGATTTATCTATTGAGTTATCAATCAAATAAGCTAAATGTTCAAATTTATATCCAAGATTTGATCCTTGTCCTGCTGTATTTTCAATAACTAAAATAACATCTTTTGTCGCTTGAAGTGTTTTATTCATAGACTCAGCAATACGTTCTAAACATGTCTCTTCACTAATCTTTTTTAGATGACTTCCTGGGTGAAAATTAAGTCTATCAAGCCCTAATTGTTCGCATCTTTGTACCTCATCTATAAATGCATCAAGAGATTTTTGTCTCTTCTCTTCTTCTGGATGACCTAAATTTATAAGATAGCTATCATGGGGTAATACATGCTTTGGTAAAATTTCAGCTTTTTCAAGATTTACTTTAAATTTTGCAATAGTCTCTTCATCAAGTGGTTTTGCTTTCCATTGACGTTGATTTTTTGTAAATAGTGCAAAAGCCTTTGCACCTATCTTTTTAGCATTAATTGGTGCATTGTAAACACCTCCGCTTGCACTTACATGTGCTCCGACAAATTTATTCATTTTGGAAGCTTTTTTAATTTAATCATTATGTGATTTACACTATCTTTAAAATAGACATTGCCAGGCCAGACTTTGTACTTTATAGCATATGAGTTAGTAATGATTTTTTGCATAAAACCATTGGTTGTTTTTCTAAGATGTTTACCTCCAAAAATAGGTTTACTCTGTAATACATTTTCTACTAACTTATCAGGATACTCACCTGTTAAAAATGTTTGATTAAATCCATGTTTGGTATTGCATAATTGATCAACACAAATATCATCTTCATCTAAAGATATTTTCAAATCTAATGCAAGTTTTCCCATTGTAAATACTTGTAATTCAATCGATTTTTCATAACGATTAAAAAATCCTGTATCTGAAAAAGCAAACTTTTTAGTTTTTAATGTAATTTTATAAGGCTTAGAACTAATAGCCACAGGTTGTGTAATTTTATTTTCTTCGACAATTTCTTCTTCTGGGATTATCTTTTCTTCCACAACCTGCTCTTTAGTTACAGGTGGTAACACTTCTTCTTTTTTAGGTAAAATCTCTTTTTGTTCAAACTCTTTTGCACTGATTGTATTTTTATTTTTTGCTACCTTGCCAGGAACAATTTTTTGTGAACATCCAATAAATAAGAATAGACTTGCTATAACAGGTATAAGTACTTTCATATCTCCCCCTAGAATTCAATAATCTAACATACTAACATACAATTATTTATATAAAAGCAATTTTTAGATATTATCTCCCACAATTTATAAAACTTACAGAGGGAAATTTAATGGATTTAAAAACAGATAAAATCGACAGTGCAAACGCTAAGATAGAATCAACTATTACAAAAGAACAAATTGAGCAAAAAGAGACACAACTTGCACAAGAAGCCGCAAAAGATATGCAAATAGCAGGTTTTAGAAAAGGTAAAGTACCTGCACATATTGTAAAAGCCAGATATGGAGATAAACTAAATCAAGATGCTAAAAATGATGCATTACGTACAGTTTATGAAAAAGGTATCGAAGAACTTAAAATTGACCCTACACAAATCATAGGCGAACCAAATGTTAAAAAATTTGATGAAAAAGAAGATGGAAGCGTAGAAGTAGAAATTTCAATAGCAACAAAACCTGAAATGAATATTACAGACTACAAAGAGTTAATCCCTGATTTTGAGAAACCACAAATCAGTGATACAGAAGTAAAAGAGAGAATCGATGAGATGTTAAAATCATCTGCATCAGTAGAAAAAATAAAAAAAGAACGTCCTCTTGAAAAAGGTGATTTTGCACTATTTGATTTTGAAGGTTTTATAGATGATGAACCTTTTCAAGGAGGAAGTGCAAAAGCTTATACACTTGAGATAGGCAGTGGAAGCTTCATCCCTGGTTTTGAAGATCAAATGGTCGGAATGAAGACAGATGAAGAAAAAGATATTGTTGTAACTTTTCCAGAAGATTATCATTCAAAAGAGCTTGCAGGAAAAGAGGCGACTTTTAAAGTAACTCTTTTAGAAATTCAAGAAAAAGTAATTCCTACCGATATAGACGAAGAGACATTGAAAAAGTTTCTACCTAACGAAGAGTCTCCAACAAAAGAACTTCTTGAAGAGAAAGTAAAAGAGCAAATTGAAGCTGAAAAACTTTCTAAACTATATCAAGAAGAGGTAAAACCAAAATTTGTTGAAGCTATCGTTGAAAAATTTGACATTGATTTACCTGAGAATATTGTAGAACAAGAAATAGATATGGCATTTAGAAATGCACTCCCTGCAATGGAAGAAGAGGAAATCAAAAAATATACAACAGATGTTGAAGCAGCAAAAGAGAAAAGAGAAGAGTATCGTAAAGATGCACTTGATAGTGTTAAGTTAACTTTTATTGTTGATGAGTTAGCAAAACAAGAAGAGATCACAGTCGATGATCAAGAAGTAATGCAAACACTATATTTTGAAGCATTGCAAAGTGGTCAAGATCCACAGGCAATGATCAAACAATATGAAGAACAAGGTCTATTGCCAGCAGTTAAAATGGCAATCGTAGAAGATAGACTTTTCACAAAACTTTTTAACGAAAAGAAATAAAGGATAAATTATGAGTTATGTACCAATAGTAGTAGAAAAAACAGGTCGGGGAGAGAGAAGCTATGATATCTTTTCAAGACTATTAAAAGACAGAATTATCATGCTTAGCGGTGAAGTAAATGATGCCGTAGCCTCTACTGTTGTTGCACAACTTCTATTTTTGGAAGCAGAAGATCCTGATAAAGATATATTTTTATATATCAACTCTCCAGGTGGTGTTATAACAAGTGGTATGAGTATGTATGATACAATGAACTATATCAAACCTGATGTTTGCACAATCTGCATTGGTCAAGCTGCTTCTATGGGAGCATTTTTGCTCTCTTCTGGTGCAAAAGGAAAAAGGTATGCACTTCCTCATGCACGTGTTATGATTCATCAGCCACTTGGTGGAGCACAAGGACAAGCAACAGATATTCAAATTCAAGCTAAAGAAATTTTGCGGATGAAAACAGAATTAAACACTATCCTTGCAGAACAAACTGGTCAACCTTTAGAAAAACTTGCCCAAGATACTGAGAGAGATTTTTTCATGAGTGCACAAGAGGCTCAAGAATACGGGCTTATAGACAAAGTATTAGAAAAAAGTTTTAAATAATCAAAATGTACTGTATCAATAATAAAGGTGATGTCATTACAAAAGAGGGGAAAAGTATGCAAACAGATATGAAAAACAATAATGTAAATCATAATGATGCTACTTTTAAGCAGATGGGATTATTTTCCAAACAAGT
>Ga0256833_1001281_pt1 | contig 18606 bp, 20 predicted proteins | sample 356284metaG_FD_190535 | JGI IMG/M metagenome (GOLD analysis project Ga0256833, IMG submission 190535) | Hydrothermal vent microbial communities from Mid Atlantic Ridge, Atlantic Ocean - 356-284 | ecosystem: Environmental > Aquatic > Marine > Hydrothermal vents | place: Atlantic Ocean: Mid... | reverse complement strand
CTGGCGGGCCTGTGGATTATATTCTGAGGTGGGATATGAGAAAAGCCGTACTTTTATTGCTGTTCTCGTCCCTCTTCCTCGCCTCCTGCGAGGTGGAGGGGCCCGGCGAGGAGGACTATGGTTATAACCATGCTCTGGTCGTCATAGATGGGGGAAAGCTCCAGTTTCGGGAGGACTGCCTGATATGCCACAGGACGGCCGAGTACGAGGATGGTGAGGAGGAGAGACCACGGTTCAGGTATGCCGGTACCGTATGGGATGTGGTGAATGGGATTCCGGACTCCGGGGTCAGGGTCCTCCTGATATCCGCGGATAATGCGGATACTATCGCCCTTACGACCGACAGGTACGGCAACATATACACCGATTCCCTCCTTTCCACTGCTGAGTACAGGGCGGTTATGAAATGCGGAGCGGAAGATAGAGTTATGGAATACAGGGCCTACTACGGGGGTTGCAACGATTGCCACAGACCGGGTGGAAAGGTGGGCAGGGTGCTTTCGTGTAATTGAATGCCGTAAAATTAGTTTTCAATGCGCATTGCCCATCTGTCGGATACCCATATTGGAAAGCGGAGGTATAATCTCAATAGCTCCCCGGCGGATTTTTACGATGCATTCACGGAGGCATTCGAGATTGCCCTTTCCTACGACCCGGATGTCGTAATTCACAGCGGGGACCTGTTCGATAGCCCCTATCCCTACAACTTCACCAAGAGAAGAATTGTGGAGGATTTAGTGGATTTTTCCAGAAAGGTTCCCATCCTTCTGGTGGCCGGAAATCATGACTATGCAGATGTAGATGGCCTTTCCCCTGTCGGGTTTTTGAAAGTCGTTTCAGGTGATATTATCAATGCGGAGTACAGGGATATTTTTACCGGTGGGGGGTTGAGTCCCCTTCGGGTGGACATAAAGGGGGCCCGCTTCTTCCTTATTCCCTTCGTGAGGGACAGGCGGATGCTGAGGGAGGTGGTGGGTGCCGCCATGGATAGCCTTTCGGATGGGCTGAACTTCGTCATCCTTCATCAGATCATAGATGGTTTTACTGCGAAGAAGAAGAACATGACCCTCGATATACCTCACGAGGAGCTGAAGGGATTCCATTTCAGATTCGTTGGGCACTTTCATACACCCCGCCTCGACAGGGATGGGGGATTCGTGTATGCGGGTTCCACCGAGGCTCTATCTTTCGATGAGTACGAATACGATGAGGACGGTGTTGTGAAGCCCTCGACCAGGAAAAGGGTATTTATCTTCGATTTCGATTCGAATGGCGATTACAGGGTGGAGGAGGTGCTCCTGCGGAGTCCCAGGCCCTTCCTGATGTACAGGATGGAGTACCCTGCGGTTGAGGAGCTGGAGAGGAGATTATCCGAAATCCCCGTTGAGCACGATAAAAAGCCCATACTCATTCTCAAACTCAGGGCCCGCAATGTGCGGGTTATGGAAGAGTACAGCCAGGTTATAAATACCTTCCGCGGCAGGGAATATTACGAGCACATAAGGGCCGATATCGTGCCGGATGAGGTGGTTATAGAGGTGGAGGAGAGGGGAATGGAGGGGATGAAGAGGGAGTTTCTCGGTGAATTCTACGATATGGTGAGGGCGGCTGAAAGTATGGTGGAGTCCATGGAGGATTCTGGAATGCGTAATTTGAGAGAGAAATTGATGGAATTCCTGGAGGCCCGGTATGAGGATAGAGAAGATTCGTCTGATTAACTTCACTACCCACCGGGATACCATGCTGGAATTTTCTCCGGGAATCAATATCATTACGGGGTCCAATGGTTCCGGCAAGAGTTCTGTGGTACAGGCCCTCTATTTTGCCCTGTTTGGAAGGGGGCTCTACTACGGGAAGAAGGATGAACTGGTCAGGTACGGGAGCAGGAATCTGCTCGTTGAACTTTACATAGATGGGGACAGGCTGAGGAAGATTCGGAGGGGCCTCAGGACTGTGGAGACGGAAGGCATCGTCATCACATCGTCCAATCAGCTGAAGGAGTATCTTTTCAGGTTCTTCAACATTTCTCCCCGCAGACTCGTCAATACACTCCTGATAAAGCAGGGGGAGACCACTTCCTTCGTGGACAGGAGTCCTTCGGAGAGGCTGAGGCTGTATGAGAGCATCGTGGGGGTTGATGCCCTGCGGGTTATAATGGATGCCCTCTCCGCCCTGAGCAGGAAGTATGCGGACTTCATAAGGGATATGGATCTGCAGAGCCTCGAGGAGGAGATGCGCAATCTGAAGAGGGAAATGGAAGAACTCAGGAAGGAAATAGAGGATGCGGAGAGGAAAGCGGAATCCCTGAGGGGAAAATTGAAGAAGCTGGATGGAGAGATTGTGGAGCTCGAGAAGAAGCTCCGGGAGGTTGAGGCTCTGGAGAAGGAGCTGGTCAGGTTGAGGGCTACAATGGAGAGGGTGGAGAGAATCAAGAAGGAACTCGAAGAGTTAGAGAGTTTCATAGACTCCGAACGCGGCAGGTTCGAAGAGTACAGAAGGTGGGAGGCCCGCAGGGACGATGCTCTGCGGAAGAGGCAACTGAGGGAGGAGGTGGAGCGCCTGAAGATGGAGCTCTCGGGTATGGAGGAGATGGAGAGGGCTGCCCGCCTCTACGGCGAATATCTCAGGATGCTGGAGAACCCGGATTTCAGGAAAATAGAGGTGGTCAGAAAGAGGGTGGTGGAGCTGATGGAGTCTTTGGGAGGACTTCTGGGGATTAAGGAAAGAAAAATGGATGCCTTCATAACCATGGCAGATGAGAGGCTCTCCTCCATGGAGTCCAGGATGAGGGAGGTGGAGGAGGAAAGGGAGAGGCTCATATCCGAGAGGGGCAGGGTCCTTTCTCTGATAGAGGAGAAGAAGAAGGTAATTGGGACCCTCGAGGGTGCCCGGGGAGGAAGGTGTCCAGTGTGTGGTGCCCCTCTGACGCAGGAGCACATAGTCCGTCTCAGAGAGCGTTATTCCGCGGAAATAGAGGAGCTGAGGGGAAAGGTGAAGGAAATAGAAGACCGGCTGAAAAAACTTTCCGGGGAGAGCAGGAGGCTGGAGAGGGGGGTGTCCGTTCGGGATGCCCTAAAAGAGCTTAAATCCCTCAATCGATGGATAGAGGAGAGGAGGCAGATTATAGAGGAGTGGAAGCGAATCCGGGAGTACAGGGACCTGGAGGGCAAGTACAGGCAGTACGAGAGGATGAAGGAGAAGAAGAATCAGTACGAGCAGAAGCTCAAAACCCTCCAGTCAATGGGGGATCTCAACTGCGAGGAAGTTCTCAGATATGTGAAGGAGAACAGGCCCTTTTACGAGAAATATACCCATGCCCTCCGCCTCAGGGATAAATACAGAAAGGAGCTGGAGGAGCTCAGTCCGCAGACAGTGATGAGGAGAATGGATGAGGTGAGAAAAACCCTTTCCTCGATAGATACGAAGGCGGTCGAGAGCAGGCTGAAGGAGCTGCGCGGGGAGAGGGATCACATACTTGGAGAGCTTGGAAGGGTGGAGGCTTCCGCGAAGGAGAAGAGAGCCCTTCTGGAGGAAAAGGCAAGAAGAATGAAGGATATCGAGGAGCAGATATCCCGCTTCAGGTCCTACTATCGCAGAAAGGAGTTCTACTCATCGGCCCGGGAAAGGGTGGCCCGCCTGATCGACAGCCTGAAGAGTTTTCACGACAGGAATCTCCAGATACTGACCTGGAATCACTTTCGGGACTTCGATCTGGAGGCCTACAATGGCATTCACTTCGAAACGGACTCTTCCGGAATGAATATATACGCTACGACCCATCAGGGTAACAGGGTCTATGTTCAGAATATGTCCGGTGGCGAGAGGGTGGCCCTCAATCTTGCCATAAGGATGGCCATGGCCCGACTCCTGGATATAAAATTCAAAACCATCATCATGGACGAACCCACGGCCGGTCTCGATGCCCGCCGGGTGGAGAAGCTGGGGGAGATTCTCCAGAGTTTCGTAAAGATGAATCCCGATAGTCAGATTATCCTCATAACCCATGAGGAGAAGCTGGCGGAATATGCCCACAGGAGATTCCGATTCCATCGGAGGGGTAATACCACTTCTGTGGAAGAATTCTGATACTCCATTAAAATTTCCCTGTTCATTCACTTTTAAATTCAGGAGGTGGTCTATGGATGAACTGTTATTCTCCTTCTGTGGGGGCAATGTAATCTGCAACGGTCTGGTAGGTGGATTCTTCATCGCATTTCTCAATACCATAGGAGCAATGATAGTACTCATCATAGGCAGGGTTCCCCAGAAGTTCATGGATGCATCTCTGGGATTTGCCGCTGGTGTCATGCTCGCCGCCAGTTTTACCAGTCTGATTCTCCCCGGAATAGAGATAGGAGGTGTGTATCCTGTACTCATAGGAATCATTCTGGGAGCCGTGTTCATAGACCTTCTGGACCATCTGGTTCCCCACATGCATTTCATCATCGGAACCGAAGGTGTTAAGGATGAAAATCTCCTCAGGAAAATCAAAGGGGTATGGCTTTTCATCCTTGCTATAACCATCCATAATATGCCGGAAGGGCTTGCTGTGGGAGTGGGGTTCGGGAGTGGGGATCTGAGCAAGGCGATACCGCTTATGATTGCCATAGGCCTCCAGAACATACCCGAAGGTCTCGCAGTTTCCCTCGCTGCTATCAACGCTGGTTTTGGAAAGAGATTCTATGCCACATGGGTGGGGATAAGGTCTGGTCTTGTGGAGATACCCCTTGCCCTGCTGGGGGCATGGGCTGTTTATGTGATGAAGCCCCTTCTTCCCTATGCCATGGGTTTTGCAGCAGGGGCCATGATATATGTCATAAGCGACGAGATAGTTCCAGAGACCCACAGGACCGGACACGAAAGGCTGGCAACTTTCGGCCTGATACTGGGTTTAGTTCTTATGCTTTATCTGGATATAATCCTTGGATAATAATCAGAAGGGCGGCAGAGCCGCCCGTATGATGAAGCTGCCGGGGAGGGACTCGAACCCCCACTAGCGGGGCCAGAACCCGCTGTCCTGCCAATTAGACGACCCGGCATTCAATTTATGATACAGCAGTAAGACCGGCCCTATCCTCGTACTTCTTCATGGCCGGAGGCTCGTAGTTGAGCTTCCCCTTTTTCTTTATCTCCTCCACCTTTTCCTTTATCGTCTTTGCCATGATTACCCCCTTTTGCGCATGGAGGCGGCGGGAATCGAACCCGCGTCCGAAGGCCCGGTTCCCCGCGGCTCTACACGCTTAGCACCCCTTTATTCTGGCCTGCCCGCCCGGGGTGCGAGGGCCTGGACAGACCAGACCCCGTTTTGCTTTTCCCGTGAGCGGTCACGGGGTCACGACCACCCACGGTAGCCACCTGCCTATGAGGGCCTCCTGCAGGCCAGGTGGCCCACCCGCAGGGACCCGGCTGCTCTAATCAGGCAGCCAGTGCGTAGTTGGAGTTTGCACTTTTTGCTTTGCGGGTTTTTTACGAGGTTCCCGCACCTCGGCGTGCACCGCGAGGAGCCGTTGGCCCCCGTCGAATCCGTACGCCCCCTTCTATAAAACCAGACCCATCGTTGGCCTATAAATTTTAAAGTTTTCCCGTGTGAAATGCAATCACTTGTATCTGTAAACGATTCTTCCCTTCGTGGGATCGTATATGGGCAGTTCCACCTCCACCCTGTCGCCGGGAACTATTCTGATGTAGTGGATCCTCATCTTCCCGGCCAGGTGGGCTATGATTTCCATGCCGTTTTCCAGTTCTACCTTGAACAGGGCATTTGGCAGTACTTCCTTCACGACTCCACTCATCCTTATGACATCTTTCTTTGCCATACCTGTACCTCCTTTCCGACCGGTTTCTATTACAGGGTGGCCAGTGCTGCCCGTATGATTCCGATGTTGGAGCTATCTCCTGTCAGAACGACCACATACCTGTTATCGTCGAGAATTTTAATGTATATGGTGCCGTTGTCAAGTATCGAGATGATGTCCTTTATGTTTCCGTTGCTCATATCGGCGATGAGGTCTATGACGCTCTCTGCTTTGCCGGCCAGCTCTATGGCTTTCTCTTCGTCCACCAGTTTGATGGAGAGGATGTCTCCGTCCTTCCGGGCGGCCACTATGGCCCGGGTGTCCATGATCATCATCATGGCGGCATCTATCTTGGAATCGAGGATGGGGTCTATGGAGATTTTTCTGGCCTTTTCTCTGGGTATCAGGTGGCTTATATCGAGGGGTTCCTGAAGGGATATTATGGACTGGGGGTCCACATCGATTACCATTACACTCCCCGGATTGGCTTCGAGCAATTTCTTTACCACCTCTTCCCTGGAACTACCTTCTCCCGTGGCTTCCATCAGGAGGCCATTCTTGAAGAGAAGGATTACGCTGTCGCTTCTCAATATTGCGGTTTTCTTGTTTTCCACTATGTCCCTTAGGGCCTCTATTGCATTCATAACCTAAATTTTAAAGGGAAAGGCCGAACTTCATGGAAGCGCAATAACCGGGAAGGCTATTTTGCACTTTTTACAGCAGAATAACGGGTACTGTGGAAGCCCTCACTACCCTCTGGGTGGTGGACTGGTAGAAGAGCCTTTCTATCAGGTTGAGCTTCTTTCTTCTTTCCATTATGATGAGGTCCATGTTATTCTCGTGGGCATACATGACTATTCCTCTGCTCGCTATATCGTATGGCCGGATTTCCAGGCTGTGGGGAACCTCATTCAATATTTGGGTATAAGGCTTTAGATTCTCTGCAAATATTTCCCTGATCCTGTCTTCTTCGGCCTGTGTGAATTCGAATCCGGCCGTCTCGAAGATGTTCAGAATGGTGAGCCCGCAGCCGGCCCTTTTACAGAATTCCACAGCGAAGGGTATGCTGTCGAAACTGTCCCTCTTTTCGCTTACCGGAACCAGAACCTTTTTAAATTCCCTTCTGCCCCTGTGAGTCGTAATCAGCAGGGGTATAGAGGATATGCTCTTCAGGGTCAGGACGGTTGTTCCGATGAAATCCGCTTCGTTTATATCAACGCTGGCCCTTCCCAGCCCGATGAGGTCCGCCTTCACCTCTTCTGCCGTCTCCATTATAACATGGGCGACGCAGCTCCGGGCGGATTTTACGATTACTTCCCCCTCGAGACCTAATTCTTCCATAACCTTTCTGATCTTTTTTGTTCTTTCCTCCCTGAGGACATCGAAGGATGTCATGGCACTTTCTATCATTGGGGGACGCAGAATTATGCTGACTACATGGAGCTTCGCCCCATAGAGCTGTGCAACTGCCCCCGTGGTTTTCAGGGCCTCTCTGGATAGGGGAGAAAGATCAAATGCGGCGAGTATGTTTCTCATGAGATAATTATAAGGCCGCCAGTCCGTCGGTCTCTATTATTTCGCTGTAGAAGAGGGCACTTCTGCGAATGCGGTACTTCTGCTTTTCGTAGTCCACTTCCACAAGGCCGAATCTGGGCTCGAATCCCTCAGCCCATTCGTAATTGTCCAGCAGGGACCAGTAGAGGTACCCGATTACTGGAATCCCCTCTTCTCTTGCCCTCATTACCTGCTCCACATGTTCTTTCAGGAATTTGATTCTCTGGAAATCGTTATCCGTGCATATTCCGTTTTCCGTAATCATTATGGGCTTCCCGTACCTTGCATGGGCCTTCTTTATGACCCGGTACAGGCCCTGCGGGTAGATTTCCCATCCCATGCAATTTCTTTCCTCTCCCCTGTATTCGATGTTGCCCAGCCACCGGACGAAGCCCCTCGAGTAGTAGTTTATTCCCAGGAAATCCATGTATTTGCCTATCCTGTCCGGAAAGTACCAGTTGAACAGGTAATCGCTCATTATGGTGAGGATCCAGTGGATTGGACTGTAGGTCCATGCGGGCTCGAATATCATCATATTCTGGGCTATAGATATGCTGGCGGATGTGCGGGATTTGAGCAACCGGTACGCTTTCACATGGGCTTCTTTCATGCTGGAGAGGACTCTCAGGGTTTTTCGGATGGACTTTTCCTGCGGAGGCCAGTAGCCCTCCATGTAAGAGCGGAATGCGTACACATTGGGTTCGTTTATGGTTATGATGAATTTAACCCCATCGAGGATGGGAATTACGCTTTCCACGAATCGAATGAAGTGGGGTATGTTTTCCCTGTAGAGCCATCCGCCCATTTTAGAGAACCAGATGGGGTTGGTAAAGTGGTGGAGGGTGATTATGGGCTCTATATTCCTTTCGAGGAGGCTCTGGATAATTCTGCGGTACTTTTCTATGGCATCCCTGTTTGATTCCTGTACATTGGGGAATATTCGACTCCACTCTATGGACATGCGGAATGCATTGTGTCCCAGATGGTGCAGTAAATCTATGACCTCTTCCCACCTTTCCCAGAAGAAGGAGGCCCTTCCGCTTTTTCCCCTGTCCCACTCCCACCAGTCGGCCCCGGTATTGTTCCCCTCTATCTGATATGCGCTCGTCGCACTGCCCCAGAGGAACTTCATTGCTCTACTTCCGCCTCTATCCTGTATATCCTTCCGCTTTTCATAAGACTGTCGAGGGGTATGACCCATCTGTGGAATGTGTCGGCTATAATTCGGGTGGCATTTGAGCGAAGAATGGGTTTTCCCGTCTTCAGGTCGAACACATAAACCTTTCCGCTGAAGAGGATGTAGGTCCCTGTCGTATCCTTCTTTCCGATGGACAGTATCTTTTTTATCCTCAGAGTGTTGTTCCCCTGCGCGATGTTCAGGAAGGTATCTATGGATGAAAGGCTATCTATGGGTACTTCCGTGTAGGACATGGTTATTCCGGTGAATCCTTCCCTCCTCCTCAGGGAAACTCTTGCTCTGCTGTCCGATGCCCTGAGGGAGTCGGCTATTGACTCTATGTTCACGAGGCTGGCCAGGGATGAGTCCATCCATATAGTGAACGAGATGCTGCCTTTCCCGTCCGCGATGGTCAGCTCCTCGTGAATATCGAAGCATGCTGTCATGACAAAGGATATGGTTAAAATCAGGAGTCTTCTCATGTCAGGCCTCCCTCGACAGCTGTAGCAGTATTCCCAGGAGGAAGGAATTTACCAGCAGGTTGGAACCCCCATAGCTTATGAAGGGCATGGGGATGCCTGTGGGGGGGAATAGACCGACCACCACGGATACATGACCCAGCGAATAGAGGGCCAGGTTCATGGAGATGGCGAAGGCCAGGGTGGAGAGGGCCAGGTCCCTTCTGTGAAGTTTCTTCGCAATGTGGAATCCCCTCAGGATGATCGCCATGACTATCAGAAGTACGATTACAGCCCCCACGAATCCCATTTCCTCCCCGATTATGGAGAATATGAAGTCCGTGTGGGCATCCGGAAGGTAGAGGAACTTTTCCACCCCCTTTCCAAGCCCCACCCCCAGGAGTCCGCCGTGGGCCAGACCTATCAGGGATTGCTTCACCTGATAATGGATGGACTCCGATACGATGCGGGCCTTTGCGTGGGGGAAGACCAGGACTGCAATGGTGGCTCCCATTGCCGCTATGGTTCCGATGGTGGAGAGAACGGCCATGCTCGCCCCTGCATAGAAGGCTATAGAGAGGACCAGGAGGGATATTAGAATGGCTGTGGATAGGTTGGGTTCCATGGCTATGAGGGCTATGCCCAGGAATACGATTGCCATATTTACGAGGAATTTCCCGGTATTCCTCAGGTGCTTTGCATTGAAGGAGAGGAGCAGTATGGCGGATAGTTTGAACAGTTCCGATATCTGGAAGTTCATGAATCCCAGGTTCAGCCACCGCTTTGCGCCCCCTATCCTGGGTGCTATGGGGTCCGGAAGGATCAGAACTGCCAGGAGTAGCAACAGGGATATGGCCATTAGGGGATATCGAAATCTCCTGAGGTACTCCAGCGGAAGGGAATAACCCACCAGGAACACGAATATGGCTATGGCAACCTTGAGCACATGCTTGAGAAGGAAGTAATAGGTGGGTCTGTTGTTCACATAGGCGAGGTACCAGCTCGATGTGAAGACGAATATGGTTCCAGCTATTATGAGCATCAGAAAACCGAAGAGTATGAAGAGATCCGTTTTTCTGCGCCTCATTTTACCCTGTCCGGATTGATTATGCTCTTCTCATCGGAAATGATTACCTTTACATTCTCGGGCAACTTCTGAATGTACAGATAGCGGATGTACTCCGGATAGTTTTTGAGCTCCTTTCCTATGGTCCTTATTTCCTGTGCGATGATAGATGCTTCGAGCTCTTTGATTTCCTTTTCTGCCTTCTTCTTCTCCAGTTCGTATTTGATCCTCTGGGCATCCTGTCTGGAGAGGGTGATCTGCTCCATGTTTTTGGAGAATTCGGGGGAGACCCTCACCTCTTCCAGCACCAGATCCTCCACGGATATTCCGTATCGGGACAGTTTGCCTTCGAGAGTGCTGCGGGCTTTCTCCTGAACCTCCTCCCTTGCGGATGTGTAGAGGGATTCGCTCGTGTAGGAGGATATTATTCCCTTGAGGGTTCCCTGTATAACGGGTTTTATGATTTCCTGCGGGTCCTTCTTTCCCACCATCCGGTGGTAGGTGATGAGGTTCCCGGGGTCTATGCGGTACAGGAGGCGTACATTCATGCCCATATTCACCCCGTCCGATGAGGGGGCCCATACGGAAAAGCTTTTCTTCTGAGGGAAGGTCCTGACATGGGTATCGTAGGTGGTTATCTCCACGATGTAGGGGATGGTGAATACTATTCCCGAACCCCTGACCTGGTAGGAGTTGGTAATTCTGTTGTGGAGGACAGCAGAATTTCCTTCGGGAATGACCCGCACCATCATTCCGATTATTATGAGAAGAATTCCGGGAATGGAATATACGAGGGATTCCCTGCTGACCCGGATTCGCCTGGCGGTGAGGATGTCTCCGTCCTTTTCTATGAGGACATCCTGCGTACCGAACCTGTTTATTGCGTATGCAATAATGGCGATGCCGATGAGCACCAGAAGGATGTTCAGGGGGTCCATTACATCAGAATTTTAAAGGGAAAGGAATTCATCCACGAACAGAAAGCGGATTCCGAAGGCTTCCGCTGTCAGCCTATCCCTTTCGCTATCTCCCACCATTGTCATCCGGTCGGGGCTGAATCCATACATATTCCTGATCCTCCACAGAAAGTATGGGGACGGCTTCCTGCAGGGGCAGTGCTCCGATGGATGGTGTGTGCAGTAGAAGGTGGCCTCGAATCGAACCGGATACAGAAGCCTCTTCATCTGGCGGTCTATTTCCATAAGGCGCTCCCTGGAAAAGTATCCCCTTCGTATTCCTGACTGGTTGCTCACTATGAACAGCTTTGCCCCATCCCTCTGAAGCCCCATCAGTTTTTCCCTTATGCCGGGAATGGGCCGCACCATGCAGGGGGAAGAGATGTAATGTCTGTCTTCTATCAGTGTTCCGTCTCTGTCGAAGATGAAAGCCTGTTCCATAAAAATCTCCTGAATTTTTCGAGAGCCCTGTACCTGTGGCTTATCCTGTTCTTCTGTTTCTCATCCATCTGGGCAAAGGTCTTTCCGGCTGGTGGATAGTAGAATACGGGGTCATAGCCGAATCCCTTATCTCCGGCGGGCTGTGTGGCGATTTGTCCCTCCACCCTGCCTTCGAAGAGATGAACCTTACCCCTTTCATCGATGAAAGCGATGACTGTCCGGAAGTGGGCCCTTCGGTTTTCGGCATTCCCGAGGTTCCTCAGGAGTTTTTCCATATTCTCCTTCGGACCTGCCTTTTCTCCCGCGTATCGGGCCGTCTTTACTCCCGGTGCCCCGCCTAAGGCTTCGACGAAGAGCCCCGTGTCATCGGCGAGGGACGGAAGCCCCGTTTTTTCATGGAGGAATCGGGCCTTCAGGATGGCGTTCTCCTCGAGGGTGCTTCCGGTCTCCTCCACCCGGGACATGTCCACGCCCAGGGCAGAGGCGGAGATGATTTCCACAGGAAGTCCGTGCAGGATATCCTTTATCTCCTGAATCTTGTGGGGGTTAGAGGAGGCTATGGCTATCTTCATTACTCCCCGGTGTCGATTTCCTCCACGATGAAAGCGTCCCTGTACCTGTCGCTGGCGGATTTGATTTCCTTCAGGACCTTCTTCGCTTCATCCATGGTGGAGAATCCTCCCACCCTGACCCTGTATAGGGGAGGTATGTACTTTATGCTGACAGGATAGATATTCCTGAAGTCCTTCTGGAATTTCTTCATCACTTTCCTGGCGAATCTTTCGCTGGCGCTGGCGTAAATCTGAATGTAGTAGGACTTGTAGTTCCCATCGAGGACTTCCACCACGGAGCTGGTACCCCCCTTGCGGGCCTTTTCTATTTCCTCCGCCAGTGTTTCCGTGGTATCTGCTTTTTCACGGAAGGCCATCACCTGCCGGGGGTCCATGTTCATCTGGGTGGAGAGGGTAATCACTCCCACCGGTCTCTTAGGCGTGAATAATCCACAGCCTCCGGCGAGGATTGCTATAAGGCTTAAAATAGCATAGCGCATTATTTTCAGTCTTTTATGCCATACTTCTCCTTGAATTTCTTGATCCTTCCGCCCGTATCAACCACCACCTGGGTCTGACCTGTATAGAAGGGATGGCAGGCAGAGCAAATTTCCACCCTTATTTCCTTCTTCGTGGATCCCACCTGAATCCTGTTCCCGCATGCGCAGATTATTACCGCATCCTCGTAATATTCTGGATGTATCCCCTTCTTCATGGAGACAATTTTAAAGGATGCGGAATCCTCATTCCGGCGGGTATGTCGTATCCTTCAGATAAACTCCCGCGACCCGGCTGTTCTTCTTGACCCGGACATTTTCCAGAAGGGCATTGGGGCCCACCTCGCTGCCCTCCTCGATATAAGTGTTTCCTATCAGCGATGTGCACGGATGCACCACGACATCCGGTTCGATTACTACATCCTCTTCTATGTACACATTTCCGGGGTCCAGTATGCTGACTCCGGCAGAGAGGTGCCTGTTTACAATCCTGTCCAGAAGTATCCTGTGGGCATCGGATAGTTGTTTTCTGGTGTTTACACCGACGATTTCTCTCCAGTCTTCCACCCTGTAGGCGTACACTCCGCCGTACCGCCTCTGAATTATCGCTATGACATCGGTCAGGTAGTACTCCCCCTGCTTGTTGTCGGGCTTGATTTCGGAGAGGGATTCGAGAAGTATGTTGCTGTCGAATATGTATATGCCCGAATTGACTTCTTTAATCTGCTTTTCTTCCGGAAATGCGTCCGCCTCTTCCACTATCATGAGGACCCTGTCCCCCCTGCTGCGGATGATTCTACCGTATCCCGTGGGGTCGGGCACCTCTGCCGTCAGTATGGTGGCCAGTGCATCGTTCTTCCTGTGAAGCTCGTACAGTTTTTTCAGGGTTTCACCCGTGACCAGTGGGGCATCCCCGGGCATGATCAGAATATCCACATCTTTTCCCTGTATGTATGGGGAAACCTGCATCACGGCGTGCCCCGTTCCCAGTGGCTCGTTCTGATATACAGGGGTTACCCCCTCGTACTTCTTCACTTCTGCTTCGACTTCCGCGGCGTGGGGTCCCCCCACCACTATGTATATGCGGTTGGGCATAACCTGGCGGGCGGCTTTTATGGGGTAGTGTATCAGGGGTTTGCCCAGAAGCCTGTGGAGGACTTTGCTCTTCTTCGACTGCATGCGCCTGGATTTACCTGCTGCCAGTATGATTACCTCTATGGACATGGTGAAAGTTTAAATGGAGCCCCCGCAGATGCGGGGGAGTCCTCAGGTTTCCAGATTTTCGGCTATGATGGTAGCTATGTCCTTTACTGGAACTTCTTCCTCTCTGCCCTTGGCTTTTACCCCGTCGGAAATCATGGTGTAGCAGAAGGGGCATGCCACTGCTATCTGACTGGCCCCTGTCTCCAGCAGTTGCTCTGTCCTCTCCAGGTATATCTTCTTCCCGAGGGTTTCCTCCATCCACATGCGGCCACCGCCGGCTCCGCAGCAGAAGGACCTCTCCCGGGTTCTTTCCGGCTCTTCGAGGAGGCCCACATTCAGGATGACTTTCCTGGGATCATCGAATATGCCGTTGTGCCTACCCAGGTAGCAGGGATCGTGGAATGTTATGGTGGAAGCGTTCTTCTTCACGCGTATGCGCCCTTCCTGCAGGAGCCTGCTTATGATTTCAGAGTGATGATAAACCTCGTAATTGCCGCCGAATGCGGGGTACTCGTTTTTGATGGTGTTATAACAGTGGGGACACATGGTGATGATTTTCTTCACATTGTACTGGTTCAGCGTTGCCACATTTTCGGTGGCCAGCATCTGGAACAGGAGTTCGTTTCCGCTCCTGCGGGCGCTGTCTCCAGAGCACTTTTCATCCGCCCCGAGGCCCGCATACGATATGCCGGCCGCATCCAGTATCTTGAGGAAGTTCCGCAGGTTCTTCTTCGCATTCTGGTCATAGTTGGCCGCACAGCCGAACCATATCAGGTACTCAGCATCGGGTTTTTCCGATATGTGGGGGACGCCCAGTTCCTTTCTGACCTCTTCGCGGGTATCATGGGGGGCATTCCAGGGGTTGAACTGGTTCTCCATACCCCTGTAGGCCGTGTTGAGCTCGGAGGGATAGTTGCCCTCCTCGACGGCCGCCCTTCTGATGTTTATGATGAACTCCAGATGGTCTATGAGGACCGGGCACTCGTGTACACATGCACCGCAGGTGGTGCAGGACCAGAGGGCATCCTCTCCCACGACGGCCACGAGGGATTCATCTACATTGCCATTGCCCTGTGCGACGGAAAGCAGGTGGTTTCTGACGCTGAGGACCACCTCTCTCGGATTGAGGGGCTTGTTGGTATTCCAGGCGGGACACACGGAAGTACACCTGCTGCACAGGGTGCATGCGTCGGACATGAGGGCATCCTTCCAGGGGAGGTTTTCCAGTGTAAAGTATCCGGTGAGCATTTCTTCTTCGGACACTTCCTCCCCTGCATTCATTCTGTCCATCAGCTCGATTAGATTCACTTTAACATCGTGCTGTCCGCTCCTGTGGGGCTCGTAAAAGAGTATATTCAGGGGAGCCGTGAAGAGGTGCCCCAGCTTGGAAAAGGGTATGTAGCCTATGAAGAGCATGGTGGTCCATACATGGATGTTCCACAGGATTCTGTGCCAGAAGGTGATGGCCTGGTCTGACATGCCCGAGAAGAGCAGGTTCGCAAGGGTGTAGCCCACGAAGGACACCTTCTCCCATTCGGGCTGGAAGTAGGCGATGCGCAGAGCCTCTATCAGGAACCCTTCGATTCCCAGAAGCAGGAGGAGGGTGAGAATTACATTGTCCTCTATGGAATTGCGGAGCCATCCGGGAAGGAAGAAGAGCCTTCGGGCGAAGGCCAGGAGAACACCCACGATGAGGAGCAACCCGGCCAGGTCGGCGATGAAGGACTGGAAGAGGTAAAAGTCCCCGTATATGAATCGGAATCCGAGATCCATTTCTGCGGCCACCAGAAGGGTGGTGACGAACAGTATGACCATTCCCCAGAATATTCCGAAGTGGAACAGGCCGGCAAAGGGGTTCCCTTTTGCCAGTTTAACCTGCGCGATTGCATCCCGGAGGAATTGGCCTATGTTCAGCCGCACCGGGGTCTTTCGGGTCATGAGCCACGCCTTCACATGCCTGTACCATCCGTAGAGGAACACCGCTGTAGCCACGGCGGCGAGCAGGTACATTAAAATGTAGTCTAAAGTTCCTACATTCCAGGCGAATACCCTGTGGGGTACATCGGGCGGATAGTAATCACCATGCATGACTAAATGTTAAAGGTTTAATGCGGCTTCTGGATATTTAAAACCTACCGGGAATGTAGGGAATCGAATAGCCGGCGATTACCCTTTTCCTTCCTGGAGTATGAAGTTCGTAATCTTTTCGTATATCTCCCTGATTTCGGGATACTTCTGCAATGCTTTCAGGTGTTTCTCTATCGTGATGAAGTCGCCCCTTCTGGCGGGTCCCGTGAGGGCCTTCCGGGGTCCCATTTCGAGGGCATTGGCCAGAGTGCTTCTGATGAGGGGTTCCATCGCCTCTATACCCACATCGGAGATTTCTCTCATGATAATATCGGCTATGATCCACATGGCATCTGCGAAATTACTTGCAAAGACGGCGGCGGCATGGTACAGGGTCTTTTTCTTCGGGTCTATGGGGAATAATCTTGAGCGAAATTCCTCTGCCAGTTTCAGGGCCAGGGCCCGCGCCTCCTCATCCCCCTCGAAGGAGAAGTATATGTTTTCGAGGAGGGAGGGGTCTTTTCGGGGGAAGCTCTGGAGGGGGTGGAGGGAACCCGTATGAGCTCCTTTTTCCTTCAGGGGTTTCAGCTCGCTGGATGTCAGGGCTCCCGAAAGGTGAAGGAATCGCTTTCCGGCCACCCGGTGGTGGGACAGTTGGTGGGCCATATCCCGCAGGTCGGAATCCCTGACCGCAATTATGAAGTTTCGGGCCCTTTCTATGAATTCCTCTGCCCTGTCCCGCGGATGGAAGTGGAAGGGGACATCATCGGGGAATCGGGTGAGGATATGGACTTCCCAGCCCCTCCGGTACAGGGCAAGGGCCATGGATCCACCCACCTTTCCGTATCCCGCTATGCCTATTACCTTCTCCATCTGAATCGATCAATTTTATACCCCGCTGTTCCCGAATGGTCGGAAAATCGACCAAATTTCTTCTACTGTGGTCGAAAGTGCTGCTAATACGACAGGAGCAGGGTTATTATCTGATTGTCCCGTATCAGAAGGGTTTTTTCGAATCCCTTAAGCTGGGCTAACCCCTTACTCTCGCCCCCTATTTCTATTACGGTTCCGTCTTCCAGCATATAATCCGGTTTTTTACGTCCTACCCCCTTTACCGTCCCGAATCTTATACCAAGGCTTTCCAGGGCGAACAGAACTGCCTCTTCTCTGAGGGCGCCTCTGCTGGCTTCTATCCCCAGTTCTTTACAGATAGCATATCGAAGGTCTGGATGTTGCAGTAGAAGTTTTGGTTCCTTGCGCACGATGGCACTTCCGGAGGCCATTGGAGTGACCACGCGCAGGATTTTCATTTTCGATAGGGCTTCGATTATCTCGTACACAGTATCCTTGGATTTGCCCAGGTTCCTGGAAAGGGAAGTTATGTTTGCCTCTCCCGGCGGGGATGTGGCGATAAAATACAGGAGTTTTTCCATCGCAAATGCTTTTGAAATATCCATCTTCAGGATGCTCATGGAATCTTCCCGAATGGATTTGCTTATTCCGGAGAACAGGGCTTTCAGAGCATCTTCCTCGTCCATATTCAGTGAGAATGGAAATCCACCCACTCTCATGTATGTTTCGATCCAGTGCTTTATTTCCGGATAATACTGTCCGACAAATCTGCTGGATTCGTGTGCATCCTTCCATGCTCCTGGAGGTGCTTTTATATCTTCTCCAGTTGTGAGTAATATGTATTCCCGAAGGGATAAGGGCGCCACATCTATTATCCGGAATCTCCTGTCCTGTGTGAAGGCTATCGCCGCACTACCGCTTATTATCATCTTCAGGTGGTCGAACTGGTCGTTGAGGGCTTTAACGATGCTCATCCAGCCAGGGTAGGTGTGTACTTCATCTATGAATAGATATCGGTATCCCATTTCCACCAGGGTGAGAGCAGTTTCGTATAGGCCTTCTTTCCTGACCTGAGGCCAGTCAGCAGAGAAGTAAATGCTTTCCCTGTCGTTCAGGCTGGCGTGAACCTGGAGCATACCTGTAGTTTTACCAACTCCCCTCAGTCCCCTTATTATGATTATGTCCGGTTTTTTGCCTGTCGCCTGCCGGAGCAGGGGAACAAAACTCCTTTCTTTGAGATATCGAACCCTCTGCCTGAGGGAAAGGGAAAGGAGTATGAGCTTTTCTATGTTTCCATTCACGGGATAATTTTAAAGTAGTCGAAAAATCGACCATATTTCCCGGTTTTTGGTCGAAAAATCGACCATTTCAGCGGGAGTGCTTTCTGTCCAGGACCACCTTCACATTCTCCAGCGTGATTATACCCCCGTCTATCATTTCATTCAGGGCGGGCAGTATGCGGTTTATCTTCTCCTCTTCGTCTATCACTTCTATGACTATCGGGAGGTCCTCCGAAAGCCGGAGTATCGAACTGGTGTGAATCACGCTGCTTCCTCCGAATCCCATTATTCCCCTCAGGACCGTGGCGCCGCGGAACCCCTCCACCCTGAGCAGTTCTACGATGGCCTTGTAGAGGGGCTTCCCATTCCACCTGTCGCTTTCCCCTATGTGTATTCTCATGAGGACCATATTTCTGCTCATAATATCTCTCCTATTCTGAAGCCCAGAAATGCCGAGCCTATACCCAGGACGACGCTGGTGATGATGTACGCCAGCGCCCGAAGATGCTCACCCTCCGCGAGCATGGTGTAGCTTTCGTAGGAAAAGGTGGAGAATGTGGTAAAGGATCCAAAGAAACCGATCGTCACGGCGGTTCTCCACTGGGGCGGGATTACGAGCCTGTTGATACTGACGGAGAGAAAGAGGGCCAGGAGGAAGGAGCCCGCCACATTTATTACGAGGGTCCCCATCGGGAAGGTGGGGAAGTGT
>Ga0256833_1001280_pt1 | contig 18613 bp, 13 predicted proteins | sample 356284metaG_FD_190535 | JGI IMG/M metagenome (GOLD analysis project Ga0256833, IMG submission 190535) | Hydrothermal vent microbial communities from Mid Atlantic Ridge, Atlantic Ocean - 356-284 | ecosystem: Environmental > Aquatic > Marine > Hydrothermal vents | place: Atlantic Ocean: Mid... | reverse complement strand
CCACCAAGCCCCTGATCGGGGCCGAGTTCCTTCTCCATCCGCTTCCCTTTGTCTTCATCCTGGCGGCCGCCGGATTCTACTTCCTTTTCAAGCAACCATTTCGTTTGCCTTCCGGAATAACAAAGGCTTTTGCGTTCATTTTCATCGGCGTCACCCTCGCTTGGTCCCTGTACGGGTCGCTCTTTGAAATACGATTCTTTTCGATTGGCAATATCCGATATCACGCAGGGCAGTGGGCCCTCGACAACCTGACCGGCCAGTGCGTCGCCAGGCGGTCTCACCTGATCAGAACCTTGCCCTGGCCATGCGACAAGCAGCATCCCGTCGCCGTCGCGAAGTATTCTAAGGCCGGCTTTCAAAGCACCCCGGGAACCATTGTGCTCAAGACCTTCAATCTCGAAAAGAAAAAACCGCTCGTTCATCTCATCCGCGGCTACAAGATTCGTTTCGAAGGCCTGAAACCCTTTTTCGACGCCCCCCCCTTGATCCCCCGGATTCCCCTGCCCCATTCATTCGTGAAGAAAAGGGATTTTACCAGGTTCATGAACGGCACAGACCTGGATCCGGCCTACAACGGATTCTTTCTGCACCCCAACACGACGTATGCCTGGACGCTCGTGTCCAAGGCCAAAAAACATCGATTCAACTGCCTTATCGTCAATGGGGACCGGGTTTCCGTCGTTCGTTCCCCCTTATTCAAAAAACCCCTCAGGCTCCTTCCCTACGAAAAACGTCCGCTTGCCTTATCTATCTCCCCCGGTTTTCCCTGGCATTCTCCCTTTCTATATCAGTTCAGCCTGCGGAGCTCGGGCGACATCTTCTTTAAACTGACCCCGGGAGGCCCAGAGCCATCTCTGCACGATGCCATCCTTCCAAGTTCCGTCACCCCGGAACGTGCCGTCTCCCTGATCACGTCGCTCGAAAGGAATGATAAAGGCGCTTTCAACAGAATTTTTTACTCTCTTTTCCACTACGATTACAGGTTCCTGAAAAACTTTCTTTCCTACAAAATTCCACTAAAAACCTTTATTCGCTCCTCACAGCCCCGCTTCTTTTTCAAAAAATGGGGTGCCAAGGATCACTACCTTTGGACCCCGAAACCTATCTTCCTCAATCGGGGAAATTATGAACTAGATGTACAAGGAGATTTTATCCTCCTTCCCGGTACGCGCGTAAATATCCTTTTGGTGTCACACGGAAGGACTTTCGTTAAGAAAACACTTTCGATCGATACGAACAATCTTAGGTGTTTTCCACACAATCGATTTAGGCTTCCCTTTAAAATTCCCTCTTCCACGCCCGTCTATTTCGCGATGATCGTCCGGGGAAACGGGGCCGCTTTCCTCGAAGATGTCACGGTGCAATACCCTTTCAAGAAAAATCTCGAAGTGGCGCTTCGTCAAAGGATCTTGCGACACACCCTGGAAGACGACGCATTTCTCCTCTCAAACCTCCATATCGTCGGAACGTGCCGGCCCGAGTGGTTTTCACCCTCTCTACGAGTGAAAATCGGTGCCGCGCTTGCCCGTCTGGGGAAAGAGCAACCCGCGATTCCATGGCTCGTGTCAGCTGTCCGCGATGATCCTTTATACAAAAAAGCATACCTTCTTCTCGCGAAACTCGACAAAAAGCTAAATCTTCCCCAGAACACCCGGGAAATACAAGCAAAACTCCATATAATCGAAAGGGTGACAACGGGAAATTGGAAATTCGAAACCGGTTTGTCCCTCCGCGGATTCGCCATCCCCCATATCACGAAGCGCGGCGGAGAAATACCGGTGACTCTCTACCTGGCGCTTCCCGCCTTCAACGGAACCCAGTCCGCTTTCATCTCTTTCTTCAAGGACGGGAATTTTTATTTCGCCAGGGATTTCAGCCTGCTTGCCGCGGTGCCGAAAGGAAATCTCTACAAAATTATGGGAAGGGTCAAGATTCCCGGGGACATTCCGACCGGCGCCTACGACATCCATTTCACCTTCAGGATCCCCACCGAGGACTACCGCTACCGGCCCGTCAAGAACGGCAAGAAATCCTCGGGACGAAACGTGTTTCTCCAACGGATAAGAATCGACTGAAACGGTCAAACTTCTCCAATGGTATTTTATTGGCTATCGCGTGGTGAAAATTGGACGGATACAGTTCTTTTAGCCTTTATTCCAGAACCGCCTCGGAAAGGGCGACTCCCAGCGTCTTTCGCCGGTCTGTCCCCTCTCGTGAAGGATTATGAACCTTCAGTTCCACCTTCACCAGGTCTTTTTCCACCGCGTCATCCGGCAAAGAAAAATAAACCTTTTCCCATTTCGATTCCTTGAAATCAAAAGTCCCAACCTTCTTTCCGTTTACCAGGATCTCTCCCGTTTTGGGAACACCGGCCATCCTCATTTCGAGAACCAAGTTCTTTCGTCCCCTGCTGTTTTCAAGGAAAAACGAGGCGTTTTTCTTTGACCACCGGTAGGTACGTTCCCAAGCCGGATTCGCCTCGAGGTGATACCAGCCCAAGCCGAGCTGGCCGTCCGTTTCGCCCATTTTCAAGTAGTCCTTCAAAACCGATTCCTTTCTCCATCCCACGCCCGTGCAAGTCACGCACATCAACGGGGGATGTTTTGAAACGACCTGTTTCCTGAATTCCCTGTAGGCGTGAGATGTCCAAATTTCGTGAAAAGGTGTTTGAAGAATATTCCCGACGGGTCTCTGTGCCGCGCAGCACGTGAGGACATCCCCCGTCGTCGTGATGACCGCCTCTTTCCATGGTACGTCACAGGCCTTGCGGTATCCTTTAGGAATTTCCCATTCCTCTTCCAAGGAACCGCGTACAGGCTCCGCGTGGACAGAAACCTCATCGAACTGATCCGGCGGAAATAAAGTTACGTTTACGCCTTTTTTTTGCCCTATGACCATGGCTTTTTCATAAATGCTCTTCCCGAACTCGCGGTGATGGTAAGTCAGCGATTCCCCCTCGGTATCTTCATATTCTCCCATGCCCTGAAGGATTACATTTTTAACACCCAGTTTAGAAGCCAATTTGACCAATTCCGGAAGTTCCATAATATTTCGCTTCATTCCGACAAAGGCAAGCTGAACGTCTGGCTTGGATGAATTTTTCCTTTTTTTAATCTTATATAGTTTTTTCAGGTTTTTAACTAGCGTTTTAAAATCTCCTCCCACGCGAATCGCCTGATAGGTTTTGGAAGTTGCGGCATCAATGGAAATAGTAAGATTATCCAAGCCCAAATCCACAAGCCGCTCGGAGATCTCTGACACCAACAGCGTGCCATTTGAGATGGTCCGAACCTCACATCCCGCTTCCTTTGCCATTTTCAGCATTTTCAAATAGACCTCGGGATGCAAGAAAACCTCCCCCCACAATCCGCTCAGTTGCAAAATTTCCACATGTGGAAGTAATTCCTCAACCTTTTCCATGATCTCTTCCCCAATGAGACGGTTGGGAGTCGTATTGACAAAACCCGCCGTTTTGGGACACATCCAGCACCTCAAGTTGCAATAGGAGGTCATCTCTACGGTCAACCTCTCCGGGTAATCCAAATCACCCCGCGCCAATTCCTCTAAGAATTCCGGGCGATTGTCTAGGATCATGTTTAACTCCTTCCGTTTCGGACTATTTAAAAATGCTTTTGGTATCTAATGCTTATAGTAGAAGTACCAGGATGATCTCTTTTGGGATCGGTTCCCCATAAGATTTTTCTGAAAGATTGTGGGGGGGACAACCTTGAAGGTGCCGCCCCCCCCCATTTATTCATGCTAATATTTAGGATTCGTCATCAACGCATCGTACCAGACGTGGGCCATGACGTCATATCCCCAGTCGTTGGGATGGTTCCCGCCATGCAAGTCCATCATGTCACAAGTAAACACCTTGGCCATGTCCGCGATGGTAACCTTCATGTTCTGACCAAGGATATTCCGAATGGCATCGTTTCGCGCGTTGATGTTGGCCTCATAATACGATTCCCATTTTTCATGGCAAAACGGCGTCAGTGTCGCCACGATCGGGACCGCGTCGTGGGCTCTGATCTCGTTCACGATGTATTGCATGATCCCCATATAGTGGTCAACGTCCCAAGGATTCGCCTCCACATCGTTCGCCCCAATCAATACAAGCACATGCGTGGGATGGTATTTTTCAAGGTTCCTTACCAGATAGTTCGCCACATCTTCCGCATGCGCTCCGGGAATCCCAAGATTAATGACTTTTTTCCCCAACATTGTTGAGAGTTTGGGAACATATCCTTCTGTATGGGGATTATCCTCACTATAACCCACCGTAATGCTGTCTCCCAAAGCAATGATGGTCCACGTCGTGGGATCCGGTGGCGGAGGTGGGGGTGGGGGGGGAGGCGGGACGCTTCCTCCCCCTCCCCCACATCCAAGAATCAATATAACGAATGTCATCAAAACTACCCAGGCAATGCCTCTCTTTTTTCTTACCAATCTCCTCAATTTCCACCTCCTAATACTGGGGATTCTTCATCAGCGTATCATACCAGATTTGGGCCATGACCTCGTACCCCCAACTGTTTGGATGATGCCCCCCGTTGAATTCCATCATGTCGCAGGTAAAGACGGCGGCAAAATCCGCCAGCGTCACGGACATCTCCTGTTCCAGGTATTTATGAAGCGCCGCGTTCCGGTCATTGATGTTTTTCGTGTAATAGTCTTCTTCGAACTCATGGCAAAAGGGGGTCAGCGTTCCAACGACGGGAATGGCGTTATATTCCCGGATGGTTCTCACGATGTATTGCATGACATGGATGTAGTGGCTGACATCATAAGGGAACTGTTGCACATCGTTCGCACCCACCAGAACCAAAACATGTGTCGGGTGGTACTTTTCCAGATTTTCCACCAAGTGATCCGCCACGTAGTCGGAACGGACACCGGGCACACCCAAGTTGATGACATCGACACCCAGCATCCGCGACAATTTGGGGACGTATCCCTCTTCGTTGGGGTTATCATGGTTGATTCCATAAGTAATGCTGTCACCCAAGGCGATGATTTTCCAGGAGGAAGGATCCGGTGGCGCGGGTGTCGGTGGTGGCGTTGGCTCGGGGGTCGATCCTCCGCCTCCCCCACCACATGCAAGAACAAAAGAAAAGGCAAGCAAAGCCAGAAGTAAAACTGTTATCCGAATTTTATTTTTCATCGTGCGTTTTTACTTTCTCCCCAATAAAAACTCCTCCTTCTACCCCAACCCCCCCTACAAAGTCAAGACCAATAATGTTCCCGAAGCTATAAAACCCTTGTTGCTCAAACCCATTCATTCATAATTGGGGGTAGGTCATTTCAAAATGGATATGGTCTGTTCTCGTAAGATACCTGTTTTTATTTGTTTTGGAAAAGTTCCGCTTGCAGAAAACAAACAAAGCTGATTCCGCATTGGGAATGATATCTCTTTTTAAGGTCCAATTCTCGAAAGAGGACTGGACAAATGATCAAATTGTTATTATAATTAGTATTAATCGAGTATATTAATATAATGAAACTTTGCGAAATGTTAAGAACAAACCCAACTTCTTTCTCCAGAAAGCATGTAGGCAAAGGAACCGTTTCCCTTCTTTTGTTTTTAATCTTCTTCAATCTCTTGATAAACATCTATCTCTACCGGTTTTATTTGAATCACAGCAGCGCGAAGCAATTTGTCTTGAAAAAGGAAATCGGTTTATATTGCACGTTATTCTTTCTCTCCCATCCCACCCACAACAACTGGGATTCTTGGCTGTATTTATACAGGGCTTATCACTATATTCACAAACATCCCCACATGAACATTTACAAGGAGTTCTATTTTCACAAGGGCATGAAATTTCAATACTCCCCCATGAGCATTTTGCTGATGGAGCCTTTCAGGAAACTCTCCCTTAAAAAGTTTATCAAGACCGCTAATTATATTTCATGGGTGGGCATTTGGCTGAGTATTTTCTTATTGGCCAAAATCTTTTCGACAAGCCTCCAAAAATTTCCCCAAACCCAAGCACCACTTTTTGGAGATTTCTGGTCAAAATTTGTTTTGGCCTTCTGCTTTTCCGTAACCTATTACCCCTTAATGGATTCTTACCGCCTCGGCCAAATCCAGACCTGGATCTATCTCCTCTTCATTTTGGCCACTTGGATGTGGATGCTGGACAAAAAAGAAATCGCGGGTATCCTCATCGGAATAAACGCGCTTATCAAACCGCAATTCGGACTTTTTTTATTCTGGGGATTGGCCAAGAAAGAAAAACGTTTCGTGCTCGGTTGGAGTTGCCTATTTTTCCCTGTTCTGTTCTTGTCTCTATGCACTTTTGGTTTACACCATCACGTAGAATATGTAAAATTTTTGCATTATATCTCCAAACACGGAGAGAGTTATCATCCCAACCAATCCATCAATGGCTTGCTCTACCGACTCTTTCATATTGGGCCGAACATCCGTCCCGGTAATCACTGGTATGCGCCCTATAGACCGTGGATTCACACGGTAAGTTATGTCTCGTTCTTTTTATTTATTATTCCCGCCATGTTTGTCGGAAGCACAGGCCCCGACAAGACAAAAGGGCTTTTAGATTTTTCCATCGCTGCCGTTAGTTTTACACTCGCATCACCTATCGCCTGGACACACCATTATTCTATCATGCTGCCCCTGTTTGTCATCGCCTTCTCGGTTATTTTAAATCTACCAAGTAATTTCACATACATGGTGGTTCTTGCCGTTTCATTCGTGCTTTGCAGCAATTTCATATACCTATCAAACTACCTCTATTATTCTTCCTTAAATATCCTCCAGTCGCTTACCTTTTGGGGAGGGGTTTTATTTCTTCTGCTTCTATACAAATTAAGAACCGAGATTGGAGAAAATCCTATCACAACAGCAAACCGTTACCCAGATTCACACAATCTTGACTCCTAAAATTAATGGTAAATAATCACTCCGAACAGAATCAGCCATCCTACAATGATCCCTTGAAGAAATTTGTCATGCAATAAAATCTTTGTCGGACTGCCGCTTTCTTCCTTCACAAAGGTAATCTGCAAGTATCTGAGCACCCCCATAACAACAAAAAATGTGGTAAAATATAATTTATCCGTATGGAATCTTTGAATCACTTCCGCCGAGACTGTATAGAGGACATACGATACGATAATGACAGCGGCCATAATGGACATGGCCGTATCAACGAATATCAAGTTGTATCCTTCTATGGATTTTCGAACCATCTCCCCATTGTTCAAATAAATGAGAAGATCGTCTCTCCTTTTGGCCAAAGCCAGAAAGAGTGCCAAAAGAAAGGTGATAACAATAATCCAGTGAGACAAGATGATATCTCCGGCTATCGCCCCCGCAAGGAGTCTGAGAACAAATCCGAACGCTATAATCGTAATGTCGAGAATGGCAACATGCTTAAGTTTCAAGGTATAAAACACGTTCAAGATTACATAAACTGCAAGAACAATGAGACTCGCGAGGGGCAAAAAAACAGTCGACAAACCAAGCCCAGATATGAACAAAACAGTCAACAACAGGGAAGCCGCAGATATCGTAATCTGGCCGCTGGCAAGAGGGCGATTTTTCTTTATAGGATGTTTCCGGTCCTGCTGGATATCATGGATATCGTTGAACACATAGACGGAACTTGCCGTGAGAGAAAAACATACAAACGCCACAAGGGTTTTTAACAGGCAAGGAAAATTAAGAAATTTCGCGCCAAAAAATATTGGCAGGAATACAAACAGATTCTTGACGTACTGGTGAGGCCTCAAAAGACGTAGAATAGTTTTTGCCTTCTTCATGATGAACCTCGTTGAGCATGCTAATCATAGGTATGGCGGAGAATATACGTGACACGTTTCAAGACGATGGCGGAATTCGAATAATGGGCGTGATAAAGATCGAGATTGAGACGGTGAAAAAGGTTTCTCCATTCCACATCACTCTTGTTCGAGTGGGGATGTCCTTTGAATTCAAGGTTGAACACGCTGTCAATCAAATGCGTTATCTTTTTATGTAACTTGTGGGAATAGATCTCTTCCATAACGATTAATCTTCGAGAAACCCGCCTCGCCTCCATCAAAATCCTTTTGGGACAAGGTGTATGATGGAGCATTGTGATGAGAAGCGAGACATCAAAGTGCTTATCCTTAAAGGGTAATGCCTTGCCATCGTAAAGCACGGGATTTACCCCGTCAACAAGGCTCGCATGCTTGACGTCCAAGGGCGTGACACGATATCCCGTTGTTTGCAACATGTGGCACAAAACGCCATTGCCCGAACCGATATCCAGGACGTCGTGATGTTTCTCCAGATGCGGGGTGATAATATGGAATTTTTCAAGCGCGCGCCATCTTGCCAAACGCAGAAGATGACCCTTGAACGGATGAAAGGCTATCCTTTTAATCAAGCTCAAATTTTTCTCCTCATTTAAAAATCTTTGCGATTCAAACCTTTCCTTTTTTTACCATAATATGAATAGAATTGTAATAAGCCTTAGAACCATAGCTGATCCTCACACTTTCCTATTATATAATTAGTTCAGCCCGTACACATTGGTCCTTCCTTTTTGATTTTGTACCCTCCAAACATGAGGAATATCTGCCAATATACCATTTCCCAAAATAGATGAATTATCTTCCACTATTGACGAATTCAAAATAATCCAACGTGACAATTCCACGGCCTCCATAAAAAATGGCGGTTTCAATCGTTGTCGCTTCATATATGGAAAATTCGTACGAAAAAAGCGTTTTCGTTAGGGTATCTCCCTGGAATTTCACCACCTTCTTTAAAAGAATTCGCCTATTTCCTTTCACCACCTTTTTCAAAACAAAACCGACGGCATCCATACCTTTCTTCCCAGCAAGAAACATTGAAAAATTTACTTTGTAGTTCCCCCGCGGCAAAATCCTGCGCACAGACAGGGCAATGGCGCCTTCTTTATCACGACCTTGTTTCGCCACCCTCGCCGCTTTCCAATCGAATTCCACACCTTCCTCAATAGTTCCGCTTTGATGATGGATAGCGCTTTCACCTTGAATCCTGTATTTCATCTTCCACAGGACATCAAGGTTTTTTATGGGTGGCCAACCCCTTTTCATTACGATAAAACCATCCTTGTAAGTCAACACGCCATACTCACCTTTTTTAAGCAAATCAGCAATAGCCCTTTTGTACCCTCTTGCTTCAACAAAAGGCCTGCCCAGATCAATCATTACATAATCTGTTTTTAATGAGGGATAATGTGAAAGTGGCGGATAACCAGAAAAGATATAGGTTCGCTTCCGATGGCTCCCGATTAGAAACAAGCTGGGCTGCAAACTCAAACTCGAACTTTTAGGAATTTCCTCAAGAAGTTTGAACGCCGTTTTTTCGCGTAATTGAATTAGACGGGGTCTGAACAATGCCGGATATTTCTTTCTCACGATTATGGAAGTCTTAAGCATGTAGAATGAAAAAAAGAGAATAAGGACCCCAATGACTCCGTTTCCAAAAGAAGTTCTGCCGAATCTCCGGCTCAGGATGCTGTCAATCCGCTCCCACCCCCTTACCCCTGCGATATAAACACAGGGGAGAATCGGGGCGGAATAATGCAGGAGGAGATCTCGCTGGTAAACGATGCACCCCGATTGAATCTGTATTAGCGGCAAGAGTAATAGAATCAAATATCTTCCCGACAGGAGGGGCAAAAAGATGATGGGAAGTAAAAGGTCAAAATCCACCCTTAATCTTTTTTGCAGAAACGAAACCAATTTTGAAAGTGTATATCCATGGTATCTCGATAAGTATCCGGAAAACATGATGTTATGGAATTCTCCTCTACACCCGCTTTGAAACCAGGGCATCCAGATCGTTAAAGCCAAGATTCCCCATACAGCGGATGTCAAAGCAATCTGTAACGCCAGTTTTCTATCATCTTTCCATAAAAGTAATAAGGCCATGCCGGTTGCATAAACCCACGTATCTTCCCGAACCGAAAGCAAAAAAACCAGGGCTACCCATATAAACCATTTTTTACGGGAAGCAATGGCCACAAAAAACAGGGGAATAAAGAAAAGATCAAGAATCGCCCCATGAAACTCCGAGAGTGAGGCCATGTGCAACATGGGATGGAGTAAGAATGAAATCGACGCGATATCAGCGCCCCATGCCGGAATTTTAGTATATTTCAGGGCATATTTTCTTATGAGCAATGAACCGCCAGCTGCAGCGGTTGTGCGGGCAAGGATCAACACCCACGGTCCGGCCCCAAGGATGTATAAAGGCACAAAAATAAACAATATCGGTGAAAAATGTATGCCAAGGTAAGAAGGAATATTGAGGATGGAACTGTGAAGAAAGGTCCCTTGCGAACCACCCCAAATCGCACTATCATAAAAAGAGAAATCGACACCCAAAAACCTCATGTTGTAGAGGTCATCCAAGCCGATTCGAGTTACGGCAAAGATAAAAATGGAAAGAATTATATAGTAGCAAAAAGGGGTAAAAAAAGATCTAAGCCTGGAGGATCTTTTGATATCCATGATATATAGATCAAAGAAACGGCCCAATAACCAATGATTCCACCTTACATCTTCTTCAAAACAAGCAATGCACTGAGATACAAGATACTGGCAAAAACCAGGACGGATGAGAAACCCAGGTAAAGAGCCATCAAGACGGTCAAAACCGAGCCAACCACGGTGGCAAATCCGTTAATCCCCCAAACCCATCCAACGAGATTCTTTGAACGTTCATGCACAAGAACCAGGCCCAGGGGAAAAGGCATTCCCATCACAATCCCCAAGGGAAACAGCAACAGGACTGTCACAAATGCCTTGATTGCAAAAGGCGATCCAAGAAACATTGAAAAAACCCTGGGAATAAAGAACATTAAACCCATATTGACAAAAAATATCAGAATAAAAACCAGCTTCAATGAAGGCTTTATTCTCTTCTGAAAACGCTCGGCTATAAAACTCCCTACCCCCGTGAAAAATAAAAGAATCGCGATAATGAGACTGATTGAAAGTGCGGGATACCCAAGAAATAGAACGAACTGTTTCATAAGGCACAATTCAATCATAATAAACCCTACGCCAAGGATTGTAAAATAGTAGATGAAAGGCCATTTCCTGTATCCGCCCTTGTCTCTTTTCCCTACCCATATGAGGGGGATAAAAATAAAAAAAAGCGACATGACGATGCTCTCGATCGCCAGGGAGAAGACGGGAAGATCGGACTTTGTAAGGACACGTCCTGATTTTTTTGTCTTTAAGGCGAAAAGTTGATAGATCTTCTTTAATTCCGGAAGCATGAGGGGATTGTCGATATCAATCAAGGTCCCCATCTTGACAAAATGATTAAAAAAAGGTTTATCATCCGTCGGAGGGGTCAATTCAAAACCTGCGTAATGATAAAAGGCCTCTGGATGATTCCCGTTCAACACCTTTGCATACAGATTTTCATCCTTGGCCATGCCGGGATGATACAATAGCTTAAAATGTTTTGCCTTCGCGTATTCTTTTATCCAACCGATCTCCTCCGGGCTGAATGGTGTGTTTTTATAATAAAAACCATTCAACATCCATGTCTCTCCCGTCAAGATGGCAACATGGTCTCCAACATTCTTGCGTCCCAGTTCTTCATAGGCCTTTCTCAAAGTAGTACACAGCCGGATACTGCCCCACCGGTTCAACGCCAGGATGCCATTCGTCGTTAAATGGGTAATGTAATTCTTAAATCCTTCGACGGTAAGAAGGTAGGTTTCCGACAAATTGATGGATCCTGAGGCAATGGCAATGGGGGTAAAATTGTTTTTCATCTGAATCAAATCATATTTCTGCGCCTTTGTGTTCAGGATAAAGCTGCGCCCCTCGTCATTTCTTAGATGTACCCCTTTCTTGTAAAAGAGTCCTTTGTTGTATTGTTTGAAATCATCCTTAACAATCCTGCAGATTAAGGGATCCATTTCCACGGCATCGATATACCGACTCCGGTGGCTTAGCGCGTAAACAACCTCCATCCCTCCCGAAGAACCGATAATCATCACCTTTGGCCTTTTATTTCTCATAAACATATAAGGAAAGTTAATGGATTCTCCCCAGTCTGGCCTCTTGATATCTACTTCCTTTGGTCCCAATACGGCTAAAAATGATTGATTCTGTCCCCCGTTGATCCAGATCTGTGCCACAATGTTGTCTTTCGTCCTTCGGCCGATAACATCAATTTTAGACAGGGGACTCCATCCAGAGAAAAATACCGTCTCCTTCCTGATATGCTTGATGAAATTTCGTTTATTCTGATGGGGATAGATTCTAAAGATATGCTCGGAAAATGGAATCAAGACCAGAATAACGACAATCACGCCGCAAAGAATACTTCGCCTTTTTGCAGAACCCTTCCCCCCCGAAAATATCATGGCGGCCAAAACGCCCAGGAGAGAAGATAGGAGCAACACGCCCGGCGCGCCTAAAGGTGTTAGCAATAAAACAATCAGCAGCGATCCGATAGAGGCGCCGACAAGGTCGAAAAAATATAATCTGTTCACTTTCCTTTTATCGGTAGCCAGAAGAATGGAGATGGCCAACCCGGAGAAAAAAAATGGTGCCATGATAGAAAGAAAAATAATGGCGAGATATCCCCACGTAACGGGCTGGTCAAACCTGCTGACATCCAATGGGGTCCACATGATGACGAAAAGACTGATAACGGCCATCAATGCGAAGCAAAAGGAAAAGGCGGAAACCTTCTTTTCATGATTATTGGAAGAAGCAAGTCCTTTGAATACAAAGAGAAAAACGCCTGCCACACCAAAACCGAAAAGGGCTGTGGAAACAATCATAAAGGCATAATTGGACCAGACCGTATAAGAAAAAATGGATGTCAGAACCACCTCATACAACAAAGTCCCCATGGAAAGCAAAAAGATTCCCCAAAGTTTTCTGTCCCTAAATACACTTAAATCCATTCCTTCTCCTTTACATCATGGGCACGTCGACAACCTTGAACAAGATCCCCCAGGCCCCCTTGATTTTATATCTCGCTATCGGTTTCAAGTTCTTTTTTATGAATTTTCTGCCCAATGGTTTTCGAATGAGAGATAATTCAGCATCACGATTCCCCCGCCACAAGAAAACGTGCGTGAAATGATATTTTTCGTAGGGGTCTTTATCATTAAACCATCGAGAGGCAACGCACAGGGCGCGGTTTTGATTCTCCATGCAAATCATCGGCGCCCATAATCCAACGATAATCCCGTTCTTGACCCTGTTTCCCACATCGCGTGAAGCGTTCAGAACCTGGTAGGAAGGATGTCTTACCCAATTGGCATATAAGAAGAGATTATGTGAAAGAGAAACCGAAAGGATGAGAAGGCAAGCATACAATCCGATCTTATTGAAAGATTTTTGATCCCAAACCAAGGATTTTCTACCTATCCACATCAATACGGCCAGAGCGAGTAAAAAAACGCCGGAACCGGACAACAATACACCGAACCCATCAAATATTATATATTTTTTTATCAACATCAAGGATAAAAGAAGCCAAGAAAGAAACAGAATAATAGATATTTTGTTTAATTTTAATCGATTCCAAGAAAACTTAATTATCGCCTCCATGGCAAAAAGGGAAAGAATAAGAACAGGTGGAACGAGCGAGAGATAATACCGTGCGGGTCGATATCGGAACCCTGATAGAGACAAATAACCAAAAACTAACCAGAATAAAGCAAGAAATTCCAAGGTATTATACCTTTTCCAGTCCCGAAACAAACGAAAGAATGAAATAGGGAGGTAAAACCAAGACAAAAGGAAGATATAGGGAAACCAGGCAAAGTGCTTAAAAATGATCGGAGAATAAGACCCAAATTCCCTGTTCAGGAAATCTCCAAAACTTTTGGGAAGCGAAAGGAATGACCAGCCGGAAGACATTTTCGCAAACTCAGCATGATAGGGAATGTAATACAATCCCAGCCACAAGGAAAACCCCAGAAGAAATCCACCAAGAAAAGGGGATGATTTGAAAGCGGCGTCTCTGAGAGCAATTTTCCATGTCAGGAATATACCCGGCACATTCTCCCATGCATCTTTCATGAAATGAAAAGGATAAGCAAGCATCAGGACAAAAGCAAAATAAACCGCCGTGGGTTTGCAACTCAAGACTACCACGGAGCTCAGTCCAGCTAAAAACATGTAGCGTTTTCTACGAAAGCCAATAACCCACAGGAAAACGGAAAGCAACATCCAATTCGTCAACATCGTATCGGACAGGCTCAACCGTGTGTACATCAAGTAGAAATAATTTGATTCCAATAATATTACACCTATCCAGGGCATCCAGTCATTGGCACCTCCGTGTTTCAGAATATAAAAGAGCAGGAACATCCCCAAGATCCCCCAGAACACGGCAACCAATCTCAGAGAAAGGATACTTGGCCGAAAAGTCTTGAAAGAAAGGTAATCGAAAAAGGTAAGAACCGGATTAACAAAAAAAGGATTGTATTCATCCAGAACCCATCTACCAAAAAGGGCCTTGTTACGAGCATTGTGTGCATATCCCGCTTCGTCTCCATAATACCCAGCGCTCCAACTAAGATCGGGGGGTGGATCCGCCGTCAAACGTGTCAACCGCGGCAAGGATAACAAAACAAATACCAGGATAATGAGTGTAACTTGCACGAAGGTTTTCGTCTTCATCTTCTCAATCATATGAATACCCGAAAAGGCTATTGAACGGGAACCATTCGGCTACGTTTAACGCGCCTGAGTATATCTTTCAATGCGGGTTCATCGCTTCTTATCCACGCGTCGATCGTCACGACCAAAATATGGATGGCTATCGAAAAAACCACTTTCGTGCCGTTGGCCGTTCCGATCCAGTGATTCGTTGGAAGAATAATGTGTGTTTTTTCTCTCATATCCTTAATATCCTTAACATATTGCGTCAGGTAAGCAATATCTTTGGGATCCTCATAGGTTCCTTCGAGAAATAAAATCGGCTTTAAAAAAATAAATTTCCTGTACGTATCAATAGAAATAGGTAATGTAACATCCTTAATCAGACTTAAGGGGATTAAGACCCGCTTGTTTGTATCCTGATAGATGCGCTGCTGTATCCATTTCAAGCCCAATTTCGCATTTTTTCTTAGAAAAAGTTCCGTGACTCTTCGCCCGGGAGAAATCGAAATAATTTTTGAAATCCTTTGATCGCGAACCCCAGCGCTTACGGCCACGCCTCCCCCCATGGAATGGCCGACAATATCTATTTCTTTCAGATGCGGGGCCATCTTCTTCAAATATGAAACGGCGGATATAGCATCCCGGGTATAATTCAAATCTTCGAAGCTTGAGATCTTTTCCGGAACTTCAGATCTCCCATATCCCCGAAAATCGAACAGAAGACATGTATATCCCAGCCTGGCAAACCGCTTGCATATCTCAAGAAACAGGATATTGCTGCATCCCTTGTCGTTCGATCCCGGACACAGGACAATGCCCTTCCCGTTAGGGTTTTTTATGGGCGGGAAATAGTAACCGAAGAGCCTGCAGGCGCCGCTTTTGAAATGCACCTCTTGCCGCACGCCCTTATTCCCGGCGGCATGCGCGGGGAAAGGAATCGCGAGGAGAAGACAAGCGAGGACGCACCCGGAAAGGATACCCCGCCATTTCATGCTATTCTTCAAGTATCTTTTCACCTTCATCGATAATCTCGGAGATCGACTCCTTTTCCCCCTTTCTCACCATGTAGATCACCCCCCCGATGAGGGCGTAGAATAGTATCATGGCGAAGGCCATCCAGGCAATGGCGAGGCTCTTCTCCGGCGAGACGGAGACCTTGGCGAAGAAATAGACGAAGAGGTTCTCCCGCACCCCGATCCCGTTGATGGAAACGGGTAGCATGGACAGAAGAAAGATGACCGGGATAACCACCATGAAAAAGCTGAACGGGAGCGACAGGGAAAAGGCGATGGAGAGGAGGTAGTAGTGGAGGATGAACAAAAGCTGGAGGGCCAGTCCCCAAAAAATAACCTTGATGAGAGGCCACGGGTGGGACCGGAACTGGACGAGGATCTCGAGCACCGTTGAGATTTTCCGGATGACGGCCTTCCCGATCTTGAAGGGGATCTTCCGCTCCAGAAAGGAGAGGTCAACGCCCTCACGCCAGAGGAAAATCACCGTCGCCACCACGAGGAAGCCAAGGACGAAGACCGGCCAGTAGGAAACCTCCTTGAAGCGGCCAATCTGAAGCGCGATGCCCGTGCTCACCAGCATGAGGAGCACGATGATGCCGGTAAACCGCTCGAACAGGATGATGGTCAGGGACTTGGTGAGGGACCCGCAGGGCTTCGCCGTGTCCATGCCGCGGACCACGTCCCCTCCCACGATGGTGGGAAGGAACTGGTTGAAGAAGGTTCCCACCAGGTAGGACTTGATGGTCAGGCTCAGGGGAACCTCCACCCTCTGCGCCTTCAGCAGGACCTTCCAGCGCTCCCCGCTCACCCAGTACCCGAAGACGTGGAGGCAGAGGGCGGCCAGCAACCACCATCCCCGGGCGTGCTGGACGATCTCCCAAACCTTCGCGATATCGACCTTGTAAATGATCCAGCCGATGAGGAGCAGGCTGACGGGGATTTTAAAGAAAACTGTACTTTTGAAGCCTTTCATAATCGTTTGGCTACAACCTTCGCGGGAATCCCCGCCACCACGCAGTTCCCGGGGACGTCCTCCGTCACCACGGCGCCCGCCCCGATGACGGCCCCGGAATGGACGGTCACGCCGTCCAGGATGGTCACGCGCGCCCCGATCCAGACGTTGTCCTCGATGACGATTCCTCCCCTGCGCAGGTTCGGCTGGCGGATGATGGGGATGTCCGTCCGGCTGTAGTCGTGGTTCCCGCCGCCCACGATATAGGTGTAGGCCGCGATGATCACCTCCCGGCCGATGACGACCCGTTCCTCGGAGTGAATCAGGCAGTTCTGCGCGATGTTCGTGTTGCCGCCGATCTCGATGAATCCCCCCTTGCAGCTCAGGATGTTGTTCCGGCTAATGACCACCTCGTCACCAATGACGATCCGTCCCGTCCCCGCGCCCTTGGCGTCGAGGACCACGTTTTCGTCCACGACGACCCGGCGGCCGATGGAAATTCGCGAGGGATTCCGGATGGTCATGTTCCGGCCGAAGGCTGCGCCATTTCCCACCGCCCCCATCATCCATGGATAGGTCACCTTCCTCAGCCAGTAGCCGAAGGCCCCGGGCATGGGGGTGGAAAACATCGTCACCAACTCGTAGCGCAGCAACGCCCACGCGCCGCCCTCCCCCACAACCAGCTCGCGGTATTTCGCGAAGGCGGAGCGGGTGTCCGCCGTCAAGAGGTGCCCGAACTCCGTCTGTTTTCGTTCCTGTGTCATCCGTCTAAAGCCATCCCCGGGCCTTGTACCACCCAACCGTTTGTCGAATGCCATCCTCCAGCGAAGTCCCCGGCACGTACCCGCAACACCGCCGGGCAAGGGAGATATCGAACGCCTGGTCGCGGAGGAAAAACCCGAGCCTTCTCCGGTGCAGCGGCGGCTGTTTACGCAACGGCTTATACAGGATTTCAAACCCTATTGCAATCACGGAGGCCGCGAAAACGGGCAGCCTCACGGGTAGAGGACGCGCGCCGCAGGCATCGGAAATGCGCCCCACCAGGTCCTTCAGGCGCACCGGTTCCCCGCCCGCGAGGATCACGCACCGGCCCACCGCCGCCTCTGACCGGGCGCACCGCGCAATCCCCTCCGCGAGATCCGCCACGAAGACGGGGTGAATCCACGTCTCCCCCTTCCCCACCATGACGAAGCGGCGCCGCGCGATGAGGGAAAAGATGGGCAGGGTCCGCCGGTCCCCCGGCCCGTAAACCCAAGCGGGACGCGCCACGCTCACTGGGATTCCCCGCCGCTTCCCCTCCGCCAGCACCCACCGTTCCGCGGCCAGTTTCGAGGCCTCGTAGGCGTTGGTGGGCGCGCAGGGAGTCTCCTCGTCGGCGGGAATCCGCTTCAGCTTGCCCATGACCCCCACGCTGCTACAGTAGAGAAACCGTTTCAGGGGGTGCCCCGAGGTCCGGGCGGCGTGAAAGAGATGTTTCGTCCCTTCCGTGTTGACCCGGTAAAACCGTTCTTCCTCCCCGGGCGGCAGGTTGATGACCCCCGCCACGTGCAGCACGATATCCACGTCCTTCACAGCGGGCGCGAGGCTCGGGGGATCAGTCACGTCCCCCTCCACGATCTCCACACCCTCCCGCCATTTTTCAGGGACCTTGCCGGCATCCCGCGCGAGAATCCGGACCCGCTCCCCCCGCGCGCGAAGCATCTCGACCAGGTGGGACCCGACGAACCCCGTGGCCCCCGTGACGAGAAAAAGGTCTCCCACGGGCGCTACCTCCCCGCCTTCCTGGCGCGCACCAAAAGAATGTAGCCGCGGTTTTTCGGAATCAGGCGGTCCAGCAGTGACAGGGCCTTGAGAAAGGGATAGAGGCACCGGTAGAAAAGCATGGAGAGACGGTGCCGCTTCACGTCCTCCTCCGCCCGGGGGGCAATGTTTCCCTTGATCCCCGCGTGAATCGACTTCTTCTTCAGGACGAACTGGTAGAGGTAGTTGAGAATCAGCT
>Ga0256833_1001279_pt1 | contig 18627 bp, 12 predicted proteins | sample 356284metaG_FD_190535 | JGI IMG/M metagenome (GOLD analysis project Ga0256833, IMG submission 190535) | Hydrothermal vent microbial communities from Mid Atlantic Ridge, Atlantic Ocean - 356-284 | ecosystem: Environmental > Aquatic > Marine > Hydrothermal vents | place: Atlantic Ocean: Mid... | reverse complement strand
CTATGAATCCCTTAAGGCCGGGAGAAAAAATCAATATTCAACTTGAACTGGATGTCCCCGCCAACACCAACAAAATTCCGATCACCATTGAATTACTTGGCTACGGTAACCAGACTAAAGCAAAATTCACCACAACGGCCAAAACCGGCGGCGGCAGCCAGCATAAAATGCTTCACTCCTTTTCCTGGAAAGTCCCAGCGAAGCTCAATGGTGCCTTTGTTTTCAAAGCCACGTCCCCGAAGCTGGGTAAACCTGCCTGGAGCGCCATGTTCCAGATTGCTCAACATCCTGAGAAACAAAAAAGAATCTACATTATCTCCCCATCGGACAATAGTGAAGCACAAATCGGCCACCAGGTGACCATCCAGTGGCAGGCCAACGGATTCGATCCATCGGCCACCGCGGATATCATTTTTTCACACACGGAGAACAATACGAAAACACGCCTGAACAAGAAGCCCGTACTCATTGCCGATCGTGCCTGGAACTGGAACATAAGGCCCGGCACTGTTATGCCGGGAAAGGGGTATTTATATCTTCAATTTGCCAAGACCGGTCCCGTTGCAAGCACATCATTTTACAAACCCATTATTGTTGTCGATCCCTATCACTATGCCCCCTCCTTTTCAATCTCCTCACCCGGGCCCGGACAGACGGCACATTGGCTTGCCGGGACGTCCGTGAACATAGAATGGAGGGCGCATAACTTCGAAGATCACGTAACCTTTTTCCTTAAACAGATGGGAAATTCAGAAGGTCTTTTATATTGGGGCAAAGTTGGTCTGGCATGGGTCGACCAGGCCGGCAATGCAACGAAAACCGGGAAGACACGGCTAACCCTGCCCAATGACCTGGCCCCAGGGCCCTATCAACTCTTTGCATGGTGCACAAAATACGGGCGCCAGATAAATTCCCAAAATCGGGAACTGGCGGGTGGGCGACGGTTAGTTGAGATCATCAACCCCGGCAAGGATTCCCTGCCTGTCCCCGGCACCACATTTAAAATACACAAGGCTGTCTATTCAGCCATGGAAGGTAAAATAATCGTGGCAATTGGATTCAATGCTCCGGAACCATTCCGATTTAGCTGTAAAGGGGGCCCGGGCGGAACCCAGACTGTCTCTTACCAACTATCCAACTATGAACTTTTTTGCCCGGATCATAAACATACCATCGCTTCCGGAAGCATTTCTGTGAGTGGAAACGCTTCCATCTTTCCCACCGGTGTGTTGGGCCCGCGTCAAGGCTCATATGTGTTGAAATTTGCCCCCAAGCTCTATAAAAAAGCCAAATTTGTCACTGTTAAGAAGAACAAGAATATAATTTATGGCAGTGGGACGGGAAATTTTCCGGACACATATCAACCCTATCAATATTTTTATCCGAAGCTGGAACTTTTCGTGACCACCTATCTGTCCGACGGGAAGGTAGTCGTCTCAAAAAAATACGTCACCTACATACAAAACCTTCCCGGAATGTCGCACAAAACGGAAGTGCTTGAAGTGAGCAATCCATTTTATAATTCATTCACAGGTCAAACCCAGTGGTAATGAAAAATAGAAGAACCGCGCGAACAGGTAAAGGCCCGGCAGATTTCAGTTTTAACACTGGCTGTTTTTTTGATGAAATTCTCGTTACGTTCAGGCGGCGGCCGGTATTCGCCGGCCTCCGACCCATCACCAAAAAGCTGTCCTTGAATGAAAATAAATTTACAGGCGTTTTGAACTATTCGCCGGTCTTTGATACTTATCGATAAACAGCGTGTAAATCCGTCAACTTTCTACCCAATCTCATATCCCACTCTAAGACTTTCTATAGGAGGTTCCAATGAAAATCCGCGCGAAACACCTGATCGTCATTCTGCTGGCTGTTTTAATGGCAACCGCGAGCCTTGTTATCGTCTCCCACGCGAAACAGGCCTCGAAGGGAAACAAGGGAACCCAGATCCTCGGCTGGTGTTATCACGACGGCCGGATTTCCAGGACAACCTCTTCCATGTGTACCGGCCAAAAAGGGCGGTTCTTTGAAAACAAAAACGACGCGCAGGCCTACCTGGAGGCCCAGGCCCCCGGTTTCTGCTGCGTAAACGGCAGGATCACCGCGTCGAAAAAGAGTGACTGCCTGAAAGTGAAAGGCCGGTTCTTCAAAGACAAGAAAGCGGCCGCATCCTGGCGCGACCTGCAGCAGGTCGGCTGGTGCTGTCTGAACGGGAAAATCCTGTCCATGAAGAAGGGGAACTGTCTGAAGAGAAAGGGACGTTTCTTCTCAGGTAAAACCGAGGCCGCGAAATATTGCCGGGATCATCAGCCGTGCTGGTGCTGCAGGGACGGCAGGGTGGTCAAAACCGTTTGGGGAAAATGCGGGGGAACCGGAGGCCGCGCCTTCAAGGACAGGAAAGCGGCGGATGACTGGTGTGACCTGCATCAGAGTGGTTGGTGCTGTCTCGATGGAAAGATTACGGAGATGCTTAAGATCGACTGCCTGAAAAGGAAGGGGAGATTCTACAAGGACAAACAGGCCGCCTTCAATTCTATTGCTCTGCCTCTCTTGATTGTGGAGAAAATCACCCTGAAAAACGGGACGATCCATCTAAGCCTGAATAACAAGGGGAATGGAAAACTGACCGCGAAGGATTACCGCGTGGGGACTCTCTCCCTGTGGTTCGGCAAGGTTATGAAATCATGGCCTCTCGGGAAAATCGATCCGAGGGGAAATCTGAACCGAGGAAGGGAAGTCACCTTCGACACGGGCCGGAAAATCACCGGGCGAACCGCCGTTCAGGTTGCCTTTAATTATGTTCCGGGTAAAGGGGCGAGCGCTGTTTTAACGCCGCCGCTTTCGGGTTTAACAAAAAGGGAAAAGGCCTTATCTCCCAATTCGGTTGTAATGGCGGGGAAAGTCAAACCGAACGTCTCTGCCCCATCGTCCGCCGTGCGAAGGCTTGACAGGGGAATCTCGATTCTCAATCCCGTTGATCATGGAAGATATTACCAGGGCGAAACAATCTATATTATTTACCGGATTACGAATGAGGAAGTTACCTCTGGCACGATTACGTTTAGCGTGGAGAATCGGGAAAATGGTCATACCATAGGAACGGCCACTGCTTCCGTTACCAGCCGTCGCACGGGCGGCCCCATCCCCCTGGCCCTCCTGGAAAACGCGCCCGTTGGTCAGCATTATTTCCTTAGCGCGCGGCATTCCGCCTCTGAGTCCCCCGCTTACGGCGAAAGCGACGAGTTTGAGGTTACAAGAAATTCGGTGCGGATAGATTTCCCCGCCCCTGACAGAGATGAAATCTTTCATCGAAATGGCACCATTCCTGTGCAATACAGGTTTAATCGACGGGTCGCGCCCGCCGTCATAACCTTTCAACTCTACCACGAAGGCGCGGTGGTGGCGACGCAGACGCGTGACTACCATCCCGCCCCGGCTAACAGGCGGGAAACCCTTTATGCGTTCAATTTCGCAATCCCCTCCGACGCCCCGCACGGGGGCTACACAATCCTTGCCACCCATCCCCACGCGAACGGATTTACATCCAAGTTTTCAATCCTGCCGATTGGTGAGGGGAGCGGTTCCGCGGCCTGGGGAATACATATCTCACGTTTGCGGGAAAACTGCATGCGTGGCAGCACACAGACCATCACTTGGGTTCTTCATGGCGATTATCCGGAGATGAGAAATTTCACCGTCCAGTTGATGAAGGGGTCTGAAGTTGTTGAGACTATCCCGTCGGACAGCGCTCAATGGCACGGCAGTTCGAAATCCTACAGCCTTTCCTGGCTTGTCAGCACCGAATTGGCACTGGCATCCGACTACCGTATCAAGATTTCCGAGCGAAACAGCCCCGTCGAAGGTGTAAGTGACTTTTTCAATGTTACCGGTTCCATCGAGGTGTTATTTGGCGGCGGGACACGCTATCTGTCCAACCGCGCAGTCATCCGTTTTCGGCGGAGTATTTCATTGAACCCGGTTCGTATCGTGGTGGTGGACAGGAGCGGGAATGAAGTCATGGCGATTCGTAACAGTGAACATGTTTCTTCCAACGACGAGCAAAGCTACGAATGGAAAATAGGCGCCAATACCAATGATAACGGAGTTTGGTATTATAGCTCAAATGGCGGCTCGCCTTTACATGGGGGACAGGATTACGCTATTCGCGTTATAGATACGCGTGATCCCGCCAATTACGGCCAGGGAAGCTACTTTCATGTCTTGTACCCCGGCATTCGGGTCTCCACGACAGAGGCCGGCAGGAACGCCATCCGAATTCACTGGACCGCTGAAGGTCTCGATGACTCGGGGAGAGTGGGCATCTTTTGTGTTTTTCTTTCAACTGCTCCGGCTGGTGGTGTGTCACGATACTGGGATGTTCCCGTGAATGGGATTATGACGAATGCTTTTCCCATTGGCATTTCACGCAGTAAACCCGCCTCTGGGAGCCTCCGCTGGCGATTCGGTCATACTTGTGAGGATAGGTATCCCCCGTGTTACAAGTTTCCGAATGTAAGGAATAATCCCGCGCACATCATCGTCGCTCTCCGTGGTTTTGGAGAGGTGGTCTATGGATACTCGAATTCTTTTGAATTGTCCACGCATGGATGCCGGTGGATTGGAGATTCCAGGCCCTGGAACCCGCAGCGCCACCGCGGAGGAAGCGGCAGGCTTGGGGAATAAAGGATATTAATTCTCTCTAACCTCACCGCTTATGGCGGTGGACTCAAGGTTTTACCGATTCGGGGAAGAAAGAGATAGGCTCTTCCTCGGGGAAATCTCTCGTAGAGAGAGGAGGAAGAGCCTATGCATGATTGGTCGGGTTTATCGCGTGTGAGATGGGAATGTAAATAACCACAAATTCCAAAGACCCACGGATCTTGGGTCGATTTGATGAAATTGACATCATGTGAAAAAGGGAGTAAAAAAGGCTGTCGGAAAGGTGTTGACAAGATGATTATTTCGAAGGAAAAGAACGAACCGGTCGAAGTCAGGTGTCCGAAGTGCGGCCGCACCCAGATTGTTTACATCCCAAAAGAAGAAATTCCCCTTTGCGAGACATGCCATGTTCGCATGGTCATCTCGGAATTGCTGGATGAGGGAAAATCCACGTAGAAAGGAGGGATGCCGTCTATCACAAGGGTTGTTTGTCGGAGAGAAATCGAAAAACAAAAAAGGAGGAATCGATGAAAAAGACCAAGTTCATTGCCATTTTAATCGCCGTATTCATGGTTGGATTTCTGATTGCACAACCGCTTCACGCCATCACGACGGAAGAGATCGCCAAGGCCTCGACCCTTGAGCAGATCCTGAAACGCGGGACGCTCCTGGTGGGCTTGGAAGCGGGGTACCAGCCCTTCGAGATGACGGATGAGAAAGGAAACATCGTCGGTTTCGATGTGGACATGGCCAAGATCATGGCCAAGGCCCTGGGCGTCAAGCTGAAACTCGTCAACACGGCCTGGGAGGGGATCATCCCGGCGCTACTGACTCACAAGTTCGATATCATCATGTCCGGGATGACGATCCTGCAGAAACGGAACCTGAAGGTCAATTTCTGCGAGCCTTACTACTACATCGGGCAATGCCTCCTGGTGAACAAGAAGAACAAGGGGAAGATTAAGAGCTGGCGCGACCTGAACAAGAAGGGGATCATCATCACGACCAAGTTGGGCGTGACGGGTTCCTTCACCGCGAAGAAGCTGATGCCTAAGGCGACCTTGAAGGAGTTCAAGTCGGAGAACGAGGGCGCCTTGCAGGTGGCCAACGGCCTGGCGGACGCCTTCATCTATGACGAACCGCAAGTCCGAGTTTTCGCTGCCAAGTATAGGAAACAGTGCTTTGGCATCTTCAAGCCCATCACCTTCGAGCCCCTTGCCTGGGCTATCCGGAAGGGCGACGTGGACTGGCTGAACTGGCTGAACAACTTTCTGCGCCAAGTCCGGGGAGACGGGACGTGGGCCAAGCTGAAAAAGAAATGGTTTGTCGACTACGTGAAGGAAGTCGCGAAGAAAACAAAAAAGAAGTAGCTTGACAGGGGGAAGGCCTAATGCCTTCCCCCGCAATTTTTTTAAGATCTCAAAGGAGCCGATTTTGAAGTTCACGCGTAGATCCGCCATTACGGTCGTCGTCTTAATCGTTGCTTCATATCTCTTCTATTATTTCTTTATGCGCAAGGGTATTACCTATTCCTGGCATTGGTACGACGTTCCCAAGTATCTCTTCTATTATGGAAAGCGCTTTTCCGATGATCCCGCTCCCGCCTGGCACATGGGCGCCCTCATGATGGGCCTGGTGCTGACCCTGAAGATCTCGGTGGTCTCCATCATCTTCGCCATCATCATCGGGCTCGTGGTGGGTATCGCCCGCCTGTCCGATGAGCCCATCACCAAGTATCTCTCCTCCTGCTACGTGGAACTAATCCGCGGAACCCCGTTGCTCGTCCAGATCTATATCATCTACTTCTTTATCGGGACGATGTTGAGGTTGTCCGCCTTCGCCGCGGGCGCGGCGGCTCTTTCCATCTTCGAGGGGGCTTACGTGGGCGAGATCGTGCGCGCGGGGATTCAGTCCATCCACAAGGGACAGATGGAAGCGGCCCGATCCCTCGGCATGTCCTACAGCCAGGCCATGCGGCACATCATCCTGCCTCAGGCCATGAAGCGAATCATTCCCCCGCTGGCGGGACAGTTCATTTCTCTCATCAAGGATTCATCCCTGGTTTCGGTTATCGCCCTGGCGGACCTGACGTTCCGCGCCCAGCAGGCCGTGGCGCAAAGCCTCAACGCTTTCGAGATCTACTTTACCGCGGCGGGGCTCTACCTCGTCATGACCTTCACCCTGTCCATGGTTACCCAATATATCGAGAGGAGGATGGCAGTCAGTGATTGACGCCCAGAACGTTTACAAGACATTTATCACCCCCGACAAGCGAAAGGTGGAGGCCCTCGTGGACTTTACCCTCCACATCGACCGGGGGGAGGTGGTCGTTATCATCGGCCCCAGCGGGTCAGGCAAGAGCACCTTCCTGCGGTGCATCAACCGGCTCGAGGAGATCGACGAGGGGAAGATTACCGTGGAGGGCCAGGACCTGCACGCCCCCAAAGCCGATATCAACAAGATACGCGAAGAAATCGGGATGGTCTTCCAACACTTCAACCTCTTTCCCCACAAGACCGTGATGGAAAACGTGACCCTCGCCCAGGAGGTGGTCCGAAAACGCAGCAAGAAGGAGGCCACGGAAATCGCCGAGGCCCTGCTGAAGAAGGTGGGCATCCTGGATAAAAAGGATGTCTATCCCTCCCAGCTGTCCGGCGGCCAACAGCAGCGTGTGGCCATCGCCCGCGCCCTGGCCATGCAGCCTAAAGTCATGCTTTTCGACGAGGCCACGTCCGCCCTCGACCCGGAGATGATCGGAGAGGTCCTGGATGTCATGAAGACCCTCGCGAGAGAAGGCATGACTATGGTGGTGGTGACCCACGAGATGGGGTTCGCGCGCGAAGTGGCCGACCGGGTCATCTTTATGGACGCCGGCCGGATCGTCGAGACCGGCACGCCGGAGCACTTTTTCACCAGCCCAGAAAACGAACGCACCAAGCTCTTTCTCAGCCAGATCCTTTAACGGATAAAGGAGATCGCAATGTTCAAGTTCGGACTGGCCCTCGGCGGCGGCGCCGCGAAGGGATTCGCCCATTTGGGGGTTCTCAAGGTGCTGGAAGACAACGGGCTGATTCCTGACCTCATCGTGGGGACGAGCATGGGAGCCGTGGTGGGTGCCATCTACGCCTGGAAGGTGAACGCCGGGGAGACGAAAGAGCATTTCAAGCGCTTCCTCGAAAGCGAATACTACGACCGGAAGACCTACCAGAAATTCAAAGAGGTGGACCAGAAGGAGCCCGAAGGGATCTGGGTTGCCTTGAAACATCTCATCACGAAGGGGGTCATCTATGGCAAGACCCTCACGACGCAGTCCGTCTTGTCTCAGGAGGACTACGAGGAGGACCTCGAAATCCTCGTTCCGATAACCGATTTCAGGCAGTTGAAGATTCCTTTTGGATGCATCGCCACCGATCTCATACGCGGGGAGGAGGTCCTGATTACCTCGGGAAACCTTCGGAAGGCTGTCATGGCCAGCGCGGCCATTCCCGGCGTCTATTCTCCAGTCATCACGGGGAACATGTTTCTCGTGGACGGGGGAGCCACCAACAAGCTTCCCGTCAACCCGGCCTTCCAGTTGGGTGCCGATATGGTCCTAGGCGTGAGCGTCTCAAGACACCTGGAACCCTCCGCCGATCTTCATTCCGCCATGGACATCATCCTCCGGTCCAACACGGTTTCCACCTACCGGCTCGACATGCTCCAAGCGCTCAACGCCGATTTTCTCCTCTATCCCGAGGTGGAAGACCTCCACTGGGCCGATTTTTCCCAGATGGAGACGGCCATGGAACGGGGCGTTCGTGTCGCGGCTGAGAATATCGAAAAGATCCACCGGCTTATTTGGAAAAAACGGGTGAAGAAACGTCTCTGGCCCGTCAGGAAACGGCGTCTCTACCACCCCGCCAGGGTCATCAGCATCGCGTAAGCAAATCAGGTGGTCGAGGGCAAGGGATGCTCCGCCAGCTCCCGCTTTTCCTGATATTTCATGATGTCCTCGAGGGTGCCGACCACCAGCACCCGGTCTCCAGCCTGGAATCGGTATTCGGGCCGGGGGAGGACCTCTTTCTTTCTCCGGGCGGAGCGGATCATGATGATTTCCAGGCCGAAATTGGCCCGGAAGTTTGTCTCTCGGAGGGTTTTCCCCACCAGGGAATCGAGAACGGGCAGTTCGTCCAGGCGGAAACCGCCTCCCACGTAGAGGCCCTCCGTCAAGTCGCTGAATTTCTTCTTTGAGACCACGGCCATGGCCAGTTCCCGTTTCCGGAGTTCCATCTGGTAGATCTCGAGGATCTGCTTGGCGGCCACCAGCCCCGCGAGTTTATTGCCATCCACCACGGGGATTTCCTCCAGCCCGTTACGGCTCAGCATGTCCATGGCGTCGTGGACGTTCGCGTCTACCGGGACCGTCTCCGTTCCCTCGATGATGTCCTCCGCGATAACAAGATTGGCCAGATCCCCCTTGTCGAACAGGACCGATTTCAGTTCTCCCATGCTGAAATATCCGCGGTAGTTCATCTCCTCGTCCACAACGGGAAAGATGTGCTGGGGGCTCTTGAGGGCCACGTCGCAGATGGTCTCGAGATTAACGGTATAGTTGAAATAGGTGACGGGTGAGGTCATGACGTGTGAGACGGGAATGGCCTTCAAGATGCTCTCCTCCCGCCCCTCGGTCAGGTTGATGCCCTTGAACTTCAGTTTCTGGGTATAGATGGATTCCTTCTTGATGTTGGTGGTAATCAGCGTGCTGATGATACAGGAGAACATGAGGGGAATGATGATGTGGTAGGTGTTGGTCAGTTCGAAGATAATCAAGATTGCCGTGATAGGGGCCTGGGTCGCGGCCGCAACCACCGCGCCCATCCCCACCAGGGCGTAGGCTCCCGGGTCCGCGGTCATCGCGGGGAACAAAGAGTGGAAAATAATGCCGATGATTCCGCCCGCGGAGGCGCCGAGAAAGAGGGAGGGGGCGAAGACACCGCCCGATCCTCCGGACCCGAGGGTGATGGAGGTGGCCAGGATCTTCAGGGGAATCAAAAGCAACAGGAACCAGAGGGCGAGACTACCATGCAACGCCTCGTTGATAGTCTCATATCCCACGCCGTAGAGATTAGGAATCCAGAGGGCCATGCCGCCGATGACGAGACCGCCGATGGCGGGTTTGACCCATTCGGGGATGTTCCATTCCTCGAAGGCGTTTTCGCTGAAGTAGAGCACCCAGATGAAACCGAGGGCGACGAAGCCGGCGAGAATCCCCAAAATCGTGTAGGGAATCAGCTCGAAGGCGCTGACCAGCTTATAGGCGGGTACCTGGAAGGCGGCGAAATCCCCCTCGAAGTAGTGGGAGACGATGGTGGCCATCACGGAAGAGATCACGATGGGGCTGAAGGCCGCAACGCCGAAATCCCCCAGGATAATCTCCACGGCAAAGAGGGATCCCGCGATGGGGGCGTTGAAGGCCGCGGCGATGCCGCTGGCCGCCCCGCAGGCCACCAGGGTGGAGACCTGCTTTTCCGTCAACTTGAAGAGCTGCCCGATGCTTGAGCCCACGCTGGCGCCGATTTGAACCAAAGGCCCCTCGCGTCCCACCGATCCCCCCGAACCGATGCATAGGGCGGAGACGAAGGCCTTGACGACGGCGACCCGCGGCCGGATCCTGCCCCCCTGGAGCAGGGTAGCCAGCATGACCTCCGGCACACCGTGTCCCTTTGCCTCCCGGGCGAAGTAGTAGATGATGGGGCCAATGATGGCGCCTCCGATGGCTGGGGCCAGAATTTTATACCACCAGGAGAGGTGCCGAACCGGTTCCAGGAGATTGATGCCGTTCCCGCCGAAAAAGAGCTCCTGGAACAACCGGATCAGGAACCGAACCCCCACCGCGCCCAATCCCGAAAGAATCCCGATGACAATGGCCAGAAGGACGATGAAAAGATTCTCGTTTCTGATGAAGCGGAAATATTTATAACGCATTGAAACTTTCTATAACACATTTCTCCCGGCCTCGAAAGTGAGAAAAGCGGGGGCATTTTTCAGGATCCGTGAGATCCCCGGAGCGCGCTTGTGGGTAAGTGAAACCTTTCACATAACACATCCACCATTCACAAAGATATTTTCCTTTTCAATAAAATTCCCTTGCGGATCGCTAAAACCACACTACACTTTATATAGAAATATGTAAATGTTAAATGATTTGAGGCACCATGGAATTCATCAAAAAAGCATGGATTTGCCGAAAGAAAAGGTGTGGTATTCACACGCGCCCGCCACCTTTTAAATATACTCAATCACTTTTATAGAATATGATAATCCAAAACCCTTCTAATAGAAAGGAGGTTTTAGCCATGAAACGCTGGGGACTCGTGATAGGCATCGTGGCGGTCGTGTGCATGGTCTTTTGCCCAGCCCATACGTGGGCGAGCATGACCAAGGAGTCGGCCAAGTGTGTCGCCTGTCATGAAAACAACACGAGGTTCGTGGTGCAGGAGTGGATGCACTCCAAGCACTACCATAACAATGTTGGGTGCTATGAATGCCACGGAACCACAAAGGACAATCCGGCGGCCTACACCCACATGGGGTTCGTGATTTCCACGCTGGTCACCCCGAAACAATGCTCCCGGTGTCACCCGGGCGTGGTGGAGGAATACCAGAGTTCCATCCATGCCAAGTCCGGCCTGATCGCCCAGGGGGCCAGCGCCCTCGGCGGCGGGTCCTACTGGAACATCGCCGCGTCTGTCCTGGGCTGGGTCCCCTGGAATTTTCACAAGGGCCTCGTGAAGGAGGTCGGGCAGGTCGTCACCTACGGGAAGAAACCCATCATGTTCAAGGGTAAGGCCATCGTGGACAAGTATTGGAAGGATCTCAAGAACGACCCGGCCCAGAAGTGGGGGTCCTGGCCCGTGGGGTGTGACAAGGCGGAAAAATCCGTCCGGGACGTGATCCAGATCTTCGCGGACTGGGGATGCCTCTGGTGCCACGGGTCCACGGTCAAGATCCTGAAGAAGACGAAAACTTCCGTCAAGTTCTACGCGGAAACCTACCCGACCGGCGGCGCGGGGCGCGTGAATCCCGACGGGTCGTTCGGTAACTGCGCGGCGTGCCACCCGGCCCATTCCTTCGACCTCGCCGTCGCCCGGAGCCCCCATACCTGCGGACGCTGCCACGAGTCTCAGGACCATCCGAACTTCGAGGCCTTCCTGAGGTCGATGCACGGCGCCATCTACTACGCCACACTTGGAAAATCCAATTACAGCAAACAGGACGCAAAGCCGGGAGAAGACTACTTCGCGCCGACCTGCGGCACCTGTCATATGGGGGCCGTTTACAAGGGGACCAAGGAGCTCTATCCGTCCAGTCACAACGTGGCCAGCATCTGCCAGTGGAAGTTCGGCGCATGGAAGACCACGTTCATCCGGAAGAAGGGTATGCGCCATCCGGCGGTCAAGAAGGTGTGGCTCACGATCGACCCGAACTACGGCGTGCGCTTCGTGAAGAAGGGAACCCCGGGTGCCAGGGAGATCGACATAACCTACCCGAGCGACGGGCTGAAAAACCGGAAGCGCGCCATGGCGGTCTGCAACCAGTGCCACTCCAGGCAGTGGACGGGGAACTTCTTCCTGACGGCCGACAGCGTCATCTACATGCTGGACCACATCCGGAAGATGGCCTTCGAGATCGGCGGCGAGCTGAAGAAGGCGGGTGTCTACACCACGATCGACCACATCACCATCCGGAATATCGGCGCGATGGCGGTCCGGCCCACCATGATCATGATGTATCATACGGCTCCGGGGCAGATCTGGTGGGAGGGCTTCATGCGCGTCTCCGAGGAGTTCGCCGAGTGGGTCGAGTCTTCCGTGGCCCCGCGTCTCGGCGCGGAGAAGGCGTCGGAGTATGTGTCGTGGGTCAAGAAATACGAGGAGAACCTGAAGAAACTCAAACACGGCAAGTAACCACCAACCAAGTCCCGCGAGGGGGGGGGATGCCTCCCCCTCCCGCTCTTCAATCTAAACCCTACCCCTTTCAAAGGAGGATAAAAGATGGGCGTCATTCTTCTGCTGTTGTCACTGATCCTGGCGCAGGGAAACGGTTTTGTCGTCAAACCCTCCGACCTTACCCCCTACTGGCAGACTTACGCGCGGACACGCGGCGCTCCCGCGGGGATCGAGGAAAAAAGGGAAATCCTGATGAACTACCTCGGGGACTATCTCCTCTACAAGCGTGCGAAGGAGTTGAAACTGGACGAGGACAAAGACTTTCGCGAAAACTGGGAGGAGGCTAAAGCGGAGGTCACCCGGCGCTGCGAAAAGGAAAAGATAAGCCGCGCAAGGTGTGAAGAAATCCTCCGGAGGCTGAAGCGGACCCTGCTGATCTCCCGCATCGTTGAAACGAAGGTTGTTCCGCGTATCAAGATAACGGAGGCAGAGATCGACCGGATGGTCATGGCGCACGAGCGGAAGAAGGGCGGGAAGAAGTTGACGCGCGAGAACGTCATTCGGTTTTTGAAAGAGAGCAAACAGGCGGAGGCACTAAGCGGCTACATCGAGGAACTCATGGATCATTACAAGGTGAAGATAAACGAAAAGGCGCTGGAGAAACTCGCGCTTTATCCCCCCGCCTCCTGACTGCCGGAGGATTGCCGGCCTTAGTGCGCCTCCCGCCAGTTCTCCCCCGCTTGGATGTCCACCTTGAGGGGAACCTTCAACGAGACCGCGTTTTCCATCTCTTCCCGCACCAGGGCCTCAAGGGCTGGGACCTCATCTCCCTTTACCTCGAAAACCAGCTCGTCGTGCACCTGGAGGACCATGGTCGCGCCGACTTTCTCTGCCTTGAGGCGCTCCTGGATGGTGATCATGGCCTTCTTGATGATATCCGCCGCGCTCCCCTGGATGGGGGCGTTGATGGCGGTGCGGATGCCGAATTCCCGCTGCTGGTAGTTCTTGCTCTTCAGTTCCGGCAGGGGACGGATTCTCCCGAAGATGGTTCGCACCAGACCTTCCGCACGCGCACGCTCGATCAACTCCTCCTGGTACGTTTTGACCCGTTTCAGCCGCGTGAAATACCGGCCGATGTAGTCCTCCGCCTCCTGGCGGTCGATGCCCAGTTCCCTCGCCAGGCCGTATGCGCTCATGCCGTAGATGATGCCGAAGTTGATAACCTTGGCGCGCCGGCGCAACTCGGGCGTGACGGCGTCGAGGGCGACCCCGAACATCTCCGAGGCCGTCCGGGCGTGGACGTCCTCGTCGTTCTGGAAGGCCTGGATGAGCACGGGGTCCTCGGAAAGGTGGGCGAGGACGCGCAGCTCAATCTGGGAATAGTCGGCGGAGAGGATGAGGTGCCCCGCTTCCGCGATGAAGGCCTCCCGGATGCGGCGTCCCTCCTCCGTCCGGATTGGGATGTTCTGGAGGTTGGGATTGCTGCTGCTCAGCCGCCCCGTGGAGGCCACCGTCTGGTTGAAGGAGGTATGAATTCTTCCCGTCTTGGGGTCCACCAGCTTCGGCAGGGCGTCCACGAAGCCCGACTTTAGCTTGGCAAAGCTCCGGTATTCCAGCACCAGCGCGGGTAGTTCGTGCTCAAGAGAGAGGGCCGTCAGGACATCCACGTTGGTGGAGCGCCCCGTCTTGGTCTTCTTGAGGGACTTCAATCCCAGCTTATCGAAAAGGATGACGGACAACTGCTTGGGGGAGTTGATGTTGAACGGCTCTCCCGCCAGGCGGTGTATCTTCTCTTCCAGGCGCTGCATCTTCGCCTCGAGTTCCTTGGAAAGCGCGCGGAGCTGTTCCGGGTCCACCTTGACGCCGTGGTGCTCCATCTCCGCCAGGACGGTGACAAGGGGCAGCTCGATGGTCTCGTAGAGTTCCCCCATTCCCTGCTCGCGGACCCTGGGAGTCAGATATTCGCACAGGCGCAGCGCCAGGTCGGCATCCTCGGCGGCGTAGCGGGTGGCCTCCGCCACCGGCACCTGCCAGAAGCCGTCCTTCGCACCGGCGTTTCCCGTGACCTCCTTGAAGGAGATGGGCTGGTGCCCCAGGTATTCGATGGACATGTTATCTAGGTTGTGCGTCCGCTTGGTGGGGTTCAAGAGGTAGTCGGCGATCATGGCGTCGCAGGCGATTCCCCTAAGCGCCATCCCGTGGTTCATCAGGACACGGGTATCGTATTTGAGATTCTGCCCCACCTTCCCGTAGTCGGGGCTGGCCAGGAAGGGACGCAGCCGGTCGAGGACCTCGTCCCGGGAGAGCTGGGTGAAAGAGGCGTCCGGCTCGTGTTTCACGGGGATATAGCAGGCCCTGCCGGGCGCCAGCGCCAGGGAGATGCCGACGATACTGGCGTGCAGGGGGTCCTCGGAGGTGGTTTCCAGGTCCACGGAGAAGGTCTTCTTCTCCGCGATTCCCTTCAGCCATGTCTCCAGGGTTTTAGTATCCGAGACGGTTTCGTAGGCCGCGTGCTTCACGGAACTCAAGGTCCGCTTTTCCTTCAGACCCTTCAGCATGGAGAAGAACTCCAGTTCGAGGTAGATGTCCTGGAGCCGCTTTTCGTCCGCCTCCTTCAGGTTCAGCGCCCCCTCGGGAAGCTCGAGGGGCACGTCCCGCCTGATGAGGACCAGGTCCCGGCTCAGGTAGGCCGCGTCACGGTGGGTCTCAAGGAGGTTTCGTATCCTGGGAGGCGTCACCTCTTCGATCCGTTCGTAGAGGGCGTCCAGAGAGCCGAAACGGGAAATGAGTTTCCGGGCCGTCTTCTCCCCGATACCCGGCACGCCCGGCACATTGTCCACCTTATCCCCCATAAGTGCCAAGAGGTCCACCACCTGCACCGGCTTGACCCCCATCCGCGCCACCACTGCAGCGGGGTCCCGGAGGATGTCGTTCTTCGGATCGAAGACCCAGACGGCCTCCGTCACCAACTGCAGCATGTCCTTGTCCATGGTGACAATGAAGACCCGCCGGCCCCGTCCAGCGAGAATATCCGTGGCCGTGCCGATGATATCATCCGCCTCGTAACCCTCCACCTGGAGGGAGGGGATCCCCAAGGCGTCTACGATCTCGAAGATGACGGGAATCTGCACCTTCAGGTCTTCCGGCATGGGAGGGCGCTGGGCCTTGTATTTCTCGAAGACCTTGTGGCGGAACGTGGGGCCCTTGGCGTCGAAGGCGATGAGGATCCGTTTCACCTGGTAGTCGTGCAGGAGTTTCTGGATGGCCTTCACGAAACCGTAGATGGCGTTGGTGGGAAAGCCCTTGCTCGTGGAAAGCCCGCGGATGGCATGGTAGTTCCGGTGGATCATGGAATGGCCGTCCACAATGAAGACAGCGTCGTCATGTTCCGTGGCGATTCTTTTCAAATCGAGTTTTTTTTCATCTTTCATTTGACAAATTCCAAAACAGGGTTATAATCTAAATAAGAGGCCTTCATCGGAGAAGAACAACGGAGAGGCCCCCTAAGGGGGCAGGGGCCGAAATCAGGTGCCCACGGGTTGTGCTTACGGGATGAAGGCCTTTGGCTTTTTTAAAGCCTTTCCCCCCCACCCGTCAAAATTATCTTTCATTTCGGGTGGGGTAATTATTTCTGTGATTTCTATATATTACGAACGCTCCCCATTTGTTACTCGGTTACACGTCGCAACAATCTATCGCTGCCTGATTCTTCTATATTTTCCCATCGATCACAATAGATGGTGTTGTCGTCCAAAAAGTGCCCCTCTATCAGCAAGGGTTCTTTTTTCCCTATCTCTATACAGTAAAAGATCATCTCGACCTGTATGCCATTGACCACATAGGTCCCGGCATAATGCCAGGGGTGTTCGACTGCCCCGTAAGCTTGTCCCGTTAGGTTCCCCCCCTCCAGGGTTCCTTCGAGTGTAAATATAATGTACGCTCCATCCATATTGTTCCATTTCCAATTTCCCCTTGCATCGTAAGTGGCCGATTGACTCGTATCATCGGCGGTATTGCCATTGGTACTGCCATCTCCACCCCCGCCCCCTCCGCAAGAAATCAAAAAAAACATTCCAATAAGGAGCACAAAAATAAGCATCGAAATATTTTTTTTCATTTTCTTCCCCCCTTCGGATTTATCATTTTAATTCCATAAGTTTTCTCCGCCAGTGTGGTAATAACATGAAGATCATGCTTTCGAATCGGTTTTTTCTTCCCTCCTTTCAATGAAAATTTTCCCTTCCGCGTATAAAGTCGTTTGGGTTGCTCAAAAAGTTACGAATTTTTTCGTCATTTAAATGCATAGGATATGAAATTAATAAACCCAGGGTTTCCCATGCATGGTTGTTTCCACTTCTTGTCAGTGTGCGAGAGGAAGCCGTGGAACTGGAAAGTTATGAAAAAAAGGAAAATTTTCTATGTTGCCGTAATTCATTTTCCTTTCCGCGACGGAACGGGATTGTTGATGAATGTTTTCTTTTACACTATTCCCCCCCAATAGGTCAAGAGAAAGGAGAAAGCGCAGAGGGAATCATGAGAAGTGGCATATATTCTGGAAGCCGTGATTCGTGACGTCCCGATAAAATTTACTGCACTCACCCCTTCAGGGATTTCACGGGGTTAGGAGTTTCTTTACCCGCATTCGGAGTAGCCGCAGGCATGGCAGACCATGCATCCTCCCTCGTGTTCCACAGTGCCGCCGCACTCCGGGCAGGCCCCGATCTTCCCGTTGACATGGTTGTCCTCGTCCGAGAGCTTTCCATAGACATGCAGCTTGATGGCCTTGGCGATGGCGTCCGCGCAGGAGAGGATCCGGTTCTCCCCGAACCCAAAGGGCTTGTGACAGCTGATGCCGATCAACTGCTTGATGACCGGGTCCGCGGGAATCCCGGTCCGCCAAGCGAGGGATACGAGCCGGCCGATGGCCTCGGATTGGCTCGCCGCGCAGCCCCCCGCCTTGCCCATGGTGTTGAACAGCTCGAACAATCCCTTGTCGTCCTCGTTGATGGTCACGTAGAGGGCGCCGCATCCCGTGGTCATCTGGTAGGTCCGCCCCGTCAGGACCGGGGGACGGTCCCGCTTGATCCTCTCACCCCGCGGCTTCTCCTCCACTTTCTTCTCCACGCCGCGGGTCAGCACCTGGCCCTCCCGGGAGCCGTCACGATAGATGGTCACGCCCTTGCAGCCCAGCTCGTAGGCGAGGAGATAGACCCGGCGGATGTCTTCCTCCGTGGCGTCGGCGGGGAAGTTCACCGTCTTGGAGACGGCGTTGTTGGTGAACCGCTGGAAGGCCGCCTGGATACGGACGTGGTCCTCGGGGGTCACGTCGTAGGCCGTGACGAAGATCCGGCGAACGTCCTCGGGAATGGCGGGGATTCCCTGGATGGATCCCGTTTTGAGGATCTCCTCGTAGAGGCCTTCTCCCGCGACACCTTCCCGCTCCATCACCTCCTTGAAAACAGGATTGATTTCCAACAGCCGGTCGTTGTCAAGGACGTTGCGGGTGAAACAGAGGGCGAAGAGAGGTTCTATGCCGCTGGAACACCCGGCGATGATGCTGATGGTGCCCGTGGGGGCGATGGTGGTTCGGGTGGCGTTTCGCGGAGGTTCCGGGTCATCGGCGTGGATGCTTTTCTTCACGTTGGGGAAGGGGCCCCGTTTCTTTGCCAGCTCCTTGGAGGCGCCTAACGCCTCCGTTTCGATGAACGCCATGATCTCCGCCGCCTTGTCCAAGGCCTCCTTTGAGTTGTAGGGAATGCCCAGCTTGATGAGGGCGTCGGCGAAGCCCATCACGCCCAGGCCGATCTTTCGGTTCCCCAGTGTCATCTCCTCGATCTCCTTCAGGGGGTAGAGGTTGCTGTCGATGACGTTGTCGAGGAAGTGGACGCTCAAACGCACGGTCTCCCGGAGTTTCTCCCAATCCATCTTGTTGCCCTTCAGCATCCGGCTGAGGTTGATGGAACCCAGGTTGCAGGACTCGTAGGGAAGCAACGGCTGTTCGCCGCAGTTGTGCGCGACGAATCCGTTGGCGTCGAAGGCGTTG
>Ga0256833_1001278_pt1 | contig 18632 bp, 23 predicted proteins | sample 356284metaG_FD_190535 | JGI IMG/M metagenome (GOLD analysis project Ga0256833, IMG submission 190535) | Hydrothermal vent microbial communities from Mid Atlantic Ridge, Atlantic Ocean - 356-284 | ecosystem: Environmental > Aquatic > Marine > Hydrothermal vents | place: Atlantic Ocean: Mid... | reverse complement strand
TTTGCATTTTTCATAAGCATCTTGTGACACATAATATCCTATTCCTCGTTTGTTATAGATTATTCCAAGGTCTTGCAAATAGCTATAAGCACGCATTGCAGTGTTAGGAGTTACTTCTGCTTTTATGGCCAACTCTCTGACAGACATTATTTTTTCATTTGCATTCAACCTTCCTTTAAGGATTTGTTCAAAAAAGTAATCTGCCAATTGTAAATATATGGGTTTTCTATTGTGAAACTTCATAATATTATATTTGTTTTTCTTTTATCTTAAAATAAGTTGCTACCCAAAATAACGGTATTAAAAAGTAGTATAAATACGAGTTAAACTCAATATTAAAATTACTGTGTATAAAACCGTGATGAGCAGTGTAATTATCAAAAAATATTTTTGTAATTACAAACAAATCCAATAGCGATAAAAAAGCGATAACTGAAAAAATTATTAAAACAGTCTTTATTATAGGACTTTTTGAAAACCACACACTTCCTAAAAAGAAAACAGATTGCCAAAACCAAATTGTAATAAAATGTTTTGTTAAATCGGGATCATCAAAAATATTGAAAAAAGTGGTATCCAAACCTAATATATGACGCCATCCCCATATCAATATCCAATACAAATAAAATGCAATAACATAAAATAAAATATATCCTACAAAAACTATCAACATTTGTGAAACCTGTTTTTCAAATACAGAAGCAGGAAGAGTTAGATACCTTATTGTAGATTCTTTTTTTCTAAAATCAGGGAAAGCCATTCCTGCAACAATAAAACTACCGATATATAACCCTATATAGAAGAATGTATTGAAATTTAACATTACATTGCTTATCCCCGATACCAATAAAGAAATAATGAATAATATGCCTACCGTAGCAACAAGATTAACTAAAACGCTTTTTTTTAGGCGATTAGATTCAGCTTTAAGCGTAATTAAAAATCTATTTGTATCAAACAAGTCATTCTTTTTCATAACTATTTGTTTTTATTTATTATTGCATTAAAATACAATTCTATATCTATTTGTGAAGGCTCATTTGTGCTGTTATCTGTTATTATTTTATAACCATCTAGCATTTGTTCAGAATATAAAAAGCTTATATTATCCAAAGAGTCCACAAACTCAAATTTGTAAGTCTGTGAAATTTCATTTATAGATTGATTACTTACTATTTTCCCTTTATCAATTATTATTATTTGGTCAAGCAATCTTTCTACATCTTTTACTTGGTGAGTAGATATTATAAAAACTTTATCGTTATCCGATGCTTCAATACACAGCTTTCTAAAAACTGCTTTTGAGGGTATGTCAAGTCCATTGGTGGGCTCATCTAACAACAAAAGTTTTGTGTTGGATGCAAACGCAAATGATAACAAAGCTTTTTTCTTTTGTCCGTATGATAACGTGTTCATGTTTTGTAAGACAAACGAGTCCAAATCAAATTTTGCAAGATATAACTTAAATTTATCTTTATCAAAATCAGGATAAAACGAAGAAAATACTTCTTCATATCTTTTTATTGACATAGGAGGTAAATCAAATTCTTCAGGCAATAAAATCAATTGAGATAAAAATAAAGGACTTCTTTTTGGAGGATTAAAACCAAGAACATTTACATTACCATTATGAGGGAATAACAAACCTGATATTATTTTTATCAAACTTGTTTTACCTGCTCCGTTTTTGCCCAACAATCCATATATCCCTCCACTATTTATTTCCAAAGATAAATTCTCAAAAAGAGGAATATCCTTCTTGTAAGCAAAATACATTTGATTTATCTGTATCATAGTGTAGTAGTTTAGTAATACACCACAAATGTAATACAAAAAAATTAACCAAATTAAAAAATAAATTATTTTTGTGAAAAATTTTTATACCATTAATTAGTAAAAAATAAAGTTATGTCAAGAAAAAAGAATCTATCGTATGATGATGCAGTGAAAGAGTTGGAGCTGATAATAGATGAAATAGAAGCAGGAGACCTGTCAGTGGAAAAAGTAAATGAAAAAATAAAAAGAGCCTCTTTCCTCTTAGAATATTGCAAAAAGAAATTGCGAAGTACTCAATCGGATTTAAATAATTTATTAAACGAAATGGATAACGAAAACGAAAATCAAAAAGAAAAAGAATAATTATTGCAAGTAAAAACTCAATTATATAAAAAATAATTACTTTTGTCACTGGAAAAATTTTTAACTAAAAATCAGTAATAATCTCAAAATTATGACACAGCATAACATTGGAGAAGTAGTGCAAGTAATAGGTCCTGTAGTAGATGTAAGTTTTGAAAACACAGAAGGACAACTTCCTAAAATTTATGATGCCCTTGAAATAGAAAAAGAAAACGGTGAAAAATTAATAATAGAATGTGAACAAGATATAGGTGAAAGAACCGTTCGATGTATTGCCATGGACTCTACAGATGGTATTTATAGAGGAATGAAAGTGATAGCTACAGGTTCTCCTATATCAATGCCAATTGGCGAAAAAATAAGAGGAAGATTATTTAATGTAATCGGACAAACTATAGATGGTATCAAGTCAATAGATACAAATAAAAAAAGTCCTATACACAAAGATGCACCTCCTTTTGAAGAATTATCTACGGAAACAGAAGTGCTTTATACTGGAATCAAAGTAATAGACTTGATAGAACCATATTCCAAAGGAGGTAAAATCGGATTGTTTGGAGGAGCAGGTGTGGGGAAAACAGTGCTTATCCAAGAACTTATAAATAACATTGCAAAAGGATACAGTGGATTATCCGTATTTGCAGGTGTAGGAGAAAGAACTCGTGAAGGGAATGACTTATTGCGAGAAATGATTGAAGCAAATATTGTGCGTTATGGTGAAGATTTTAAAAAATCTATGGAAGAAGGAGGCTGGGACTTATCAAAAATAGATTATGAAGAACTAATGAAGTCTCAGGTAACCATGATATTTGGTCAAATGAACGAACCTCCAGGAGCAAGGGCAAGGGTAGCATTATCAGGATTAACAGTAGCAGAATATTTCCGTGACGGAGATGATGCTACTGGAGGAGGAAGAGACATTCTATTTTTTATTGATAATATATTCCGTTTCACACAAGCAGGTTCGGAAGTGTCGGCATTGCTTGGACGTATGCCATCTGCCGTAGGTTACCAACCTACATTAGCAACTGAAATGGGTGCTATGCAAGAACGTATTACTTCCACTAAGCACGGCTCCATTACTTCCGTACAAGCAGTGTATGTGCCTGCAGACGACTTGACAGACCCCGCTCCCGCAACAACATTTTCCCACTTGGATGCAACTACAGTATTAAGTCGTAAAATTGCAGAGTTGGGAATTTACCCGGCTGTGGATCCATTAGATAGTACTTCTCGGATATTATCTACAGATATTGTAGGAGAAGACCACTATAATACTGCACAAAGAGTAAAACAAATATTGCAACGATACAAAGAACTTCAAGACATTATTGCCATACTTGGTATGGACGAATTAAGCGAAGAAGACAAATTAGTTGTATATCGTGCAAGAAAAATACAAAGATTCCTATCTCAACCATTCTTTGTTGCAGAACAGTTTACAGGACTAAAAGGAGTATTTGTTAAAATAGAAGATACTATAAAAGGATTCAAAATGATATTGGATGGAGAAGTGGACGAGCTTCCTGAAGCAGCGTTCCATCTTGTGGGAACCATAGAAGATGCAATGGAAAAAGGAGAAAGAATTTTAAGAGAAGCAAAAAAATAATAAATTATGCAATTAGTTGTACTTACTCCTGAAAAAGAAATATTTAATGGTGAAGCAAGATTAGTTAGAGTGCCGGGGTCAAACGGTTCGTTTGAAATATTAAATGGGCACGCACCTATCATATCTTCACTGGAAAATGGTGAGGTGAAAATAATTGATAATAAAGAAAAAAAAATACTGTTAAAGATATCAGGAGGTATAATAGAGTGCAAGGATAACAAAGTTATTCTTTTGATAGAAAAGATTTTAGACGAATGATTATAGTCTTAAAACCTGACTACAAAATTTATATTGATTTTATAAAAAAAGAGGAGGAAATCAAAACTCCTCTTTTTTTATTTACAGATGAACATTATTTAGTTAATATAAAAAATAAAAAGAGACTTAACGAAATAATTTCCACACATTATTTGCTATACAAAATACTAAAATCAAAACCTCAGATATATTACAATAAAAAAGGTAAACCATACATAAAAGACAAACCTTTTCATATAAGCATTTCTCATTCCGGAAAAAGAATTACAATAGGAATATCGGAAAAACAAATAGGTGTAGATATACAAAAGACAGACAATAGATTAGTTAAAATATCCCATAAATTTGTGAATGCAAGAGATAAAGAAACATTAGGTTTTAACATAAATTCACTCACATTGATATGGAGTGCAAAAGAAGCTGTTTATAAATTAGATAATAATCAAGTAAAATTTACCAATCTACATATTAATAAAGTACTAATGCAAAATAAATATAGTGGACAACTGCTTATTAACAATATGTGGACGGTTGATTATTTTATATTTGAAAAATATTATTTAACCATAGCAAAATCAAAAAACAATGAAAAATAAAGTAAATGTAGCATTTCAAGTGTTGCCAAGAAGCACAAAAAAGGGGACTTATGAATTGGTAGATATTGCCATTAAAGTTATTCAAGAGTCTGGTATTAAATACAGAGTATGCCCATTTGAAACAGTATTGGAGGGAAATTATGACGAAATAATGTCTTTAATTAAAAAGGTACAAGAAGTTTTATATGAAAACGGAACAGAAACTATGTTGGCAAATGTTAAAATTCAATCTGCTGCATATAGAGATGTTACAATAGAAGATAAAATGGAAAAATATGATTGAGATTCATTACGGTGTTGTAAATCAGAGTATTATGCGACATGCAAATATCTGCATAGATAGATGTGAAAAAAAATTGTTATAAAACACTGCCTCAATTTAGTTATTGTTTTATATTTAGCCCTGCAAAAATTATATAATATAATTATGAAGAATGCCACTTTTTCTGAGAAGTTAATGCACTTTATACTATTGTGGGGATTGCTTTTCCTTGTATGGTTAGCTTTTACCTCCACATTTCAAAATCAAGAAGTGCTTGTTGGTGCGGGAACAACAATGTTAATTGCAATATTCACATTAAGATTTTTTGATTGTTGTACGTTAGCTTTTTTCTCCCCAACACGATTATTTAACCTAATTAAATACATATTTGTATTTTTAATAGAATTGGTTAAAGCTAATTTTGATGTAGCAAGAAGAGTAATTTCTCCAAGCTTACCAATAAATCCAGGGATTGTAAAAATAAAAACTCAATTAAAAACCGATTATGCCAAAATGGTATTAGCAAATAGCATTACTCTTACTCCGGGAACTTTATCTGTGGATATAGTAGATGATTATCTTTATATTCATTGGATAGATGTAAAATCTACAGATCCTGAACAAGCTTTTAAATATATCGCAGAAACATTTGAAAAAATACTTATAAAAATTTTCAACTAATGGAAGCATTTAAAGAAATAGTAATTTATGGAGCAGTAGGGTTTATTATCCTTGCGATAATAATAGCCTTCATAAGATTTGTTAAGGGACCTACAGCTGCAGATAGAACAGTTGCAGTAGATACGCTTTCTACTATTGGTATTGCAGCTCTGGTGCTATTAGGTTATATTGCTCAACGTTTTATATATCTTGATGTTGCACTGGTTTACGGTGTATTAGGTTTTATTGGAGTGTTAGTAATTGCAAGATATTTGGAGGACGCATTATGATAAATCAAATATTAGAAATAGTAGGACTTATTTTTATAGTAATAGGTTCCATATTCCTGTTTTTAGGGGCATTGGGTATATTCCGTATGCCAGATGTGTTTAATAGATTACAAGCAGGAACCAAGGCAACAACATTAGGCGGAATGTCTTTTGTGATTGGTATAGGACTAATACAGCCCGATTGGTTTTGGAAGACTTTTATTATTGTTATTTTCATATTACTGTCCAATCCTATAAGTTCTCATGCTTTGGCAAGAAGTTCTTATAAATCTAAAATAAAACCATTCTTTAAAGGTAATCCTGAAGAAATGGACGCTTACAAAGATGTTGTAGAAAATCAATCATCAGATTCTGAATATTAAAATCTAAAGGAGGATAAGTTATGATTCTTTTAATAGCAATAATAATAATGGCAATAATCTTACTGGCAGCAGCAATATATGCTATTATTCAAAAAGATTTACTTTATGCCGTAATTGCCACATCAGTAATAAGTTTGATTTTATCCATTATGTACTATGTTCTTCAAGCACCTGATGTTGCTCTTACCGAAGCAGCTATTGGTGTTGCTCTTACTACAATAGTATTTATTATTACTATTCGTAATACAGAAAGGTATGAAGGGAAAAAATATATTAAAGTAGGTAAAAAAATTATTAAAAAATGAAGAAAGTAATAATATTAACATTATTAGCAATAGTTGGATACTATTTAATAGATGTTTTTGCTCAAATTCCTTTCGGAGTTAATCGTTATGAGGGGCAAAATGTCCGCGATTTTTATTTGGAAAAATCAAAAGACGACTTACATGTATCTAATGCAGTAACTTCCATAGTGGTAAACTTCAGGGGTTTTGATACATTAGGAGAAGTTACCGTATTATTCCTCGCTGTTACTGCTCTTGGTTCTATTTTGTATAGAAGGCGAGAAGATGCACATAAAGGTGTTGTATTTTTTAGTGCAAGTAAGATAGTACGTTCGGGGGCACATTTATTATTTGCTCCTATATTACTTTTAGGTGCGTATGTTTTTATTCATGGGCATTTGTCTCCGGGTGGAGGATTTCAAGGAGGGACAATTATAGCAACAGGTTTTCTTTTAATGCTATTGGCTTATCATGATTATAGAGTGAGTCACGAGATATTATCAGTAGTAGAATCACTTGCCGGTCTTACTTTTGTATTTGCCGGGCTGGGGGGATTATTGTTAGGAAAAGCTTTTTTGGAAAACTTTTTGCCGATAGGTACTATAAACTTTTTATTTAGCGGAGGTATTATTCCTATAATTTATATAGCAGTAGGATTTAAAGTAGGAGCAGAATTAACAGGATTGCTATATACTATGTTAAACGAAAAAGAATATAAAAAATCATAATTTTATGGATTTAACACAATATAATGATATTTTGACAATCATTTTTTACGGTACATCAATAGGGTTAATATTGATTGGACTATATGCCGCATTAGTAAAGAGATCTTTGATTAAGATAATGATAGGATTGTCTATTGTTGACTCCGGAGTAAATTTATTGCTATTATCCATTGGTTATTTAGCAGGAGGAACAGCACCTATATTTTCACCAGCAGTAATAGACAAACAAAATGTAATAATGGTAGATCCTGTGCCACAAGCTTTAGTGCTTACAGCTATTGTAATAGGCTTTGCAGTAACAGGAGTAGGCTTGGCTTTAATTATAAGATTATATAGACATCACAAAACAGTTAATATTGACGAAATAAAGAATTTAAAATGGTAGGAACACCTGTACAATTTATAGCGATTCCCCTATTAGCAGCGTTCTTGATTCCGCTGCTTGGGAAAATTTGGAAGGAGTTGGTAAGAATAACTCCTGGTGTAGTATTAGCGTATTTACTTTATTTGGCAGTTAATTTAATGAGCTACACCTTAGAACATGGTCGAATTGTGGAAGTGATAGCCGGATGGGCTCCACCATGGGGCATTGATCTGGTATTTTCACCTTTTAGTGGGTTTTTAGCTACCCTAATGATTTTTATGGGATTCATAGTTTGGGCTTATTCTTATCGCTTTAAGGCTATTGGAGACTATGAAGATTACGAACCTACTATTAAGTATAATTTGCTTCTTATGATGCTTATTACGGCATCTGTAGGAGTAGTACTTACTGGTGACATTTTTAATTTGTTTGTATTTATTGAAATATTAGGAATAACATCTTATGGGCTTACTGCTTTTTATAGACATAGAGATGGTGCAGAAGCCTCATTCAAATATTTATTTATAGGTTCACTTTCATCAATGTTTTTATTATTAGCCATAATGATCTTATATTCTCAATTAGGAACATTAAACATGGCTGATATCGCATCGAAAGCAGATCAATTAAAACCTGTTTATAAAATTTCTATATTGATATTATTCCTTGTTGCAATGGGTATAGAAGCAGAAATGTTTCCACTTAACGGGTGGGCACCAGATGCTTATTCGCAAGCACCAGCTCCGGTTGGAGCAGCTTTTGCAGGGATAGTAGTAAAAGCCGGCATTTATACAATTATCAGGTTAATATATACTTTATTTGATGTAGGAGGTACTTATGAGTATCTCATTACCATGGGGCTAATAACTATGATTATTGCTGAATTTGCAGCAATTAGTCAAGACAGGCTGAAAAGGATGTTGGCATACTCCAGTATAGGTCAAATGGGATTAGTGCTTACTGCGTTTGGTATCGGTAAAGAGGCAGGAGTATTTGCTGCACTATTTTTAATGTTCAACCATGCAATTATTAAATCTCTATTATTCTTGTCAGGAAGTTATATGGTTTATAATTCCAAAACAAAATATCTAAAAGAATTAAATGGTATAGGAAAACAAATGCCATTTACTGCATTGCTATTTTCTTTAGCTGCATTTGCAATAGTAGGATTCCCGCCATTTGCAGGTTTTTGGAGTAAATTGGCAGTGCTTACAGCTGCAGCAGATTCAGGCATGATTTTAATAGTTGCATTAATTTTATCTGTAAGTTTAATAGAAGTTGTTTATTATTTAAGAGTTGTAAACAGAATATATTTCCTGAAGCCTGAGACAAGCGATAGGGAAATACAAAAGCCTACTACTCAGGCTGTTTTATCTATGGCTGTATTGGGAATAATTATTCTTGTAGTAGGATTTTATCCGGACATAATAACCGGTGTTTTACATAAAGCGGCATCTACGTTGTTAGATAAAAGTTCTTATATAAAAGATGTATTAGCAATAGGTCAAACTATAAATTAGAGATAAAGATATGAATACTATACATATTACACTTGGAATTTTACTTGGAGGAGCAATATTAACATACTTTGCTAATAAGATAGCAGGTATAGTTAGAGATATAATTTTTATATCAACATTATTAGTTGCTGCCGTATTGTTTTTTGTGAAAATGACTCCCGATACCATTGCTAATTTTAATTTGGGGGATATCACTTTAACGTTGAGTTTATCCCATTTTGGGCTATTATTCTCTATAATTATATTAGGGCTTGGCGTATTAGCAGGTACTTACTCTCTGCCATATATGAAAGGAAAAGATAATTTAGGCTTTTTCTACATGAATTTCTTATTGAGTATTTTTGGAATGCTCGGAATCGTAATGGCAAATGATTGGGTATCTTTCTTTATATTTTGGGAAATAATGACTTGGTCATCTTACCTAATTGTAGTATATAATGGTAAAGACACTAATAAAATTGGAATAAAATATATGTTATTCAGTGCTTTGGGAGCTTATTCAATGCTTACGGCAATAGTAATAGCATATTCACAAATACATAGTTTCTCTATTGAAGCCCTGATGTCTCAGTTTACCCAATTATCTGTAAGTTATCAAATAGCCATACCATTATTATTCTTAATAGGTTTTGGAGTTAAAGCTGCTATGATGCCTCTACATGTATGGGCACCGGATGCTTATAGCAATGCTCCAATGTCATATACTTCTATGTTTTCTGGAGCTTTATCTAAAATGGGGATATATGGGATGATCATAGTGTTTGTAAATATGATCAACTATTTGCCTCATAATACTGTATGGAGAGAAGTTTTTGCTTGGTTGGGGGCTACCACGGCTGTTCTGGCTACAATATGGGCTATATTTCAAGATGATGCGAAAAAATTACTTGCATATTCATCTGTTGCCCAATTAGGTTATATAATTACAGGTGTAGCAATAGGTACACCATTAGCGATGATTGCTTCATTGTTTTTAGCTGTATTGCATGGTATATTTAAAGCAACATTATTTATGGCAGTAGGAGCTGTTGAATATAGAACAGGAACTACCGATATGACGGTAGTAACAGGACTTATTAGGAAAATGCCTTGGACATTTTTAGCAGCACTTATTTCTGCAATAGCTTTGGCAGGAATTCCTCCTATTGCAGGATTTGTTGGTAAATGGATGTTGTATGAATCACTTATTACAAATGGTAATTATATTTTGGTAATAGCAATATTCTTTTCAAGTACTGCAGCGTTTTTATATGTTTACAAACTTCTTTACAATTTATTTTTAGGTCAAGAAGAACCTGAATTTGAAAATGTAAAAGAAGCTCCTGCTTTGATGGTAATACCGATGTTAATATTATCAGGATTCTCTATCTTTTTAGGCTTTTTACCCGGTTATCTTTTTAAATACATAGACAATGCTCTTGTGGTGATGGGATTCCCTGTATCAGAAGGAAAATGGTGGCAAATGTCAGCAATATTTAATGGTTGGGGAAATAAAGTGAGTGTAGATTTAGTTCTATATACCGTTATCACAGTATTTGTTGCTATAGCCATTATCTTATTTTATCGTTGGAAAAATTCTCATTATGTAACAACCAAAGATATTAGTTTGTCAGGAGAAGTTCCAAAAGAAGATGAAAATTATAGTTTCAAATTAGATTTCTTTAAGCCATTTGAAAGAGCTATTTCACCACTATTAAAGTATAAAATAGAAACTTATTACAAAGGATTTGCATCAGGAATGGAAGCGTTTTTTGATTTTGTAAGAAGGATTTATAATGGTAACGCACAGATTTATGCAATCTATGTGATAACATTTTTAGTGATTTTATTATTATTTGCAAATTATATTTTTACAGTATAAAAATAAAAAATAGTTATGGATATTCTTATAAAAATACTGGGAGCAGTTGCCACGATTATTATAGCATTTGTAGTAGGAATGTTGTATGGAGGATTAAATAGAAAAGTTACTGCTAGAGTTCAGAACAGGGTAGGTCCTCCATTTTGGCAAAATTATTTGGATGCGTTTAAACTAGTTTCAAAAAAGACAAGTATTCATCATGGTGTAATGCAGCATTTAGGTCCTGCATTTTTAATGGTTTCTTCTATTGGAACCTTATTGTTTATTCCAATATTAAAAGGCAATAATTGGTTTCCCAATTTAAGTTTTCATGGGGATCTGATATTTTTGTTATATTTAATGGTATTTGGTTCATTGGGTTTAGCTCTTGGTGCAGGACAAACAGGTAATCCCAACTCAGCTATAGGTGTTACCCGTGGGCTAAGTCAAATGGTTGGATTTGAAATACCATGGGTTATGGCTCTTGTTGCTATAATGATACAATATCATACTACTTCTATTGCAGATATAATGCATGTTCAAGAAGTTCACGGCTGGCTAATGTTTCAAAAGCCATTTGCTTTTATAGCTGCTATATTGGCGATGTTCGGAATGTTTAGATATTCTCCATTTGATATAGTAGGAGCACCTGCAGAATTGGCATCAGGTCCTGTTTCCGAATTTGGAGGTAAATATTTAGGTCTCATGATGAGTTCAGGCTCTATATTTGCTTTTGTTAAATTAACTTTATATACTGACTTGTTTTTAGGTGGAGCCTCCAACTTTATAGAATTACTGGTTAAGACATTTTTATTATATATGATACCTGTATCTTACGGATTGGTTAGCCCGAGATATAGAACAGAACAAGCTGTTCGTTATTTCTGGGGGTGGCCTTCGTTTTTCGGATTATTAGCAATTTTATATAGTGTGATTTTTTAAAAGAATAAAAAAATGGTAAACGATAAAAATAGCCAAAAAATAGTAGATATAATACAAAATTTTGCAAGGAAACATTCTTTGTTTGTTTTGGCTTATGGAACAGGTTGTGGTGCTATAGAGATTCCACCAACAATGACATCAAGATACGATGCAGAAAGATTTGGGATAAGAGGAGCTGCTACACCAAGACAGGCAGATGTTTTGCTTATTACAGGATATTTGACAACGAAAACTCTTAAGCGTGTTATTCGTGTATATGAACAAATGCAAGATCCTAAATATGTTATCGGATTTGGTTCTTGTACAATAAACGGTGGTATGTATTGGGACTCTTACAACACAATAAAAGTACTAGATAAATATTTGCCTGTAGATATATATATAAATGGATGTATGCCGAGACCTGAAGCTGTAATAGAAGGATTTATAAAATTACAAAAAAAGATAGCAGAAGGACGTGCAGACGGAGCAAAACAATACAAAGAAAACTTTGAATGGTATAGAGCTAATCAAAAGAAAGTATTAGGACCAACAACACCTCATATTCAAGAATATAACTGGTAATATTTAATAATATGGAAGAAATAAAAAATAAAATATATCAAAGATTAACGGAAGCATTTCCTGAAATAACCGAACATAAGTTGGATTTTCCGTATAATAGATTAGATGTGAAAATCCCTAAAAATAAAGTGCCTGCTATACTTTTTTATCTAAAAGATGAAATGGGGTTTAAACATCTTGTTCATATAACTTGTGTTGATTGGATAGAAGAAGAAAAGTTTGAATTGATATTTATAGTTTGGTCGCCAAAAGAAAAAGTAAAAGTATTTGTTAGGACAGAATTAGATAGGAATAATCCTGTTATGGACAATATAGATATGATATGGCGACAAGCAAACACCTATGAAAGAGAATTAAGGGAAATGTTTGGTATTCAATTTGAAGGTTTGGTTGCACCAAAAGAATTTATATTGGAAGACTGGGATGATATTCCCCCTATGAGACGGGATTTTGACACAGAAGCTTATGCTAAAAAACGATTCTTTGAACGTCCTGGAAGAGAAGATGCTAAAGATGTTAGACAAACGATTGCAGAAAGGACAGGAGAATCGCTACCAGATTTTGCAAAAAAATATTCAAGATAATCATTTGAAACAATGGAAAGAGAAAAAGTTACAACATTATATCTAGGACCTCAACACCCGGGTATTACCGGAAACATGATGGTAAGACTTAAACTGAAAGGTGATACCATTGTGGGAGCAAGAACCGAAGTAGGATATCTGCATAGAGGTTTTGAAAAATTACAGGAAAAAAGAAATTGGTTACAATCTTTTACCATTTTGTGTCGTTTTTGTGTGCCGGAACCTGATCCTGTAGAAGAAGCCTATGCTCTTGCTGTAGAACTTCTAGAAGGTAGAGAAGTGCCAGAAAGAGCTAAATATATTAGAGTGTTAGTATTGGAATTAGCACGTATGGCTTCATATCTATTGTGGTTTGGAGGACAATCAGGTTCTGCAGGATTATATACAATGGGACAATGGAGTGTTGGAGATAGAAACTATATATTAGATCTATTTGAAGATATCACAGGAGGACGTGTTTATCACATGTTTATTTGGCCTGGAGGAGTAAGAAGAGATCTCCCCAAAGGATTTAAGGATAAGGCAATGAAGGTTATGGACTATTTTGAAAAACGTTTGGAAGAATATGATACATTGATGTTTGAAAATTCCATATTCCAAAAACGTGCTCAAGGTGTTGGAATAATAGATAAAGAAAAAGCAGTAGAATGGGGAGTGGTAGGTCCTGTGTTAAGAGGTTGTGGAATTAAAAGTGATATTAGAATAGATGATCCTTATGAAATATATGGAGAGTTGTATGAAAAAGGAGTATTTGAAGTACCTGCATTTGAAGGTGGTGATGTATGGTCAAGAGCATTGGTAAGAAGATTTGAAATAAGACAATCTATAAATATAATAAGATACGTATTAGATAATATACCTGATGGGGAATTTTATAATAAAATACCTAATCCCCACAAATGGAAAATAGCTAAAGGAGATGCATATTCCAGAGTGGAAGCAACAAGAGGAGAAGTTGGATTCTTTGTTGCAAGTGATGGTAGTCAATATCCACGAAGGACGCATTTTAGAGGAGCTGCTTATGTTCATGCTATCACATTGCTGGAAAATGTTTTAATAGGAGCAAATGTAGCAGATGTATCTTTTATAATGAATAGTTTAGGAACTTGTCCACCTGAAATAGAACGATAAAAACATTTGATTATGAGTTTTTTTAATTTGAAAGGCACATTAAAACCATTAACATCATTAAGGCAATTTGCAAAAAAGCCTCATACTATTGAGTTTCCTTATGAAGTGCCTGAAACAAGTGAACGATATAGAGGATTACATTATAATGATATTGAACTGTGTATTGGTTGTGGCAATTGTTCTACAATATGTCAAAACCAAGCAATAGATATGATTCCGTTAGAGGGAGTAGAAGGACACAAAGGCGATTCAGGATTGCGTCCAAGAGTAGATAATGGTAGATGCTGTTGGTGTGCATTATGTGTAGAAGTTTGTCCTACAGGTAGTTTGTCTTTAACAAAAGACTATATTTTTGTTTCAGAAAATCCGGATGATTTTTTATGGACACCAGGTATAGATAATCCTGATGGTAAAAATCTTATATCTTTCATCTCTACTCAAGAAACTTCTTTGAATGAATATCAACGAGTACCAATGCCCGAATTGGAAGGAGAAGAAAGAGTAAAATCTTTTGCAGAAGTTGTATTGGGATATCAAGAAGAAGAAGCTAGGGCAGAAGCCCAACGTTGTATTAGCTGTGGCTTATGTACCGAAGCTTGTCCCGATCATATGCATATTCCTGAATATATAAATGCAATAGCATCAGGTAATGATGAAGATGCCATCCGTATTATATACGACAATAACCCACTTCCTGAAATGTGTGGTAAAGTATGTACCCGCCGTTGTGAAGAAGTGTGTGCTATTGCTAAACGAGGCGAACCTCTTGCTATTAGATGGCTTAAACGTTATGCTACGGAAAGGGCGATTAATGCTGATATGATAAAGGAAATTGTTAATCCCAAAGTTGCTCCTGCTAATGGGCATAAAGTGGGTATTGTAGGGGCTGGTCCATCAGGATTAACTGCAGCATATTATTTGGCTTTGCGTGGCTTTGATGTTACTATATACGAAGCACACGACAAACCAGGAGGTATGACAATGTATGGGATTCCAAAATACAGATTACCTTTGGAAAGCTTGATGAAACAAGTGGCATATATGGAAAAGATAGGTGTTAAGATACATTATAACACTAAGGTTGGAAAAGATATTAGTTTTGAAGAAATATATGAAAAGTTTGATGCCGTATTTGTTGGTGTTGGATTTGGTAAACCTTGGACACTTGGAATAGAAGGAGAAGATTTGGAAGGGTCATCACAAGCTGTTTACTTCCTGGAAAGAATAAACAGTGGAGAAAGAATAGATGTTGGATATAAGGTAGTAGTAATTGGTGGAGGTAATGTGGCAATAGATGCTGCACGTGTATCCCGCCGTCTTGGAGCAGAAGTAGTAATGTTGTATCGTCGTAGGGTACAGGATATGCCTGCCGATTGGGAAGAAATAGAAGGAGCCGAAGCAGAAGGAGTAGAAATAATACCTCAAGCTATTCCAATTAAAATACATGGTGAAAATGGCAAGGTGAAAGCAGTAGAGTATCTAAAAGCTAGAATGGTACAAGATGCTAAAGGTGGAAGACCTAGACCGGAACCAATAGAAGGTAGTAATACTGTAATTGAATGTAGTTCTGTATTTGCGGCTATTGGACAACAAGGAGACTATTCTTTTATAGAAGAAAGTAAGTTCAAAGATGCTATAAAAATAGAAAGAGGTCGTTTTGTGGTAAATGAAATGCAACAAACTACTCTTGAAAAGGTATTTGCAGGAGGAGATGCTGTAAATAGAACAGCTGATGCTATTAGTGCAATTGCTGATGGATTTAGAGCAGTGAAAGGAATAGAAAAATTATTGTTGGGGAAAAATGTTTAATATAAAAATCTAAGATTTGTAATAAAAAAGCCAGAGGATATCAAACCTTTGGCTTTTTTGTTTTTATAAATTATTAGCCCACTTTATTATACCATTATAATCTTGCATCATCATACAATTAAAATGTTTTTTGGGACACTTATCATATCCCAATTTGGAACATGGTCTGCAAGACATATTCTTTACCTCAAATATTTTTGATTTCTCATCAGGCATATAAGGATACATTCCAAATTCCGGAATAGTATTGCCCCAAACGGATGCTATAGGTTTTTTATATGCTGCTGCAATATGCATTAACCCCGTATCGGGAGTAATTACACCTGCAGATTCTCTAATTACAAAGGCACTTTGATTAAGTGTTAATTCTCCTGTATAGTTTATAATATTTGTTTTTTGACAATCTTTTATCAATTTTTCAGCATATTCTTTCTCACTTTTTCCTCCAAGTAATACTATAGGATAACGAATTTCCTTTATAATTTTTTTAGATATTTCAATAGGTATTTGTTTGGTATAATGCTTAGCACCCGTAACAAAAACAATGTATTTTTGAAAATGTAAAGAAACTCTATCAGTTTCTTCATTTATAAAATAATCTAATCCTAATTCATCATTTTTAACATCAAAAGGCTTTACTGCTTCAAAATATCTATCTACAATATGTATATCGGGTAATGCTCCAATATTTTTAAAATGTACTGCTAACCATTTCTCAAAGTTTAACTTATTAAATGAAAAGTCAGGAATTTTTAAAGCATTTCTTATCCAAATGCTTCTTATATTTTTATGTAAGTCGATAATGTGCTGGAAATCAATGCTTCTAAATTCTTTTAAGTTTTCTTTTAGGTTCCCTTTGTATAAATGTATGTGGTCTATATAAGGATTGTTTTTTACCGTATCGGCAAATTGTTCTTTTACAAAAAAATGTATTTCCGATTCAGGAACTTGCTGTTTCAGACATCTAACAATGGGAGAAGTAAGTACAATGTCGCCTATGGAACTCAATCGTATAATTAAAAACTTAATTCTCATTATGCAATTTTTTGTTCCGTTTGCGTCTCCAGAAGTACATTAATACCGCAATAATCGTGAGTGCGAGATATTGTCCCCAACCTGTATCATGTCTTACTAAACCGCTATGTATTGTAATTATTATTCCTGCTATAGAAATAAATAACCATAAGTATTCCAATATTTTGGCAAATTTATTTATCATAATGTATCTGTTTGTGTAGAATCTTCGTTTATATATACAGTTCCTCTAATTTTTTTTATAGTATAGTGTTCAAAGTATTGATCGGCTTCAAAACCTGTGCCGTAAATTATTTCATCTTCCGTTTGGATCTTTATATTTTTATTGGAAAATATTTTTTCCTCTTTCATATTCCAAAATATTTCTTCTGCAAAAAGTTTTTCACCTTTTCTATTCTGAGCTATTACATTTCCATGAGCTTCCCAAATATTGTCTTTGGGTAAATATTTGGCATAATCGGCTTTTATATATGAATCTTCACTGGGATACTCAGGATAAAAATGTTTGGCAATCACACCTTTGGGGAATACCGTATAATTTTTTTCTTTCGTTTGATATTGTATCATTAGGGGTGCTTTCAATTGAAATATTACATGTCCCGAATCACTATGAAATACATTTATATTTTCCGTAACATAAGGTGGTTGTTCGGAGTGAGCTGTCAATTTACGAACTTCTTCTATTTTATTTTTACATGAAACTGAAATAATGCTTATGCCAATAATTAGAAATAATATTTTTTTTACCTTCATTGCTATATTAATTTGATTGGTATTCATAAGCTCCTAAATCAGGATTGGAATCAATAGTTCTATTGTTGCCATCATAGTCTTCAGGTACCAATACTGCATAGTTGTAATCACCTTTGTTTATTGCAGGACTGGTTGATAATAAATGGTAATCATAATCTTCTGTTGATGCAAAATTCGGTATTTGATTAAATATACACATATTGTTGAAATAAGTAGTATCTTCTGTAGAATATTGGGCAGAGCGTATAAGACAATTATTTAATTTTGCATCTATTGTACCACCATTTTCTACGGAAAAACCTATTTCATCTTCCATATCTCCATAAATTATACAATTACCAAATTCGGTATTTGTTATATCTCCCACATACATTGTTCCATTAGCTATTAGGTTATTGCTTAATATTACCGATGGAGTACTTCTATGTCCGTAAGCCCAGTAATTATTTATAGTGCAATGATAAAATTTGTATGTGCCTCCTATAAGTAATGCCACTTCATAATAGCCACTATTGGCTAATATCGTATTTTTGGCAGTGATATGTCCGCCCATTGAAAATATAGCCGCGTAATTTGTATTAAATATTTTTACATTATTCAAAGCAACATCTGCATAATCATTATAATTTGGTGTTTCTCCCACTTGAACACCTATTATGGAATTTTTTATGTTGCAATATGTCATTACATTATTCTTACTACTTTGGAAAAATGCTATTCTATCCCATTGTCCAGGAATATCTTTATAAAAATCCTCCAACCGATCTCCTAAAAACCATATTGGTTCATCTTTGGTGCCTACTGCAACAAGTTTGCCTTTTACATATAAAGATGATGAATGGTGAAAATATATTTTACAGCCAGGTTGTATATTTAATGTTACTCCCGAATCTACATACAGG
>Ga0256833_1001277_pt1 | contig 18635 bp, 20 predicted proteins | sample 356284metaG_FD_190535 | JGI IMG/M metagenome (GOLD analysis project Ga0256833, IMG submission 190535) | Hydrothermal vent microbial communities from Mid Atlantic Ridge, Atlantic Ocean - 356-284 | ecosystem: Environmental > Aquatic > Marine > Hydrothermal vents | place: Atlantic Ocean: Mid... | reverse complement strand
GAGACTATGAACTGCTTGTCGCAAACCTTTCTGTTTCTTTTAACCGTTAGCTGAAAGAGAGAGTTTCCATCTTTGTGCTTTGTGCTCTCTGTATGAAAAAGTTTCACGAACTGCTTCGGCATCAGCGTTCTGCTTATAGGCCAAAGTCTCGTACCGCTGCCGCCGCATAAGATAATGTTGGTCATACAAGATCCTTTGTAAAGTAGTGTTTTGTATAAGGATGAACGGTATTATCTTGAAGAAATTGTTCCACGTCGAACCATTGAAAACGGTCATGTTGAGTTGTATTATTAGGGAGAATGTCGCTATAAATTTGGTGAGCTAGAACGATATAATGTGTCGAAAAGTCTTGATTGTAAACATTATTATCATAAAAATGATCAAAAACTCCCAAAAAAGTTGCCTTATCTTGGGTGATGACGGTTCCAAGTTCTTGGCTACTTAATCGCTTGAATGCATTGGTTAGTCTTTCGTTTTTATATATTCTACCACCCGGAACAAACCAAAAACCACGTGCCGGTTCATTGAGGCGTTTGCCTAATAGGATTTGATTATCAGAGTTTTTGACAATGAAATCGATGGATATAAGAGGGGTATGTCGAATGATAGTTGCAAAAAGTTTATTATTTAACATTGACTTTTAAAATCTTTTCTTTTGTGAATTGATAACAAATTAAAATTAAAAAAAGTGTATTGGTTACTAAATATCGTTTCCATAACCTTTTAGGATCTTGAAGTAACCTATAAAGCCATTCTAGAGAATACCTTTGCATCCATTCTGGTGCTCTCGTTTTAACCTCTGCGTATACTTCAAAAGCACCACCAAGACCAATCATGCAGCTGTTAATTTTATCTTTATGTTCAGCCATCCATTTTTCCTGTTTCGGGCAACCAAGGGCTACAAATACAAAATCAGGGTGATAATCATTTATCATTTTTATAACTTCTTTTTTTTCATCTTCATTTAACTCTCTAAATGGTGGAGAATAGCTCTTTATTTGCAAACAAGGGTAAGCTTTTTTTGCTTTAGATTTAATCTTTTCTAAAATATCATTAGTTGAACCATAAAGAAAAATCTTTTTACAGCTTTCTCCGCAATATTTTATTAAATCTGGCATTAAATCCATCCCTGCTACTCTATCTTGATCTATGCCATAAATATACTTTATAGCTTTTGCTATAGGTGCTCCATCTGGTGTAGCAATGTCAGCATTATTGACAACTTTTTGAAATTTTTTATCTAAATATGCTTCTATAACCATATGAACGTTTGTTATAACAATATAAGATGATTTATGTTTTGATATTGAGTTGATTAAAAATAAGAATCCTTGATAGTTTTCTATCGTGATGAAAGAATTAATTATTTGTTTTTTTCTCAAAATATATCCTCTTTGTTATATTAATATATGCTAATGATAATCCAAAACCCAACCACATGCTCATATTTGTAAAAGTTTCTCTATTAAACATAATTAATATTGTTGCAATAGTTGAAACTAGTGCTCCTATTGCGATCCAATCTACTTCTTTATTAAAATAATATTTTATTTTAATAATTCTATGTAATCTAAAAATCATATATATAAAAACACTTATCCAAAAAATAAGACCTAAAAGTCCAATTTCAGTTAAAATACGTACTAATAAATTATGTATTGGTGGCCACCTTAAACCATTGTTTGTATCTACTACATCTCCACTTAAGAATCCCCATTGTGGCAAATAATCTACGCTGTAAAATCCTGTTTGCCCCAAACCAACACCTAAAAAAATATTATGATTTAGCCATACTTGTAATGCACTGTAAGCTGCAGCATACCTGGCAGCATTTGAACCTATTTCTTTCACATTTATTAAGCTTAAAATAGTTTCACCTATTATTGGAATAGCAAATAATATATTTGTAAATAAAAAGAACATAAATATGGCTATAAAGATTTTTTTTAAATCAAAATATTTGAATTTAAATAAATATAAAATCAAAAATATTTCCATAAACACTAACACGTAACCTAATCTTGATAGCGATAGTAAAATTATTAAAACAACCAGAAAAAAATTATAGTACTTTTTTTTGTAAATTGAATAAGATAGAATGTATGGAGCAATAATTGCAACGTACATTGCTAAATGTGAAGGTTCTTGAGAAAATGAGTGTATACCAGGCCTATGTGTCATGCTATATTCAATTAATGTATCAGGGTATATAACTGAACCAACAATTTTGAATAACTCTAGAAAATAACCTTTAAATACATATGCTGATAATTCAAATAATGCAAATAAAAAATATATATAGAAGAATAACAACATAATTATAATAGTTTTATAAAATTTATAATACGAATTTACTGTTAATGCAATAAAATAAACTACTAGTAGGCCTATAAATAACATAATTAACTGAAAAATAAATCTACTGTGTCCAAATTTTCCAATATAGAAGTTTGTTACTATAGTTGTATAATTATAAAAGTAACTAATTATGATCGATATTATAAAAAGTAATATCATATAAAAGATATTTTTTTCAATTAGCTTTAACTTTGGCAGTCTGTAAAAGATGTGAAAAGATAAATAAATAAAAACCAGTAATCCTATATAAAAAGCTCCTTCTTTAGAAGACTCTCCAAAGTTACTGAAATATGGTAATGCAGTAAATGGAACTAAAAAAATAAATAAAACTAATAAAATATTATGTTTAACTATGGTTTATTCCTTATTAAAAATATCATCAAAGTTAATTCTATTAAATATTTCAAGTTTACCACCTCTTGTAGCATTTAATATTTTTATATTATTTTTGTCAGCGTATTTTTTTGCTTCTTTATATGATATTTCCATTTCTTTAATAGGTGCTGGCATGACTAATTCACCTTCTTTTCTATAGCTTTTAATAAAATGAGTCTGATTATTCCCCTGTTTAATAATTTTCCCTGGTTTAATATTTTTCTCACCTTCATAGTTATGATCGCATCCAATTAGATATATTGGATTTAATCCTAAATGTATAGCAATTTGTAGATTTTCATATGTTATAGTATGTCCACTGTATGCACATTCATCAATACTTGAAGAAAACCTATTTTTTATACCCATTAACCTTGAATTCCAATAAATTATTTTTTTACTATCTCTTCTATCTAAATAATTTGCTATATGAATCTTATCAAAATAATTTTCAACTTCATTTTTTATTTTATCCCATAGAATTGGATCAGCTACAGTGTAGTATGATGGACGCCAATCTGTTTCTTCAAATGCTAAATATATTTTGTTTGAAGCAATCGTAATTTCATTTCTCAACTTGTTTAAATCTTCTATTTTTAAACTAGGTCCATTACAAATTACAAAACCTCTTTTACCATAATGAATATTTTTTAAATTTCTCCAATATAAAATATCTTCATGTGTAACTTTTTTTGCATTTTTACGCTGATTTATTAATTTAACTAAAAGAGCTCTTGGATTTTTTATATTTCTGATTATTTTACTTAACATATACTACTACCACCTTTGTATTTTGTTTTATAAAAGATATTGGCATATCTATATCTTTTTTTTTATAAATTTTATATTTTTTTGTAGAATTAATCATTAGTAGTTTATTAAAGCTTTTATTGATTATGTTTAATCCTAACGTTATTCTATAATAACCATTATATTTTTTATTTGTAGACATAACTATATTATTTTTTTCTTTAAACTCTCTACTGAGTGGAAAAATAGAAGCAATATGGCCATCTTCGCCCATTCCGAGCAATATAAAATCAAATTTTGGCGGACTATATCCAAAAAAATTAAAAATATCATCTCTGTATATATTTGCCGCAACAGTAGGTGCTAACTCCCCTTTAATTCTATGGATTGAACCTACATCATCAAGTTTTGAAATAAGATGATCAAAAGCTAATTTATAGTTACTATCTTCGTGAGTAGGTTCGACGCACCTTTCATCAAGCCAAAAGAAGTGTACTTTATTCCACTCTATAGCTGTTTTATAGTTAGTAGCAAGTTCTTCAAAAATTACCTTTGGAGTTCTACCACCAGATAATACAAAAGTAAACTCACCCTTTTTTTCAATATTTTTATTTGCTTCTTCTTTGATTGTTTCACAAATTGTTTTTACAAATTCTTGATTTGAATTAGTAGTTATGATTTTATTCATCACTCAGTACCTTATACAAAGCTTCAGCAATATCTAAATCCTCTTTAGTTTTGATGATATGAGCAGCTAATTTGTTTATAGGAAAGTAGCCTACTTCTCCACTATATGTTGCACAAGCTCCAGACTCATAAGCTTTTATGTAAGTGCTTCTTTTCCATCCTGTTATGCTCCAAGTAATTCTTTGAATCGGCTCTAACTCTTGCGAATTTGTTTTTTCTTTATATGTAAAGTTAATTGGTTTACCTTGAAAAGCACATTCTATTTGAACATTTTCAACACTAAGAAGAGCATCTACTTTATCTTTTTTTAGTTCATTAACAAAACGGATAGTATCTTCAACTGTAAGAAGCGGAGCAATACTATGAACCTGAACTACAAAATCACACTCATGAGACTTTAAAAACTCATAAACAAAATCTTCACTTGTAGCTTGGTTGTTTGCCAACTCTGCCGGTCTCTTGTGAAAGTTCACTCCCTCTTCTTTTGCTACTCTTCCAAATACATCAGCCTCACTGTTTACCCATATCTCATCAAACACACCGCTTTTTTTTGCCTTGCGAATAGCATAAGTTATAAGTGGAACTCCATTGATTGGCTGTAAATTTTTTTGTTTAAGTCTTTGACTGCCAAGCCTTGCTGGAATCATAGCAATTATTTTCATTATTTACCATCCCTCATAAATATTGATTTAAGGTTAATTATTTTTTTTATTGAAAAAGTAAATTTATTTAATAATAAAACAAAAAATATACTATATGGATTTATATTATTGTTTAATACATTTTCTTTCGTATTGATGTTAATGCAAAAAATTTTTTTTAATGATTTTGCAAAGTTAGAAAATTCTACCTTGTCTTTTATATTTTCTTGGCAATTGATTGCAACATTAAAATTATTTTTTATATGTAATAATTTATTAATAATTTCTTCCAAGTTATCTAAATCGCAATACTCTAAACAGCGGCCACAAGTTTCTTGAAAAACGTTAAGCTTGTAAGCTATACACTTTGTACCAACATAAATGGATTCAACAGGTGGATAGCCAAATCCCTCAAACTTTGATAAAAAAACCATTGCTTTTGATTTTTTAATTTCTATGAATTTCTTTTTGTCACTAATTTTTTCTAAAAATTCATATTTTACACCACTTTTTTTGCTTAATTCTTCTAGTTTGTTTTTTAAACTATTATCTACTTTAGTTCCAATTATAAACTTTAAAGTATAGCCTTCTAAACGCTTATCAAATAAATTGAAAACTACACTTCCTCCTTTGTGTAAAGATTTTTTGTCAAAACGAGTAATAATAATAATTTCATTTTCTTTTTTAATTTTTTTTAGGTTAACTAAGTCAGCAATTTTTGAATTTATAGAAGGATAACAATATTCAAATTTACATTCTGAATTTGTTTTATAATATTCTATTGCAAATTTCATTGACTCTTTAGTTGAAGATAAAATTATATGAGAATATTTGGCAATTTTGATCCAATCATTCCATAAACTTTCACTACGTTTTATTGGTGAATATTTATTGAACCAATTTGGTGATTCAAAATTTAATAAAACTAATTTTGCTTTTGAAACATATGATGTTAAAATTGCTTTTTCACATAATCCTGAATTTGGACTCATGTCAGGAATAAAAATTACATAATCATAGTCTCCTTTTTTAAATAGCTTATATCGTAATGATAAATCAAATTTAATAAAGTTTAAAGAATTGTATATTGAAAAATCAGAAGAAAATTGAGGGATATTATTAGTCCAGTAAGTGACTTTAAAACCCGCTTCAATTAATGCATTTGCTAGTATAAAAGCGTGATATCTACCTCCGCTATATCCTTTTTTTGAATTGTAACCAATTATTAAAAAATTCACTTTATTAATCCTTTTATAGTTTTGTATAAAATTCGTATATTTTTAACTACATTTTCAGGAAATATTTTTAATATAATATATTCTTTATAAAATCCAAAGTTATATAAAAGATTATGTAATCTTTTTATATCTTCTTTATTTGATAAAGATTTGACTGCAAGTAAATTTTTTATTGAACGTTCATTTTTTAATATTCTTTTTAATTCCTTTACCTCATAACTATCTATTCCAAAAACATCCATTGCTATTAAAATATAATAATAATCAACCTTTGCTCTATTGTATCTGCCTAAAACATTTGTAAACGTTTGTTCATCATTATTTAATCTACAATTTATTAATGGTTTATTTAGATAATGAATTGTAAAATCAAAACTCTTCAGCATACTAAACAAAACAAACGTATGTGAATACAATGTGCCATTAAATCTATTTTTATTAGCTATTCTATCCCATTTTTGTTTTTTAAATACTAAGCAAGATATAAATGAAAAAACTGCACCAAGAGTTTTACATTTTTTAAAATACTGATAAGCTTGGCTTTTATTGAATGTTATTACTTCTTCATTTTCACCAAAATAAAACCAATCACTTGTTCTGTAAAATTTATTGAAATCATTGCTATATTCATTTCTATTAAAAATATACAAATCAGCTTTACTACTCAGTACTTTAAATAAAATATAATCTATTCCTTGCTCTATTATTTTATCATCACTCCCCAAAAACCAACAATACTCACCATTTGCAATATCAATAACTTTTAGAAAATTACTATCTGCACCCAAATTCTCACTGTTTCTATTATAAACAATATCGCAAATATTCTTATTTTTATACTGTTGTATAATCCCAAATGTATTATCAGTCGATGCATTATCACTAATGCATATCTCAATCTTATCCGCAAGTTCAGGTGTAATTTGGTTTAATATACTTTCTATTGTTTCACATAGAAATTCTGCTCTATTATATGTTGGAATACAAATTGATAAAATTTTATTTTTCATTTATCTCCCTCCTAAAATATTTAATAGTTTTAATGGCAATATCCATGATACTGTCAAAATAAAAGACAAAATTATCCCTAATATAATCCCATTAATACCAAAATAACATCCAAAAAAATATTGAAAAATAATACTAATAATAGATTGTAATGGCAAAACATATATTAAAATACCTAATTCATTGATGCTTTGTAAAATAGTAGCAAAACTATCTGTCCAAATACGGATAATAATATAAATCAAAGTTAAAAAACCCGTAGTTAAAGAAATAGTTAATGATTCTCTTCCAGATATTAATAAAAATATTTTATCTTTAAAAAGAAGAACTATTGTACCCATAAAAATAGATATAAATACTCCTAGTAGTATATTTTTCTTAATATTTAGTTTTATTGCATTATAATTTTTTCGATGAAATAGTTCAGAAGAAACTGGCCAAAGTGCAGCCAATATAGTTCCATACATAAATAAAATAAGATTAAAAACTCTCATATTTATATTGTAAATAGTAATTTCATTTGCTTTCAATACCATAGACATAATGACATAATCAACTTTTAATACAAAAGCAGCCAATAAAGCAAAAATGAAAAATTTTTTCATTAGTTTAAAGACTATATTAAAAATGGCCTTATTAAACTTTGGTTTGACTAGGCCTATTGACTGTATATAAGAAATAATAAATATAACTACATAAGGCGCAAAAAATAGAGTTAATACAATATTAATATTGTGTATTTCTCTATACTGCAATATATATAAAATAAAAAAGCTAAATATAGATATAAAAGCTGGGTAAATATTTGGTAAATATCCTTTATGTAAAGCAAATAATATTTTATTAAAAATTTCTGACAATCCAAGTAGAAGCAGAAAAAATAGCATTATTAGTAAATAGTTCTTGTCTATTAAATATTGGTAATTGATTAGTAAAGTATTATAAACTATATTAGATAATAAGATTAAAAAAGGCAATCCTAACAAAATTATCATTATTACTAAAAATAATATGGTTTGAAATAGCTCTTGTAAATCTTTGTCAGCCACTTTATACTTAGAAATAGTGTTTTGTATAGAAGGCGGTATAGCTAGATTTAGTAACGATAACCACCCGGCTAAAGAAAAAATTATAGAATATAAAGCAAAACCTTCAACACCTATAATATCTAGTAGCATTCTAGCATTGATTAATGAGAAAACCACTGTAATGATCTTGGCTAACCAACCACTAAGTGCTATATAGTGATATTTGTCTGGTTTAATTTTTTTGATCATTTATTGATTACTTATCCACTCAATCATTTTTTTAACACCTTCTTCTTTGGAGACCTTTGGTTTCCAATCTGTAAGCTTTTTCACCTTCTCAATATCGGCTACAAAAACTTTTTGATCACTCTTTCTTGGAGGAAGTTTTGTATATGTCATTTTTATATCAAGTTCTTGTTCTAAAAATGAGAAAAGCTCAAGTAAAGATGAGGAGTTTTTTATACCACCACCTACATTAAAAGCATTTCCTTTTATATTATTTATTTTTTCAGAAGCCTTTAAATATAGAGCAACACAATCACGTGCATAAAGGAGGTCCCTAACTTGCTTGCCGCTTCCAGAAATTGTAAATGGCTCTTTCAATTTGCCTTGTTTGATCTCTACTGCTTTTTGTGTAAACCATCCAAGCCAACCTTGATCATAAGTTGCAAACTGTCTGCCGCCATACATTGAAGAGTGTCGAAAGACAACAGTTTTGAGTCCATAAATACGAGCAAAGTCTAGCATATACTGATCAGCACTTCCTTTTGATGTGCCATAAGGTGAATGAAAATCAAGAGGAGTTGACTCATCAAATCCATTTGGTTTCTCTATACATTTATATCTAGTTTCTGTCTCTTCATATGTAAATTGTTCTAAATCACCATAGACTTTATTTGTTGATGAGTAGATAACAGTACTTTCAGGACTATATAGTCTTACAGCATTTAAAAGATTAAAACTTCCTCCGGCATTTACTTCAAAGTCCATACGAGGATCTGCAATAGAAGTAGTCATAGCTACTTGACCTGCAAGGTGATATATTACATCTGGCTTATATGTTTTTATAGTGTTTTCAACATCATTAGTATTGCGTATATCACCATGAATAAATCTAAATTCACCTTGAGATTTAAGCCATTCAAGGTTTTGATAGCTACCAAATCTATATAGAGAATCAAATACTATAAGTTCATTACCTTGTTTTAAAATTTCACTTGCAATATTTGAGCCTAAAAATCCACAGCCTCCTGTTATTAAATATCTCATTTACTATTCCTTACAAACTCTTTTGTTATTTTGATCATATATTCAATTGCGTCGTTACTCATACCAGGGTAGACACCAATCCAAAAGCTGTCATTCATAATCTTATCTGTATTTGGTAAATTACCTATAACTCTATAATCTTTATCTTTTTCAAGACTCTCAAACATAGGATGTCTTAACATATTTCCAGCAAAAAGATTTCTTGTTTGGATATTGTTGTTTTCAAGATATTCAGCAAGTTCATTTCTACTAAACTTAACTCCATCTTTCAGGGTAATCATAAATCCAAACCAGCTAGGGTCACTATTTGGTTGAGGCTCTAATAGAATAAACTCTTCAATATCTTTTAATCCATCATAAAGCTTTTGAAAGTTCTCTTTTCTCTTTTGAACAAATTGTGGAAATTTCTCAAGTTGAGCTACGCCGACAGCTGCTTGCATATCAGTGGGCTTAAGATTAAATCCAAAGTGACTATAGACATATTTATGATCATACCCTTTAGGAAGAGAGCCAAACTGTTGTGTAAATCTATGTCCGCAAGTATTATCTACACCACTTTCACACCAACAATCTCTTCCCCAATCTCTCATTGAAAGAAGTATCTTTTTAAGAAGTGGATTATCGGTATAGACTGCTCCTCCTTCCCCCATCGTCATATGGTGTGGTGGGTAGAAGCTACTTGTTCCTATGTCCCCCCAAGTTCCTGTAGGTTTTCCCTCATAGGTTGATCCAAGTGCATCACAGTTATCTTCTATAAGCCAAAGATTGTGTCTGTCACAAAACTCTTTTACAGCTTTTATGTTAAATGGATTGCCTAGAGTATGGGCTATCATCACAGCTTTTGTTTTTGAGCTTACAGCTTTTTCTAACTGAGTGGTATCAATATTAAAATGTTTCAGTTCCATGTCTACAAAGACTGGTACTGCGCCATACTGAACAATTGGAGCTACTGTAGTAGGAAACCCTGCGGCTACAGTAATAACTTCATCACCTCTTTTAACTCTTCTATCTTCTAATAAAGGTGAAGTTAAAGCATAAAAGGCTAAAAGGTTTGCGCTACTTCCTGAATTGACTAAAAATGCCCATCTAACACCTAAAAATTCAGCTAATCTTTTTTCAAACTCTTTAGAGTATTTTCCATAGGTAAGCCAAAAATCTAATGAAGAGTCAACAAGGTTTATCATCTCATTTTCATCAAATACTCTACCTGCGTAATTAACTCGGCTTTTTCCATCTTGAAACTCTTGTAATTGCTGTGGTTTATGCACAAGTTCATAATACTCTTTAGTCTTTTGTAAAATCTCTTGCTTTAGCTGCTCTTGCTTAGTCATTTAAAATTCCCTTTATGGTTTTTTGTAACCCTGCATTTATTGAAACTTTTGGTTTCCAGCCTAAATTATAAAGTGGTTTTACATTTTCTACTATTTCCATAAACTCGCCTTCTCTATATGGTATTGCCCCAAAGTTTAATTGTGTAGTTGTTTCTTTTAGCTTTTTAACTTCATTATGAATTTTTAGTATAAACTCTTTTAGCTCTATTTGGTCTCCAGTTCCAACATCAAACTCTGTAAAAGATTGAAACTCTTTATGCATTTTTAACATTAACACATATGCATCTACAACATCATCTATATATATAAAATCTCTTTTTTGTTTACCTTCTGTAAGGTCTATGTTGGGGGTGTTTTGTAGCATCTGATTTATTAACCATGTGACGAATTTTGTATTGTCATCTTTTGGTCCATACATATGCTCAATCTTGAGATTAACAACTCTTATTTTGCCGCTAAAGAATTTAAGCCACTCTACAAACTGTTTTTTAGACAATGAATAATGATTTAAATATTTATACAACAACGTATCAGTATTAAAAAATGTATCAGTATTAAAAAATATGGCTGTTTCCAATAGTTTTAATGAAAACATTAAGTTGGTATCAACTATGTCTGAAATAGCCTCTTTATTTCTTCCATAGTTTGTTACTGTATGAATGACAATATCAATTTTTTGTTCTTGAAATGGTTTTTCAATATCTACTATATCTATATCATAGCTTTTAACTTTATCTAAAAGGTGGTTTATACGCCAAGTATTTGAAAAACTTCTTTTTAAAATTACTACATTGTAATTTAGTTTCAGCAGTCTCTCTAACAGATGACTGCCTAAAAAACCTGTTGCACCTGTTAGAAGTATAGCCATTATAATGCCCACTCAATATTTTTAGATTTTACATCTGCTATATAGCACTCTAAATCTTTTTTGGTTAATATGCTTTTTGTTTCATAAAATGCTTTATACCAGTTAGTTGTAATCTCAAATGTTTTTTGACTATCCCAAACATCTTGCCACTTTAGCTTAATATGTGCTTTGGAGCAGTCTAATTTTAGAAGATTTGCTTCGTGCGGATGATCTTCATTGCCATTTAGTTCGTAATCGATCTTTTTCCAGTATTGCTTTATATGTTTGACAACCTCTTCAACAGTAATTGCCCCTTCATCTGATGGTCCGAAGTTCCAGCCGCCAGCAAACTCTTTTTTGCCTTCTAAAAGTTTTTGTCCAATTTGTAAGTAGCCACTTAATGGCTCAAGAACATGTTGCCATGGTCTGGTTGCTTGTGGGTTTCTAATTTTTACCTTTTCATTTTTACTGACTGCTACCATAATATCAGTAATTAGTCTATCTTTTGCCCAGTCTCCACCGCCTATTACATTACCTGCTCTACAACTTGCAAGCAAGGTGTGATGTTTTTTACCATAATCGTTTAGGTTAAAGTAAGAGTTTCTGTAACTTGAAGTTAAAAGTTCTGCACAACCTTTTGATGAACTGTATGGGTCATAACCACCCATTGGATCATTCTCTCTATAGCCCCATACCCACTCTCTGTTTTCATAGCACTTATCGCTTGTAATATTTACAATAGCTTTTACATTTGCTTTTCTACAAGCTTCAAAAACTTTCAGTGTACCTATAACATTTGTTTCATATGTCTCAATAGGATCTTCATAAGAGAGTCTGACCAAAGGTTGAGCGGCTAAATGAAAAACTATTTTAGGCTTATACTCATTAAAAACTTTATCTAGTTTTTCTTGATCTCGAATATCACCTATAATTGAGACAATATCTAAATTTAGCAGCTCAAAATGGCTTGGGTTTGTTGGTGCTTCTAATGAATAACCTATAACATTAGCACCCATCTGTTTTAACCAGTAAACTAACCAAGAACCTTTAAATCCTGTATGTCCTGTTACTACTACTGTTCTATTTTTATAAATTCCGCCAAATAGTTCTTGCATTACCATACTTTCCAAGGTGCCTGTTTTGATTCCCAGAGCTTTTGAAGTTGCATTTTATCTCTTAAGGTATCCATAGGTTTCCAAAAACCTTCATGTTTGTAAGTATAGATCTCTCCATCTTTTGCCAAGTTTTGCAAAGGTAACTGCTCAAACACTGTACTGTCACCCTCTGTAATATAGTCAAATACTTTTGGCTCACAAACAAAAAAACCGGCATTTATCCATCCGCCGTCTCCTTTTGGCTTTTCTAGGAAGTTTGTTACTTGATTTTTCTCATCTATGTTTAATGCTCCAAACCTTCCTTCGGGTTGAGCAGATGTCATTGTCATGAGCTTGCCATGTGATTTATGAAATTCTACAAGTTTTTTAATATCTATATCTGCCACACCGTCACCATATGTAAGCATAAATGGTTCATTGCCTATAAAATTTTGAGCTCGTTTTATTCTTCCTCCAGTCATTGTTTCTAAACCGGTATCTAAAAGTGTTACTTTCCAAGGCTCGCTTGAATTGTTTAAAACTTCCATTTTACCGGTTGTGATATCTATGGTTACATCACTTTGATGAAGAAAATAGTTGGCGAAATATTCTTTTATATAATACCCTTTATAGCCAAGAAGAATTACAAATTCATTGAAGCCATAGTGAGAGTATAGCTTCATAATATGCCATAAAATAGGCTTTCCACCTATCTCAACCATTGGTTTTGGTCTTATGTCCGTTTCTTCGCTTAGTCTTGTTCCAAATCCACCTGCTAATAAAAGTACTTTCATATTAAGATCCTAAGTAATTGGGTTTATTTAGAAAATTACATTTTATTGTTAATTAAAGACTGTTTCTTAACTACAGCGCTATTCATTAAAACGTAATTTTTGCACTAGCTAATGTATGTCCAACTTTTGTAACTGTGTCAAAGTCATCTAAAAAGTCAATGTTAATAAAATTATTCAACGCCTTGTTTATTGCAACACCTGCAGCTATATCCCAAAGCTTTATATTTTGTTCTATATATGCATCAAATCTACCGCAAGCAACATATGCTAAAGAGAGAGCAGCTGAACCAATCATTCTTATCTTTTTATACTCTTGTATTTGAGTTATAAAACTTTTTAAAGTATTTTCATCATCATTCATATATGTTGGAAAGCCTGTTGCTAAAATTGCTTGGGATTTCTCTTTTATGTTTGATGGTTCAATTTTTTTATCGTTTAACCACGCTCCTTTACCAATATACCCATAGAAGAGTTCATCTCTGTTAAAATCATAGATAACTCCAAAAATTGGCTCTTTCTCTATCCACAATGCAATTGAAACACAAGAAGTTGGATTGTTTCTACTAAAGTTCATAGTCCCATCAATTGGATCAATTATCCAATAAGGTGTATCTAGTTTTAGATTTTTTGTTAAACCTGCCTCTTCACTTAGCATTGGATACTTAAATTCACTTTCAATGGCTTCTATAATGATAGCTTCAGATTTTCTATCTAATTCTAATTTTATATCTCTACCTTCTGTACTTTCTATCTTTTTTTCAGTTTGATTTTTTAAAAATATACCAACTTTTTTTGCAATATTTTTTGCTAACTCAAACTCTTTACCATACATTAAAAAAGCTCCGCAGGGAACTTAATGACAGTTTTGTAAACCAGTTCTGATTTTTCAAATTTTGGTAATCCCATATGCGCATCATCTGGAAAGAATATGGCTAAATCCCCTGATTGAAGTAAAAGTTTTGATGTGTTAATTACTTCTTTATAAGTAATTAAATCTTTTTCTTCATTATATGCTGTTTTAACTTCAAGTTTATCTATATCTATATATTCCATCTGTTCACTACCAGATAACACCAACTGAAAATCAATATATTTTCTATGCGACTCTATGAAACATTCATCTCTGTTTTTTGTGTAAAACACTTGTTCTAATGCAAAGATATCATCAGTTATATCTACTTTCTCAAATGCTCCAACAGGTAAATTAAAAATTCTTTGATAAACTTTTGAATTAACATCAAGTGCCTCATTAAAATATTCAAAAACTACAGATAAGTTTTTATCTGCAAGTAATTTTTCTATCTTTTTTATATTTCCTATAATAGCCATTATTTTTCTTTTTGAAAATAGTTAACTAAATTTTCTATAGCTGTAATACCCATTGCTTTTACTGCTTCTTTTGCATTACCACCAATGTGCGGTGTTGCAATGAGATTAGGAATCTCAATAAACTCTTGATCTGTAGGTGGTTCTACTTCATAAGCATCTATTGCAGCTCCAGCTATAATCTTGTTTTTTAAAGCCCATTTTAAATCATCTTGAACTACTAACCCACCTCTTGCTGTGTTTATTAAAATAGTAGTTGGTTTCATCATTGAAAGAGTTTTTTTGTTTATAAAACCTTTTAACTCTTCAGTTAGTGGTGTATGAATAGAGATAATATCTGCATTTTTAAAAATTTCTTCTTTAGTAGTTTCTATTAAACCATTTTTATTATAATAATCGCTTTGATCAATAATATCATTGACTAATATTTTACAATTAAATGGCTTCAAAAGTTCTACTAAGTCTTTGCCAATGTTACCAACTCCAATGATCCCAATAGTTTTACCGCTTACTTGCGTTCCACCGCTTTTATTCCAAAATCCTCGTTTCAAATCATTTGCAGTTATGTATAAATTACGACTAAGCATTAACATGCATCCAAGAGCTTGTTCAGATACAGATCGTTTATTAATGCCTTGCGTATGAACTATACTTACATTAAATTCTTCACAATCTTGAAAATTTATATTGTCAAGCCCTACGCCATATTTTGAAATTACTTGTAGATTTTTTGTATGCTTTAGTACTGACTCATCTATTTTATCCAACCCAACAATTGCACCATCTACATCACTTAAAAAATCAATTAATTCATCTTTTGTAAATCTTTTTCCTTGTGTGTTTGTTTTTACAGTTTTAAAACCATAGCTTTTTAAAGTATTGACCAACTCTTGATCTTTTGAAAATGCAACCGTTGTAACAGCTATCTTTTTTTCACTTATCACTGTAAAATCCTGAATTTTCGTATATTCTCTCTACAAGTCTAAGTGTTTCATATGCATCTTGACTCGTTCCATTATGAATTTTTGTTTTACCTAAAATAGCGTTTACAAACTCATTTACTTCAAGTTTCCAAGAATCATCGTTTTCAAACCAAGTTGTTGTCTCTTTTGGTTTGCCCATAGCAAATGTAATATCTTCAAACTCTCTTCTTCCAATAACAAGTTTCTCAGGTGCATAACTTCTAGTGCCTGAAAGTATTCCATCAAGATTAATGTAGCCTTCTTCAAAGCACATTTCAAGAAGAAACTTATGTCTCCATTGAGTTGCACTTGAGTGTAGCATTGCTGTTATTTTTTCGTCTGATTGCATTATTGCGAATGCATTATCTTCTGCTTCAATATCCCAAAATGATGTAGTAACAAAGCTATTTATATGATTAAAATTTTGACCAGAAAAGTACCGCATTAGATCTAACATATGTATGCCCTGATCTATTAAAATACCACCACCTGAATACTCTCTATAATTTCTCCAGTTTTTATGATAGTCTATACTTCCAGCTTTCCCATAAGCTCCTCTAATCCATAGAAGTTTCCCCATTTTACCGGAGTCAATAAGTTTTTTTGCTTCCATTACTGAATAGTGGTATCTATGATTAAAACCATACTTCAATACTAAATTTGTCTCTTTTTCTGCTTCTATAACACCTTTTAGCTCTTCGGTAGTTCTCGCAGGTGGTTTTTCACAAAAGACATGTTTTCCAGCTTTTAATGCTTGTTTTGTATATTGAGCCAAAACATTGTTAAATGTACAGATGAAAACTGCATCTATATCTTGAGAAAGAAGTTCATCAAAACTTGAACAAAAAATTATATTAGGGTTTAATTTTTCAGGCTGTTTAATATCATAAACAGCTATCAATTCAGTATTTGGGTTTTTGTCTATCTCATTTGCTCTAACTTGCCCTATTTTTCCAAAACCTGCAATCGCTACTTTGATCATTTGTCACCTTTTTGAATATAGTAAGAGTAAATAATATGATCAAGTATCATATGGAGATCTTCAACTAAACCATACTCACCTTTAGGAGCTTCTACATGGAATTTTATATCAGCAAGTTCTTTTAATTTGCCACCATCGAAACCTGTAACCCCTATAATTTTACAGCCTTGTTCTTTAGCATACTCCACTGCTTTTACAATATTAGGCGAATTCCCGCTACATGAGATAGCTAAAATAACATCTTTTGGACTTATTAATCCTTTCATCTGCATATAAAATATATTTTCATATCCTATATCATTTGCAATAGCAGTAACTACAGGTGAATTATCTCCAAGACTAACAACATCTAAGTTTATAATGTCTCTTCTTCTCAGACCTGTACCTAAATCGTTTACCATATGTGATGCTGTAGCTGAACTGCCACCATTTCCAAGTATATATAATCTTCCTCTATTAACAAGAAGTTTTTCTATTTCGTTAATAATATCTTTTACTACTGTTTCATCAATGTTGTCAAGCAGTCTTTTTAGATTTTTTATATATTTTCTTGTAAACCCTTTTATTTCCATGGTTTCTAATTTCCTTTTTTATTTTTTTGATATACATAACGGTTCTTGATTTTAAAATTTAGGTCAGAACAATTTTCTATTTCTACCAATATATCAAATAAAAATAGTTCAATCGGTCTGCCCACACTTTATCCTAAACATAAATAAAGTCCTTTTCTATTCTTCTTTTAATGAACGTTTTCATTGAATCGAAAGTACCTATATCGACTTTTCTTTGCAATGCATTTTGCAGAAAGTTGGCAGCTCTTACGAGATCGAAGCCATTTTTAAGATTCATTTTCAATATAGCGATATCTATGTCGCTATCTTTTGTATCTATACCTTTTGCTACACTACCAAAAACGGCAAACTCTTCTATGCCGTATTTCTCTTTCAAAATTGGCTTCAACTCTTTTAGCTTTTCTACGATTTCACTGTTCATCGCTTTTTTTAATCCTGATTTCACTGTTTACCCGTATATAAAGTTTATTATATCAAACATAGGAAAAACTGTAACGTATGCCTATCCTTCCGTGTACCAACGGTATATCTTTTCTATCCCCTCTTCCAACTCCACTTTGTGCTTCCATCCAAGCTTGTGGAGTTTCGAGGGGTCGGTAAGCTTTACCATCGTTCCGTCAGGTTTTTTTGTATTAAACACAAAATCACCTTTGAAACCGATAATATCTTTGATCAGGTATGCTAAATCTTTTATGGAGATATCTTCGCCGGTGCCTATGTTTATGTGGGTGTTTCGGATTTCAGTGTTAAGTGTTGAGCGTTGAGTGTTGAGAGCTTCGCATGTTGTTGGATGTTGGGTGTTGGATGTTGGATTGTTCTCTTTTGCTATATCGCAAAAGTCTATTTTTTCCATAATATAGATGCAGGCATCGGCCATATCTTCACTCCAAAGAAACTCTCGACGGGGTTTGCCTGAGCCCCAGATCTCGATCTTGACGGAGTCTGGATCGATGTTTAATGTTGAATGTTGAATGTTGAATGATATGCCATATTTATGCAATATCTCTACAATCTTCTCTCTTGCGGAGTCGCCATTTATCTTTTCTATAGGCAGTCTGTTAAGATCTGACCTGACAGTTTCCCAGTCATTTTGCTCCAGGGCTTTGCCTAGGTGGATTTTACGAATGAGTGCTGGCAGCACATGGGACTTTTCGAGGTCGAAGTTGTCGTTTGGGCCGTATAGGTTTGTCGGCATAACGGAGATGAAGTTCGTACCGTACTGGAGGTTATAGCTTTCGCACATCTTTATACCGGCTATTTTAGCTATGGCGTAGGGCTCGTTTGTGTACTCGAGCTCACCTGTCAGTAGATACTCCTCTTTCATAGGCTGGGGGCAGTTTTTGGGGTAGATGCAGGTAGAGCCTAAAAACATA
>Ga0256833_1001276_pt1 | contig 18641 bp, 9 predicted proteins | sample 356284metaG_FD_190535 | JGI IMG/M metagenome (GOLD analysis project Ga0256833, IMG submission 190535) | Hydrothermal vent microbial communities from Mid Atlantic Ridge, Atlantic Ocean - 356-284 | ecosystem: Environmental > Aquatic > Marine > Hydrothermal vents | place: Atlantic Ocean: Mid... | reverse complement strand
AACTACGAAAATAAAATACTACAATTAACAGGTGAAAAGCTAAGTTTAAGAAATATTTTCAGTCTTTACAAACCTTTAGATGTTAACGGTGAAGTCTGGGGTAAGATTACTGTTAATTTTAACGATAAAACCTTAACAGCAGACATTGACGGCAAAAATATTAATGCATACGGAGTTAGTTTCGCAAGAGGAAAATTTTTGTCCCAATTCAGTCTTTACGATAAATCTGGTAGATTCTCATTAAATCTGACAGATAACAGTTCTTACTGCTTTATAAATGGAGAACTTATTAATGATAAAATAGATGCCAACATAACATTTGACAATATAAACACTGAAGAATTTGTTTATGGGAAAAAATACCATTTTTGGGGAAAACTTACTGGAACAGGAAGGCTGAATGGTTATCTTCCTGACTTCTATATAAACCTTGCAGGCACAGCAAATTCTTTTTATTACGATGGGATAAACCTAAATGATGTAAGCTTTAACTTTTTATTTGAAAACAGTTCAAAAAATATGAGGCTGTCCTTTAAAACAGGTAATACAAACGGATTGTTAGCAATAAACCTGAAACCTTTTTCTCTTCATCTCAATCTTAGCCTTAAAAATAGCAACCTCTTAACAACGAAAGATTTCCTTAAAAAGAAGATGCCTCTATTATTCAGCCAGATTACTCCTCAAACAGCTACAGGGACAATAAATGTCAGCGTAAAAAACAAAAGGTGGAAAATAAAAACAGAGATTAAAGAAGGTAAAGTTTTACTAAACAAGCTGAAAGAAGAAATATTTGTTAGTATGAAAGGAGAATTTTCTAACACTGATAGATTTATGAAGGTTTCCTTTTTTAAAGAAAACTTTTATTTATATAAATACAGATTAAAAAAAATCTCAGGAAATATATCCCTATCAAAGAACAAACTAATCACAGATATTATTGGAAAGGGATTGGAAAATTTTGACCAAATGCAACTAAAAATTCATTCCGTTTTTAACATTGATAGCAGATATATGGACGGAAATGTTAGTTTTTTCTTAAAAAAGGAAGATTTTTCAAATCAGATAGACAGCACTTTCAGAGGGAATCTGAAAAATATAAAAGGATTTTTGAAAGAAAGAGGATACATAAGAAAAGAACCCTTTATCAAAACAGACTTAATCTACAGAGTTTCCTTTATCAACGGTAAGGTTAAAACAGATGTAAAAACAGATATTCTCAGTATCACTCTACCTGAAAAAATAGGAATTAATTTCTACAGCATATCAGGAAGTATAGACATACCTGTTAAAGACATTAAAAACTCCACAGGCAACATACTTATATCCAGCTTTACCGTATCTAAAAATTATATATACTTCTTTGAATCTTCTCAGTTGAAACTCTCTTTGAACAATAAAAAGATAACCTCTGAACCTGTTATTTTTAGCGGAATAATAAAAGGAAAAATCAAAAAGCTCGTGTATAACATAACAGATAATACTATTTCTATGCAGTCTGAAGGTAGTTTAGATAAAAATCTTCTTCCAATTATCATTAGATATGTGAACACATCTGGAGAGCTTAGATACATTCTGTCTTTTAATGGTAATGTGAAGGAGTGGAAAAAAAATCTGTATCTCTCTATTTTTTCTGATAATCTGAACATTAGAACTCCTTATACTATAGGAATAATCAAACTTTACAGCACCTTACTTGAATTAGAGAAAGGTATACTAAAGATAAAAATGCAGGGAAAAACTACCGATTCAGTTCTTGGAGAAAGTATAGTAAAACTTACAGGCAGAGGTAACATAAGAAAACTTAATGGTGATTTGAATAGTTACACACAATTTTTTCCTGTAAAGTTTAAAAACTTGTTTCAAGGAAACATAAATTCAGAAATTAAATTAAAAGTTAACCAAAAAAATAATACAGTCAGAGGAAATCTTACAGGAAAGATTTTAGTATCTGGCAAGCTAAAATTAGAAAAAAATTTAGAAAACATCACTAAAGAAAAAGGAAAAACCGTCCCATCCAAAGGTTTAGAAAGTTTTGAGTTTTTATCATTAGACTTATCATTAGAAAGTTACATTCCACTGTATTTATACGGAAAGTGGGGAAAAGCATATGCAGAATTTGACTTAAAAGTTGAAGGAACAGGCAAAAATCCTCTTATAAATGGAAACATAAACATCATCTACGGGGAGATTTATTTCTTGAAGAATAGATACAGCATTGATTTTGCAAACATTAAGATTATAAATAACGAACCTTACATATCTGCAAGGGTGTCAACATCTGTTGCAGATACATTTATATTTATTGACATTTCAGGCTCTGCTTATGACCCAAAAATAAACTTTTTTTCTAATCCCCCAAAACCTAAAAATGAAATACTGTCTATCCTGTTGCTAAAAGATACCCCCTCAGCACTGGAAAACATGCCTGTGTTTAAGACTGTTGGGAAATTACTTTATGCTATACTTCCCTTTAAGCCTACTGAAGAGACAGGTCTGTTTAATACAGGATTTGAGGTAAACATACTACCCCAGTACTCTCCATCAACAGGTATATCTGCATCTATATACGGGAAGAGAAACCTAACAAGGAGAATATTTATTGCCCTATCAAAACCTTTAGGACAGGTGGAAGAAGAAAAAATTGGCGGATGGTACGGCATAGGTATAAGATTAAAAGAAAGAACATCTTTTCAGTATAAATTTTTTGAAACAGGTAATCAGGAGTTTGGTATAGTGTTCAACCTGCCTTTTGACTTCTGATTGAAATCCGACGATAACTTTAAAAAGTTATCAAGAAGTTTTTTCCCATATTCTGTCAGCACTGATTCTGGATGGAACTGAACACCCCACAATGGGAGCTCTTTATGCTGGATAGCCATAATCTCGCTATCCTCTTCTGTCCACGCCGTTATCTCTATCTCTTCAGGTAGTGTATCCCTGTCAATAACAAGGGAATGGTATCTCACAGCTTTAAAAGGTGATGGAATACCTTCAAACAGACCCTTTCCACTGTGGTAAATCAGCGAAGTCTTACCATGCATAAGACATTTTGCTTTTACTATTTTTGCTCCAAAGGCAGCACCAATGGACTGATGACCAAGACAGACTCCTAAAATAGGATACTTTCCCATATACTTTTTTATTACTTGAACAGATATACCTGCTTCATTGGGAGTGCAAGGGCCCGGGGAGATTACTATACTGTCTATATCATAGCCGTGTATCTCTTCTACAGATATTTCGTCATTTCTTTTAACAATAACATCAGCTCCAAGCTCATACAGATACTGAACAATGTTGTAAGTGAAAGAGTCGTAGTTATCTATCATAAGAATTTTCATCTTTAACTCCTTTTTTTATCAACAATTATATTTAACAACTTCCTTTTTTCAAGTTAGGACAAACTCGGTTTTTTCTATTATCTGTTCTATAGGCACTGGTTTAGAGAAGTAATAACCCTGTCCATACTCTATTCCTAATTCTGTCAAGTACTTCAGTATCTCTTCATCCTCAACAAACTCTGCTATAGGAGTCTTTCCTATATCTTTACAAAACTGTATCAGATACTTGGTCAGTTTGTAATACTGATTATTATAGGGAATTTTTTTGACAACGGAACCATCAATCTTTATACATTTTGCGTCTATCTCTGTAAGATAATAAAAGTCAATATAACCTGCTCCAAAATCGTCTAAAACAATGTCATAACCGTAATTTCTCAACTTTATCACATTTTTTTTCAGAACATTATAGTTGTGAACGTCTTCTGTTTCCAAAATCTCTAACTTTATCCTTTTGACTATAGACTGTTCTGCAGAAAGTAAAATATCAATAATACTCTGATTAAGAAAATCCGACGGAGACATGTTGATACTAACCCTAAGTTCCGGGTATTTCTTTAGAAGATTTATATTGTAATCAATTACTATCTTAGTAAACTTAAAATACAGAAATGTTCCCTTTATAAGGTCTATATACTGAACAGGAGATAAGTACTCATCCTTGAACTTAATCCGTGCTAATGCCTCATAATAAAGAACTGTTCTGTTTTTTATATTTACTACTGGCTGGTAGAAACAGATAACTTGATTTTGTTCTATTAGGTCTTTTATCTCTGCAAGAGAAACTTCTTTGCTGAGTTTGCTGCTTTCTTCATATATCTCTATCCTGTTTCTACCTAACTTTTTTGCTTTGTACAAGGTGATGTCAGCTTTCTTGATGGCATCCATAAGGTTCCTTGCCTTATGAGTATCAAGGTTTAAACCAATAGATGCAGTTAACTTTATGCCTTTATACTCGTATTCTCTGATTTGTTGAAGGAGTTTTTGAGCCACTTGCAAACTCCACTTTCCTTCTGTGTCATCCTTTCTTTTCCTGAGTAGGATAAGAAATTCTTCTCCTCCGTATCGGATTATGATGTCGTCCTCTCTTAAACTTTTTTTCAGCAGATTAGCAATACCCTTTAGTATCTGGTCTCCAACTTGATGGCCGTACGTATCGTTTATATTCTTAAAATAATCAACATCAAGCATTAAAACTGTATAGCTATTCAGGTCTACAACGTCTCTTATGTCCTCCAGATAGTTTCTGTTATATATACCTGTTAATGTGTCTATATATGCTCTCTGTTTGAGGATAACATTTTTGTAAAAGTAGTAAACAGTTATTATCAAGAAAAATAGTATAATTCCTGAAGATACTAAAACGGCTCTTTTAATAAGAGTAATAAGAGATTTTATCTCTTGTAAAACACCAAAGGAAAAATCTGCAATTATGACTGATTTTACCACACCATTTTGTACTACAGGGATGTAGTAAGTTATCCCAATGGTATTCAACTCTTTATGTATCTCAAATCTATGCTTCTTTGTTTTATATACACTTTCTAATATTTCTTTTTCTTCCTTCAGTGGAATAAACAGCAGGTTCAGTAAACTCTCTTTTGAGAGGACGTCTAAAAGATATTTATATCTGTTATCCCTGTCTTTATATATTATGAATATGTATTTCAGTCTTTCAGACAAAAATACTGACAAGTCATTTTTCAATCGGCTATAGTATTTCGGGTCTTTTTTCAATTTTTCTACAAAGTCTTCCTGTGGAAGCTTATTGTATATAGTCTTTCTTATTGAGTTTATTATGTCTGAGGTAGATATGTTGATAATTTTTGTTTCTAATTTATTTTCAAGAACAGGTATAAGCGAATACATGTAAATATACACAATAAACGAAACTACAAGGACAAAAATAAGATAAATGAAATTTTTACGCCTATTCTTAATGTTCATCTTTTACCGACATTTATCATTCTACTTTCTATAAAATAGTCATACTCTTTTGGTAAAACTATTCGAAACTTATTAAGATTTTCTTGAAAAAGAATCAGTATAGGTCTGCCATTTTTCCAGGAAAAAACTCCTATACAGTATTTACAGTGTCTGAGAGAGCTAAAATCTAATGCAAGAGTTGGCTTATAAGCATAAAATTTCCTTTTTCTATTTTTTAAAAAAATAAAGTCTGCTTTATCTATGTTTACAGCTTGTCTTAGAGTAGATAGCTTTAAAATCACTGATACTTTTTGTCTTTTTAGCCCAACAAAATAAACATATGGTCGCTTTTTCTTTGTTATATCTTTGACTAATTTTTCTAAAATCTTGACTTCATAAATTACAGATTTATCTATCTCCTGACCTATTGCCCCCAAAACATATACCAAAGTAAGCAGTATAACTAATAATCTTCTCAAAATACCTTCTCTACAGTCAGTATTATTTTTCTGTAATTTGATGAATAAATATAATTATTCCCAAATATATCCCTGTAGATTATTTTCTCTGAGTTGTTTAATAAGTTCTCCCCTGTAATTTTGAGATAAAAATCAGAGGGAAGCTTATAACCAACAGAAATTCTTAGATTAAAAGTTTCGTTTATTTTTTTTCCATAAGGCTTATAAGAACCTTTATACAAAACATCTGAATATATGTTAAGTTTGCCAAACTCTTGGGCAAACCTTACATATCCTCCCCTTTCTGGAGAGTATCTATCCTTTCCTACATCTGTAATCCAGTAATTCAGCTCAAAACTTGTAACCTGATTAATTTTTCTTTTAAAAAAAAATCCATACTCGTGAAAATTTCCGCTTTTATTTGTATTTACATAATATCCAGAATTTTTGTCAAAAGATATTATGTCTTGAACATTGTAATAAGAATAGAAAAACCTTATCTCATTATTTCCAAAAATATACTTTACCTCCGATGAAAATACTGTTGATTCCATGCTATCAAGCTTTTTATCTTTGGAAGACTCTATAAGGAGCATTGAAGGCAGGACATAGTAATGGGAAAGAAAACTTTTTAGCATAATGCTGTGATTAGCAAAAGCTATAAATCCTATTCTTACATTTACACGGTCTTTGCTTTTTTGACCATAAAACTTGAATTTGTCATATTTTAATCCTGCTATAACAAGTTTTTTTTCATCAATGTTATAACTATTTTCTACATAAAAAGAGCCTATATAAAAGTTTTTCACCCGGAAGGCTGTCTTTAGGTCATACAGTCCTAAAGAGTTTGCATATTCATTTTTTGCAACGTCTTGTATGTAATACCTTAAGAATGCTCCAAGCAACAGGGCGTTTTTTCCTTTTTTTATTTTTTTATCTAAAGCAAAAGCAAACTTGTGGAAGTTTAAATCTTCGTAGTAGTATACAGGGGGATTAAAAAAGTTATAAATGTTAGGGATAAATATACCCCCCTCTGAGGATTTGTTTCTCTCTTTATACTTCCTTTTCTGGTAGTCGTATGAGAATACAATCTTTGTATTATCATTAAAATCCTGCTTCACAGAAAGATAGCTATCTAAAGAATATATATTTGAAAAATCTGGTGATTTGTCTGCTGAATTTCCTGTAAACCCACCTCTTTTCACATCAACAGCGGAAAACTCAACAGTTGTGTCTAAATACCTGTACTTTAAAAACAGATTTTTCCTGAACTGATTTCTGTGCAAGGTCTGATTATTTATACTTATTTCAGGAAACTTAAAGTATGACTTAGAGAAGCTTACTAATATACAGGAGCTGTCATTTAACCTTTTTGCATTAAAAAAACTTAACGTGTAAGATTTTTTTGAGTCTAATGTTCCCCGTATTTTAGTAGTATTTTCTCTGGAAGGTAGCTTAGTATACATCTTAATAATCATCTGGGATGGTTCGTTTGAGACAGAGATTGCCCCTGCAGAGAAATATATCTCAATGTGATTAATATGGTCTAATGGGTACCTGTCGTATGTAAGAAAGGGACTGTAAGTATGAATAGAACTCACTTCATGGTCATCTATGTATAATCTATAAATAAATGGAACTGTTAAAGGTCTTCCCGGATTTGCTAAAGTTTCAACGCCGTATTTATTAGGAAGGAAGTTAGAGATAGGGACAAGTCTTAAAATATCTGCTAATGTGTAAGCCTGCATATTTTCTATATCTTTTCTGGTAAAGATAATTACGTGTCCTAAGCTTTCTTCTTTTGTTTTTTTGAATAAGACCGATTCTTCTTCATACTTTTTCATCAATGAGAGTATAGTTTCTTCTCCGTAAGTAATACTAAAAAACAAACTTATAACAACAATAAGCGTTGAAAAATATTTTCCCATTCCAACCTGCTGTGTTTTATTTTCAATAAATAATTTTAATTTCTCCTTTTGTTTTTGCCACTTTTATTATACACTCAAAAAGTCTTACTTATGCCCAGCCATATTGTTCTGTCATAGCTACCATATGACGAAGGAGTTCCATACGGGAATGCTCTAACTACTTTTGCTGACCTGTCAAATAAGTTCTGTCCCTTAAAAATAACCGTCCAACCGTCAAAAAAGTCATAACTTACAGAAATACTATAATCAATACTATCTCCAAAGTTATAAAACAGTGGTTTGTAAGACGATTTATACACTAACTCGTTGTAAATTTTAAAAGATTTGTATTCAGTGAAGATTTTGATGTATCCCCCTTTATTGGGAGAAAAAACAGTATCACCTTGATTTGTTAACCAGTAGTTAACCTCAATACTGTTAAAAAGATTTGGTTCAAAACGATAAAGGAATGACAGCACTTTATAACGCTTGCTGTTTCCGTTGATAAACCGTTTTTTATTTTTGTCAAAATCATAATGATTTTTCGCTAAATAGTCCTGAACTAACAGGGAGATTTTGTGTTTAGAGTTTATCTGATATCCGAGCTCTGACGAGAAAACATAAACAGTGATAGGCTCAAGCTTATTTTCATAAGCATTTTCCAAAAGGAAAAAGGAAGGTAATAAATAAGAACGAGACAAGAATCCTTTTAGGTATACACTGTTACCAAGAACTGAAGCCACTCCAATCCGCAGTATATAATCTGTCTTTGATTTCATCGTATAAAATTTATAACGGTCTACTTTTAGACCACCAATGATAGAAACATTTCTCTCTAACTGGAATATTTCTTCTACATACAAAGATATTATTTTTGAAAACTTTTCTTCGTTATAGCTGTCTGAAACTGTGTTATCTGCAAGTCTATAGTTTATTCTATTTATAGTTTGCCTATTGTATATAAAACTCACTCCAGTAAGAAAACTGTTTCTTCCTTTATTGAACCTCTTTTCAAGATTAAAACTGTATCTTTCAAACTTTCTACAATCGTTGTACTCCACCACTGGATTGTCAGGATTAAACACTTGTAGAGGGTAAAACAGTCCTTCTCTGTTTAGCTCGTAATAATCCCTGTTTTGAACGTCATAAGAAATAACAAATTTTAAAGAATTATCTGCTAACCAATGGGAAGCAAAGTTTATATAAAAATCTTGCGTTTTTATGCCTCCCTTATCAGGAACAGAGTTTAGTGAAAAACCTGTAAAAATATCTCTATCACTTGATGTATAACCTGTTTCTAACAAAAGATTTTTGTATCTATATTTAAAGAAAAAGTTTCTTACAAGAGTATCCCTGTATATGTTACCATTGGGAAGGGAAACTGTTTTGTAATTGTAAAAGGATTGATTTACCAAAAACAGAAAAGACTCCTTATTACTTATATTCCTTGTTATAAGCAAACTTCCTGCATAATCACTTTTCTGAGAGTAGGCTCCCCTTACAGATGAGCTGTTCTCTCTCTCTGGCTCTTTAGTATACAGTTTAATGATTAATTGAGATGGCTCAGAGGAAACAGATATGGCACCTAATGAATAATATATTTCAACATGATTAATATGGTCTAAAGGATAGTGGTCGTAAGCAAGGAAAGGATTTGATGTATGGATTGAGCTAACTTCTTGATTATCAATAAATAGGCGATACTTTATAGCAATTCCTGCCCTCTCTCCGGGGTTGAGCAAAGTATAAACGCCAAATCTGTTTGGAAAGTAATGAAACATTGGTATAGACCTGAGAATGTCTTTAAGTGTTCGAGCCTTCATAATATCCAAGTCTTTCCTTGTCAAAACATAGATATGCCCAAGGGTTTCTCTTTTTGTTTTTTCAGACAGGTCTGATGTCTCTTCGTATTTCTTCATTAATGAGATAATGTTCTCCTGTGCAGAAGCTAAACCTACATAAAGGATAAACAAAATCAAAAAAACTCTTTTTTCTAACATTAGCATATTCAAATATATTTTTTAATAAAATTATACTTCAATTATTAGATTAATGAAAATTTATTTTTCACAGGTTAAAATATAGCTGTTGGGAGGGCTAAAAATGAATAAAAACGAGTTGTGGACGGTAGAAAAGATAAAAAGCAAAAGAAAAGCATTCTTCTCAAAATTCAGAAATTTTTTTATCTTTGATATAGAAACTGTTCCTGACGATGAAATGGTGAAAAATGTGGGCACAGAAGAAGAGATTGAAAAACTTGAAAATGGAGAGTTCCTACCTACACCTTTCCACAGAATTGTTGCTGTCAGTTTTATGACTATAAAAAACTCAGCAGTAGAACGATTTATATCTTTCAGCTCAGAAAGTGAAACTTCTCTTTTAAATCTATTTTGGGAAAATTTTAAAGATGCCCACACAAAAGAGAAAAACGGAATAAAAGAGTTCCCCGTAATTATAACAGTAAACGGTAAAGATTTTGACATTCCTGTTATAAAATCAAGGTCTCTAAAACATATACATCACATAAAATACAGCTTCTACATAAGCATCTTTTTAGACAGATTTGATAGATTTGAGAATGAGTATCCCCGTTATACTAACCGATATACTCCTTATCATATAGACATTCCGTTAGACATTTTCGGAAAGAAGATGTCTTTGAAGAATCTGTGCTACCTGTGTGATATTTCTGTCAAAACAAAAGGAAGTGGCGATAAAGTTCCCCATTATTTTAAAGAAAAAAAGTTAGAAAAAATCGCACAATACTGTTTAGAGGATGTTAAAGCAACAGCACAGCTATTTGCCTACATTAATCAGTTCTTTTTATTTGGTAGTTATTACTTCCCTTCATTTGAAAATATCAGTAACATAGAAGGAGAGATAAAGGTTATATAAATGCTTTTCTGCGGCTCCCACCACTATCTTAAAAATAACATCGTTAAAGTACTGAAAGGCATAGGAAAGGGAGAAAAAATATCTTTTATCGTACACACAAATAATCAAAAACAATATCTAAAACAATTTATAGTTAACAGTTTAGGGGCATTGTTTAATGCTGAGTTTTTTACACTTATAGATATCTCTAAACGCTTAACAGAGATTGAACCCCTCCAAGATTTTGAAAGGGAAATGATACTTAAAAAGTTCCTTTTAACTGAAAGTCCCCAGTTAGATGGAACTGCCAACGAATTAGGAATGATAATCCAGCAGTTAAAAGAGTTTAGTCTCAGCATTGATGATATAAAATCTGACGTTGCAAGACAAGTTATCAAGATGTATGAAAGATTCAAAGGAGAAAAATACTACGACAGAGAAGACACACACAGATTAGCTATCCAAAAAGAAAGCCCATTTTTCACAGACCATTTATTTATATACGGAATAAAATCTGTTCCTCCTTTACACAAAAATCTATTTGTAAAACTAAAAAAACTGTCTAAAAAAATTTATATATTTCTGCCTATAAGCAGAAATTCAGGCTACTACCAAAACTACATACATTTTAAAGAAGTGATAGACTTTTACGAGAGTATATCCTCAGGCAAATATGAAGAGGAGACCACAGATATTAACATCACAGTAGCTAACAAAATATACCGCTTTGAGTATGGAGATATTACCAAAAATAAAAATGTAAACCTGATAAAAGCCGATGACGAAATTGATGAAGTTCACTTTGTAGCAAATCAGATAAAGTATCTCACTGCACAAGGGGTATCTCTTCACAAGATTGCTGTTGTTATTCCTGACTTAGAAAAATACATTCCATATATCAAGCATATTTTTGAGGCTGGTCAGATACCTTACTACCTGTCAGAAGAAACAAGATACATAGACCAGATGAAATTCAGAAAACTTTACACACTTTTATCCCTGAAAAATTATAACTTTAGTAAAGAGCTCCTTCTTAAAACCCTATCAGATTTTCTTTATGAAGATTTAGAGAAGTTAGAAGAAATCATACTAACTGCTCCTATAACAGAAGGGTTTAATGAATGGGAAGATTATCTATCCAAAAAAAACAGTTCACAGTTTCTTACCCTGTTAAGAACTATCAACCAATTTCCTGAAAGTTCTACAATTAATGAGTATATCAGCATTTTACAGAAAATAGGAAAAATAATCACAGACCAAGAGATAAAAATATTTTTAGAAGAGATAGTAGAAAACATACAAACCTCTAATCTATATGCAGACCTATTTCCAAACATAGATTACAAACAGTTTATTTCTATATTGGAAAGCTTCTTTAGAAAGGAATATCCTTCTTCAAAACCTGATTGCCAAACAGTACAAATACTAACCCCCATCAAAGCAGAAGGAGGTAATTTTTCTTACTTATTCTTCTTAAATCTTAATGGGAATATGTTTCCTTCTGTTTCAGAGACTGGGTTTATAACGGAAAACTGGATTGATTATCCTTTTCATTTACTTATGCAACAGCTTGCAAACTTCTGTAATCTGTTTGAGCCCCAAAGAGTCATATTTTTGTCTTACATATCCCAGTCTGTTTACGGAAGCAGTCAATCACCTTCTTTCCTTGTAAAAGAGTTAATGAGAATTACAGGAATCATACCAGAAAACACAGAATCTATAAACCCTGAAAAATTAAAACTCAAACACGCTCACCTTCTAAAAGAGCAGTTTTCTGACCTTAAAGAAATTTATCAAAAATTATCAAAACAAAAAAATCCAAAAAAAGAAGCATTCATATTCAACATAAAAACCCCTATACCAATTTCTCCTACCAAATTCTCTGTGTATGCGACCTGTCCTTACAAATTCTTCTTTGAAGAGATACTAAACTTTACTGAAGAAGAGATTTTTGACAGAAAAAAGATACCACCAACAAAGATAGGCGAAGAAATTCACAAAGTAATAGAACAGTTTTACAAAAGAATACCAGAAAACCCTTCAGAAAAAGACGTCCAAAAAGCGTTAAATCTATTACACCAACAGGTAAAAAAAAGATTGGAACCATACCTTAAAGAGCTTTACCCTACATACATACCATTTGAAGAGGAAAAGATAAACCAACTTACAGAAAACCTAAAAAGATTTATTTATTACGACCTAAAAAGATTAAAAACAGAAAACAGAAAAGTAAAAAAAGAGTTTTTAGAAAAGAAGATAAAAAGCGAGATATTCATAGGAAGGGTAGATAGGGTAGAAGAAGACAGGGAGGGAAACTACTACATATATGACTACAAAACCACAGAAAAGGATATCAACCTTGAAAAAGAGATAAAAAACAGATACATTCAGTTAATTATTTACAAAAGGATGCTCAACTACCTCCCTGTAAAAAATGTTGGTATACTTGCGGTAAATAACAGGAAAGGGAATTACCACTTTTCTCTAAAAGATGAAAAAGTTTTAAGTGAAACACAACAGTATCTTGACGCTCTTATCCAAGAACTTCAGCAAAACTACTACTATCCTAAGGAAAACCAGTGGTGTGATTACTGCTCCTTTGCTTACTTTTGTCCCAAAAGTTTGGAGGACAACGATGCCTAACATAAACTTTATTGCTTCAGCAGGAACAGGCAAAACTTACAGTTTAATTGAGGAGGTTACAAAAAAAATTATTAGCGAGAACATAACACTAAAAGAAATGATGATACTTACCTTTTCAGAAAAGGCAGCCACAGAGATAAAAGATAAGATTGGACAACAAATAACACAGAAGCTGTTAAATCCCGAAATACCCGTAGAAGACAAAGTAAAACTCCACAGACAGTTAATATTTTTGGATAGCAGCCACATAGGCACATTCCACAGCGTATTTTTAAAAATACTAAAAAGATTTCCAGAAATCAGTGGCATAGATAACTCTTACCAGATACTAAAGGAAACTGACATATTTTTATCAGAAGGATTTGAACTGTTTGTTGAAAAAGACTATAACAAGGACAGTCATAACTGGAGCAAGATAATCAGTCTGTTTGGAGGTAATTTCCCTCGTCTAAAAAATGTATTTATCACACTTTACAATAACAGATTAAAACTCAGTAATATAGAAGAAAACAGCAATTCTGAGGAGATTTGGAAACAAATAGATAATTTGACCTACAAACTTAAGAAACTACTACAAACATTCAAAGAGAATTACCCCCACTTAATCACACACACAGAACTGTTTAATGTTCCTCTGCACCGCTTGGAGATTATCACAGAACATCCTGCAGAGATATCCATAAAAGAAAAATTTCTGATAAAAAGAAACATTGGTGGCATCAAAAATATGCCAGAAAGCAAAAAAAATTTTTATTACAAAGACGTTAAACCTTTATTTAATGACGAGGCCTTCAAAGATATTGAAAGGGATATACTAAACACAGCATACCAGATAAACCTACTATCAAAAGATTACAATGCACGAACAGTTTTACAAAAATTCTATCAATTTTCTAATTTTATAAATAACCTAAAAAAAGAAGAAAAACTGATAGACTTTAACGACATTCTTGAAAAAACAGTATCGTTAGTAAACAATCCTTACATAAATCAACATATAAAAAACAATCTCAAATATATTTTTGTTGACGAGTTTCAAGACACAGACTTAATACAGACAAAAATATTAAAAGCCCTCTCAAAAGACAACATATACCTGTTTGGAGACCCTAAACAGTGTATATACACGTGGAGGGAAGCAGACCTGAATGTTTACTTCCGTTTTCTACAAGAGAACAATTTTCAAGATGTAGTTTTAGATACTAACTACAGAAGTAGCGAAAAACTTGTTCAGTTTTTTAACGAAATTGTAAAAAGTGAAAAATTCCTGTCTCACATTGACAAAAAATTTAAGACTGAGCTAAAGTCTAAGCATAAACTACCCCACTCACAGATAAAACTATACCACCTGAAAACAGAAAAAATATCTATTAAAGAAGAGGCAAGATTCACAGCAGAGCTAATAAAAAACCTGTTGACTGAAGGGTATAACCTGTCAGACATTTTTATCCTCTTTTTTAAAAATGAAGACTTAAAAATCTTTAGAGATATCCTTTCTTCTTGTGGACTGCAAGCTTCAGGTAAAACACCTTACAGCCTTTACAGCACATTTGAAGTTCAGACAGTGATAAACATTCTGAAGGTAATAAATAACATAGAAGACGAGATTTCTCTTTTGAATGTTCTAAAATCTCCACTAATCCTGATGGACGACATAGAGATAATAAAACAAAGAAGCAACCTAACAGATTTAAAACATCCTGTTTTAAATCTGATTAAGCAGCTTTCAGATAACAAGCATTCTACATCTTTAAGAGATATTGTAAATAAAATCTATGAAGAGACAGATTTGCTGAGATTATTCTCTCTAACAGACAAAGGATACAATGCTGTAAAAAATCTTAATAAGTTTCGTAGTATTGCTGAAGGTTATTCCTTAGAAGGAATTACACTGCCAGAATTCCTCAATCACATAGAAAACAGCAAAGAAGATGAAGCAGATGAGGACAGTGAAAACAGTATAAAACTTCTGACAATGCATAAATCAAAAGGTTTAGAAAGTAAAGTGGTTATCATTCCTTTGCTGAATAAAAATCTGAAAGCCATTATCAATAGCGTAAACATTGTGGAAGGAAAACCTATATTAAAGATAGACAGAGCTGTAAGTAAAGAGTTTGAACAGTGCAAAGAATCTCTAAAGCAAGAGATTATAAATGAATGGGAGAGGCTATTTTATGTTGCAATCACAAGAGCTAAAGAAAAGCTTTTTTTCATATCTTCCGGTTCAAAGGTAGAAAAAAATTCCTTTTACAGTATGTTAATCTCTTCAGTAAATCTGAAAGGAATACAGGAGGAAATTCCACCAATTCAAAAAACAATAAACGTAGAGACGGTTAATCAGACTATTTCTGATAGTCTGATACAAAAGGTAAAAGAAACAGAAGAAATAACAAAAAGAAGTAAACACATACTATCCCAAAAAAAACCAGCTTTGTTTGTATCTGTATCCAAAATAATGGAAAAAGAAGAGGATAATTACTCTGGAAGAGGAGGAGAAACAGCTGTTTATGTAGGAATACTGACCCACAGCGTTTTAGAAAATATTAATCTGAATGATTTTCGTTTAGAAGAAGCGAAAGCTGTTGCACAGCGCCTATCGTCAAACATCCCAGAAAACATCAGAGAAACTATACTGTCTCAGGCGATAAAACTTTTAGAAAAATATCCAGACTCACAGATAGACAGGGAGCTGAAAACGGCAGATATCCTGTTTAAAGAGTTTCCGTTTGTGATAAAAGAAAATGGCAGATTTATTGAGGGAAGAATAGACCTTATTTATCAGAAGGGGGATACTATTTATGTTATGGACTTTAAAACAAACAGATACGAGACAGAAGAGGAAAAAACATGGATAATAAATCAGTATGAAAAACAGAAAGAGTATTATCTAAAGGCTGTATCAAAACTTTTTCCAGACAAAAAGGTTATTTTCAGATTAGGATTACTGTGGAAAGGTGAGGTTATTTAGATTTTTTCTTAATCATATCGTAAAGATTAAGAGAAGAAACCCACACTATAACCAAACCTGCAATAACAGGAAGAAGGCTCTGGAGTAGTTTTGCTGTTTTCAGCGTAGGGTCTTTTATAGAAAAGGAGGAGATAACTCCCCCTATATTGTTAAAAATTGCATAAATACCAACAACAATTCCAAATATCAGAAGAAGATATATCATTCCTCATCCTGCTTTTTTATTTTTGGTTTTACAATCTTTATAACTTTATCTCCTTCTATTTTTATTAGCTGTTCACCCATTGCAGTTCTTTTTGCCACTGGTATATTACCTTCCTCAACCTTCAGCTTAAGGAGTCTGCCTTTTTCCGTTGACAGTAACAGTTCTTCTCCAAAATCAGTGGCAGTGGCAACAGAAAGGGCATCGTCCTTGCTCAGCTTAACAGCCATAAGACCTTTCTGCCCTCTTTTTTTCAGTTTCCCTTCTTTTGTGTAAAACTCCTCTTTTCTGACCAGTTTTGTGTATCCCTTTTCTGTAATTGTCAGAACAAACTCCTCACTGTTAATAAGAAATCCGCCTCTTACTTCATCCCCTTCATCTAAATCTATAGCCTCCACACCTTTTGCTTTATCCCCTGTAACCCTCACTTGAGAACGGTCAAACATCAGAAGGTCTCCTTTTTTTGTATAAACAGCGATAACAGAAGGGTGGTCGTCAGCAAACGCAACAACAACACTGTCATCTTCAGACAGGGGTATGATGCTGTGGTTTTGTGATTTGTAAAATATGTCTTCATAAGACATTCTCTTTATAATTCCATTTTTTGTCAGTATAAACAGCCTGTCCTCATCACCTTCTCCTTTAAAGGCTGTTCCTACAATCTCCCCTTCTTCTATGTTTATCCTGCCTTCTCCTTTAGGCAGGTCTGCAACTAAACTCCAGTATGCTTTTCCTCTATCTGTTATAAAAGCTATAGGAACAGAGCTTTTAATCTCCTGAAGGGATATCAGTTTTTCTCCCGGCTTAAGAGATGATATTACTTCTGAAATAACTTTCTGGTATGTCTGTTTTCTTTCCTCTTTCTCATACTTTCTGTTTATTATTCTTCCTGAGCTTAAAACTGCCAGTATGTAATCTTCTTCAAAGGTGAGCTGTTCTCCTCTTTCTTCAACAACAACTGTCTTTCTGTCATCTCCAAACTTTTCCATCAGGTAATCTATCTCTTCTATGAAGACGCTTATTTTCTCTTCTTCAGAAGAGAGTATCCTCTGATACTCTTCAATCCTTGCCCTCAGCTCATCTGCTTCCTGATACAGCTTATCCCCCTCTAATGCTGTAAATCTGGAAAGTCTCATATCTAATATTGCCTGAGACTGGGCATCAGACAGACCAAACTCACCTTTTAACTGCTCTTTTGCAGATGATACATCCTTAGAGCCTCTAACTATCTCAATAACCCTGTCTGCGTTTTCTAAAGCTTTTAGCAGACCTTCTACTATGTGAAGCCTGTTTTCCGCCTTTTCAAGCTCAAAGAGTGTTCTCCTTGTTATAACCTCAATTCTGTGTTTTATAAACTCCCACAGAACACCTTTCAGGTCTAACGTTTTTGGCTGTTTTCCCACTAAAACAGTGAAGTTTACAGGTATAGACTTTTGGAGTTGTGTCCTTCTGTACAGTTTTTTCAGCACTTTTTCAGGGTCTGCTTCTCTCTTCAGCTCCACAATAATTCTGATTCCGTCTCTGTCAGACTCATCCCTCAGGTCTGATATCCCTTTTTCCTGACCCTTTCTCACAAGCTCAGCAATCCTTTTGATAAGCTCTACCTTGTTTACCTGATATGGAATCTCATAAATTATTATTCTGTGTCTGTTTCCTGGAAGTCTCTCTATTCTGGCCTTTCCTTTTACTACAACAGAGCCTCTGCCGTCCTGATACATCTTTATAATCTCTTCTTTTGAAGAAATTAAAACTCCACCTGTCGGAAAGTCTGGACCTTTTATAAACTGACACAGCTCTTCTACTGTTGCATTAGGAAACTCTGCTAAATATTTAAGAGCTTCGGCCACTTCAGTAAAGTTATGGGGAGGTATATTCGTTGATAGACCAACAGCAATTCCGGCAGTCCCATTACATATAAGATTTGGAAACTTTGCAGGAAGGACTTCAGGTTCCATCAGAGAGGCATCAAAGTTTTCCTTCATATCAACAGTGTTTTTGTCTATGTCAGCAAGCATCTCCATTGCAAGTTTTGTAAGACGAGCTTCTGTATTGTGGTTAATAATCCCATTTGCAACAAATGAGTGGCAAGGGCTGTCAACTCTTATTGAATAAACTACCTTTTCCCCTGTTTCTTCAATAGTTTTTACTTTTGCAAAATAATACCTGTTATTCAGAAGCTCCCTGTATAGTGCTTTGTCTTCTTCGTCAAGGATTTGTTCTAACTTTTTCCAGTACTGCTTTATCTTTGGATATCTATCCAATGTATGTTTAGACAGCCACTCATTAAAGCCTTTCCCTCTATATTTATCCCTTATATACTGG
>Ga0256833_1001275_pt1 | contig 18642 bp, 15 predicted proteins | sample 356284metaG_FD_190535 | JGI IMG/M metagenome (GOLD analysis project Ga0256833, IMG submission 190535) | Hydrothermal vent microbial communities from Mid Atlantic Ridge, Atlantic Ocean - 356-284 | ecosystem: Environmental > Aquatic > Marine > Hydrothermal vents | place: Atlantic Ocean: Mid... | reverse complement strand
GGCCCCTGGCGGCGGCCCGGCAGGGCCGGACCCGGTTCCCCAGGCCATGGTGATCACCGGCATCGTGGTCGCTGTCTCGGCCACTGCCCTGGCCCTGGCTCTGGTGCTCCGCATACGGGACGCCACCGGCCGCAGCGGGCTGCCCGGAGATCCCTCGGAGTAGCATATGATTCCCTCACCGATGCCGGGTCTGTCCCTGGAAATGCTTGTGGTGGCCGTACCGCTTCTTGGTGCGATATGCTGTTTCCTGTGGCCGGGGCGTAGTGTCCTGCCGGGCCTCTTCACCAGCGTGGCGGTCACCGCCACGGTGATCGGCCTGGGATGGCAGGTGATGCAGCACGGTGTACTGCGCCATGCGCTGGGCGGCTGGCAGGCACCCCTTGGCATCGATCTCCAGGCCGATGGACTGAGCCTCCTGATGCTGACAATGACCGCCGTGGTGGGCCTGGCTGTCAGCATCTACTCCAGTGCCTACTTTGGCCGGGAAAAGGCGGCCTCCTTCTGGCCGCTGTGGTGTTTTCTCTGGGCCGCCCTGAACGCCCTCTTCCTGTCTGCGGATATTTTCAATCTCTACGTCACCCTGGAACTGCTGGGCCTGGCCGCGGTGGCCCTGGTGGCGCTGGCCGGTGACACCGATGCCCTGTCGGCGGCCATGCGCTATCTGCTGGTCAGCCTGACCGGCTCCCTCTTCTACCTCCTGGGCGTGGCCCTGCTCTACCATGGTTTTGGCACCCTGGACATGGTCCTCCTCGGCCGGACCATGGCGGCAACACCTCCTGCCTGGGCGGCCATGGGCCTGATGAGCGTCGGCCTGCTGCTCAAGACGGCCCTGTTTCCACTCCACTTCTGGCTGCCGCCCGCCCACGCCGGGGCACCGGCACCGGTGAGCGCCCTGCTCTCGGCCCTCGTGGTCAAGGCCTCGTTCTATATCCTGATCCGCTTATGGCTCCTGGTCTTCCCCTTTCCCGGGCCGGCCCCTGGTCAGCTCCTGGGCCTGCTCGGCACGGCCGCCATACTCTGGGGCGGCATGCAGGCTCTGCGCCAGACGCGGCTGAAGCTCCTGGTGGCCTACTCCACGGTGGTCCAGATCGGCTATCTCTTCCTGGCCTTTCCCCTGGCCGCCACCATCGGCTGGCATGGTGCCATCTACCTGCTCCTCTCCCATGCCGTGGCCAAGACCGCCATGTTCCTGGCCACCGGCAATATCCTCTTTCACGGCGGCCACGACCGCATCGCCGACCTTGACCGGGTTGCCCGCCATCTGCCGCTGACCCTGGGCGCCTTTGCCCTGGCCGGTGTCAGCCTCATGGGCCTGCCGCCCAGCGGCGGCTTCATCTCCAAGTGGCTGCTCCTGGAGGCCTCCATCCGTTCCGGCCAGTGGTGGTGGGCCATGCCGCTGATCGCCGGCGGCCTGCTCACAGGGGCATACGTCTTCAGGGTCATTGGCCATGCCTTCACCCCCTCTGACCTGCCCCGGACCTCCAGGGCCGTTCCCCTGCGTATGGAATGGACCGCGCTGCTGATGGCGATGCTCGCCATTGCCCTTGGCCTGATCGCCTCCTGGCCCCTTGCACTGATGGATACCGGCCTGCCTTTCGGAGGGGGCACCTGATGCTTCCGGACCCCCTGATGCCGCTGCTCGTTGTCCTCAGCTCGCTGCTGGCGGGACTGGTGATCTTTTTCCTGCCCGAGGACCGGGTCAGAACCCGCACTCTGCTCAACCTGGGCGGGGCGCTGGTCAAGATCGTCCTGGTGGCCTTCATGTTCCACGGACTCTATCAGGGGGCACATCACTATGAAACCCGCATGCCACTCCTGCCCGGGCTGGACCTGGTGCTCCGCGCCGACGCCATGGCCATGCTGTTCGTGGTGCTGTCGGCCGGCCTGTGGCTGGTCACCACGGTCTATGCCATCGGCTATCTGGAGGGCTCACCCCATCGCAGCCGATTTTTCGGTTTCTTCAGCCTGTGCGTCACTGCAAGCGTGGGGGTGGCCCTGGCCGGCAACCTGATCACCTTTCTCCTGTTCTACGAGATGCTTACCCTGGTCACCTACCCGCTCATCGTCCACCGGGAGACCGAGGCCGCACGCCGGGCCGGGCGGGCCTATCTCGTCTACACCATTGCCGGCGGCGCCCTGCTGCTCATAGCCGTCACCTGGCTCTACACCCTCACCGACACCCTGGAATTCACTGCCCGCGGTTTTGTCTCTGCCCTGGACAGCTCCCACCACGGAGCACTGGTGGCCATTTTCGTGCTCCTGATCGCCGGCCTGGGGGTCAAGGCGGCGCTGATCCCCCTGCACGGCTGGCTGCCGCAGGCCATGGTGGCCCCTGCGCCGGTGAGCGCCCTCCTGCATGCGGTGGCCGTGGTCAAGGCCGGTGCCTTCGGCATTCTGCGGGTGGTCTATGATGTATTCGGCATCGAATTCAGCGCCCGCCTGGGATTGCTGCTTCCGCTGGCCGTACTGGCTGCAGCCACCATCATCTATGGATCCGTGCGGGCCCTGTTCCAGGACGACCTGAAACGGAGACTGGCGTTTTCCACGGTAAGCCAGGTCTCGTACATCGTGCTCGGCGCCGCCGTGATCGGTCCGGTTGCGACCATCGGCAGCCTTGCCCACCTGATCCACCAGGGCGTGATGAAGATCACCCTTTTCTTCTGCGCCGGGAACCTTGCCGAAGAACTGGGGATCCACCGCATCAGTGAAATGGACGGAGTGGGAAGACGCATGCCGTGGACCATGGCCGCCTTCACCATCGGCGCCTTCGGCATGATCGGCGTACCGCCCATGGCGGGCTTCATCAGCAAGTGGTACCTGGGTCTCGGGGCGCTTGAGGCCGGCCAGGGCTGGGTGATCGCTGTCCTGGCGGCCAGCAGCCTCCTCAATGCGGCCTACTTCCTGCCCATCCTCCATGCCGCCTGGTTCAGGAGTCCGTCCGGGGCATGGCCGGATGACCGCCTGCAGGGCCATGGCGAGACGGCCTTCGCCCTCCTGGCACCTCCGGTGATCACCGCCCTGCTCACCCTGGCCCTGGGCCTGCTGGCCCTGGTGCCATTCAGCCCTGTCAACTGGGCATATCTCATCACCACCCTGGAATACGGGCCATGAGCGATTCCATCTCTCTCCTTCTCCTCCTGTCAGCGCCCGGCCTGCCCCTGTTGCTGGCCCTGCCGGCGCTGCGGTTCCGCCTGAAGCATCCGCTCTACCTGGCCCTGGTTCCCGCCATCGTCCTCCTGGGCATGCCCATGCCGGTCAGCGCCGATCTCCCCTGGCTGCTCCTGGGAGCGCAGCTGGGGCTTGATGCGGGATCCCGGTGGCTGCTGGCCGGCCAGGTGCTTGTCTGGGCCGCTGCGGCAAAATCACTGCAGCCGGACAGCGGGAATGCTGAACCAATCCACTGGCAGAGCACGTTTTTCCTGCTCACCCTGGGCGGCAGCCTGGGCGTTGCCCTGGCCATGGACCCGGTGGGTTTCCTCGTCGCTGCAACGGTTGCAGGCTACGGCTTCTATGCCCTGCTCGCCGGGACGGGCAACGGGGTGGCCCGACGCGGCGGCCGGGGCTACCTGGTGGCGATGATCCTGGCCGACCTGGCGCTTTTCGAGGCTATCCTGATCGTGGCATCAGGTGACAGGGTCCCCGGATTCGCTTCACTGCAGCAGGTGCTGGTACAATCCGATTCCCGGGAGCTGTACCTGGCCGTGGTCCTTGCCGGTTTTGCACTCAGGGCCGGAGCCTGGCCGGTCCACTTCTGGCTGCGGCAGGTTTTCTCCTCTCCGCAACCTGCGGTGACCATTCTGCTGCCGACGGTGCCGGTAAGCCTGGCCATGTTCGGTGTTCTCCGCTGGCTGCCGCCGGGCCGGCTCCCCTCTCCGGTGGCAGGATGGACGCTGCAGGCAATGGGCCTGGCAGCCATGCTCCATGCCCTCCTCCAGGGCAGAAGGCAAGGATCGAGACACCCGGCGGCCGCCCGCATCACCCTTTTCGCCACCGGCCTGTTCACCGTCTGCCTGGGCATGGCGTTGGCCGAGCCCGATTTCCGGTACAAGTACAGTGCCTGGTTGTACAGTGCCATCGGACTGTTCGGGCCCGCGATGGCGCTCTTTCTCCTCCCCGGTCACCGGCTCCGGCTGCCGCATGGTCACCAGGCCCTGCCCGTCTTCGCGGACCGGGGAGATGACAAAGCAGACACCTGGTTTGAACGTCTGGCCTCGTGGAGCGTATCCCATTGGCGGCAGGCAGGATTTGCGACCCTGCCCCGGTGGCGCGCTTACGGGACCGCCCGCCTGGACCGATACCGCCGGATCCTCCCTGTCTGGCAGCGGTTGCTGGAGGATGGCGAACAGTACCTTCGTCACTGGCCCCTGGCAATGACCCTGTTCCTGCTGCTCGCCGGCCTCCTCGTGCTGTCCCTGCTCTGAGAAAAACGTGAACGTCCTGCGACACACCATCCGGGGCCTGCCCGTGCCTGCAGTGCCCGCAGCTGCCCGTATAGCGAACTGTCGGCGTCTCGCTGTGCCCGCTCGTCTGCCGGCCGGCCGCGATCACGCACGGCTGAGGCACTGCTGAACTGTTATAAAAATCAGTGGAATTCAAAACCGTTGCCGGCAGTGCTGAACCGTGACAAAAAACCTTGCAGCGGCGGCAGGAGAGCTGTACCATATCAAATGACCGTCCTGCCCCTTGCTCCCGGCACAGCCATTATCCCTCCAACCCCAAGGCACCATGATTACAGACTACGAGTTCGGCCGGATGCGGATCAATGCCACCTGGTATACCAGGGACCTGCTCATCAAAGAGGGAGTGGTACTGCCCCAGTGGTGGCGGCAGAGCGGCCATGTCTGTGATGTGGCCGACCTGCAGCCCCTGCTGGAGGACAGTGTCGAGGTGATCGTCCTCGGCAGCGGCAACCCCGGCCTGATGCGTCCCTCGGACACCCTGCGCGACTTTCTCCGGGTCAAGGACATCGAGCTCATCGTTCAGCCGACCCGCGAGGCCATCCATACCTTCAACGAACTTCTCGGCCAGGGACGGAAGGTCGGGGCCGGTTTTCACCTCACCTGCTGACCGCCTCCCGCCATGACGTCGCCGGTTCTCGATCTCCGGTTCCACGGCAACCTGAGGGAGCTGCTCCGTCCCCGCCACCGGAACAGGGACAGCGTGGCCTACCCCCTGAACCGGCGGGCCTCCATCAAGGACATCATCGAGTCCCTGCGCATCCCCCACACCGAAATCGGCCGTATCGTCGCCGGCGGGCGCGAGCGGGACCTTGGCTGGATCCCTGAACAGCCGGCAACGGTTCACGTCTTCCCCCTGGCCGACGGGCACGACCCGACCCGACCCACTCTGCTCCGGCCGGAACCGGTGTCCGGGATCCGTTTTCTCGTCGATGTCAATGTGGGCAAACTGGCCACCCTCCTGCGGATGGCCGGGTTCGATGCCGCCAGCGTCCCGGAACTGGACCAGGGGGAACTGGCCGGGAAGGCGGTCTCCGAGAAGCGGATTCTCCTCAGCCGCAACCGTGACCTGCTCAGGCGCAGCCAGGTGGTCCACGGCCACCTGGTCCGCGCCGAACAACCGGAAGATCAGCTTGCCGAGATACTGACCCTCTACGGCCTGACCGGAAAGACCAGACCCTTCAGCCGCTGCCTGCGGTGCAACACCCTGCTCGAGCCGGTGGAGAAGACCGCCATCCTGCACCGGCTCGAGCCCCTGACCAGAAAATACTACCACCGATTCCGCATCTGTCCCCACTGCCGGAGGATCTACTGGCGCGGCTCCCACCACCGGCGAATGGCGCAACTGTTCCCCGGCCTCCGGGGAAAGACCTGATCCCCGGCACTCCCTCCCACTTGAAAAATCTTCTTGACATCCTCTCCAGTCCGTTTTAGGACAATTATGTTCATATGCACAATTGACAGGCTCGTAATAACTCCATCTCGCTGCAAAGATGGCTAACCATAAACATTCAATATACAGGTAAGCGAACGGAGTGAGACTCCGAGGCGTAGCGGTGCCGGCCAGGCCGAGGCGTACAGGCTGTACGTCGAGCATTGGCCGCACCCGCTACCTTGCAGCAGATCGGCCTTTTTGTGACGCCATCACAATGCAAAGGAGAAGACCGCGTTGACCGGTGCCGGACAATTCCGGGTACACCGATGATTTCACCACATGAAAAAAGGAGGGAACACGCATGAACAGATCAACATGGGGATGGCGCAGGACCAGGATGATTTTCGCCTCGCTGGCGCTGGCCACGACCTGCGGCCTGGCCGCGGGCCCGGCCATGGCGGCCGAGGAATCCATCGCCGAGCTGAAGGCGACCATCGAGGCGCTCAAGCAGACCGTGCAGCGGCTCGAGGACAAGATGGTCCGCCTGGAACAGCACCAGATCGAGACCGCCAAAAGCGACACCCAGCAGAACGTCAAGATGGGCAACAACCCCAAGATGGCGGGCAACCTGGCCCTGCCGGCCGGAACCACCATGTCACTGTATGGCTATGTCAAGCTGGATGCCGTGTACAGTGATGTCAGCGCCGGATCCGGCAGTGCCGGCAACCAGCTCTTCCTGCCCGGCCAGATCCCGGTGGGCGAGCAGGCCGACAACGACGGCAACCTGGTCTTCCATGCCCGCCAGTCCAGGCTCGGCATCAAGACCAGCACGCCGACCGCCTGGGGCAAGCTGAAGACCCGCTTCGAAGCTGACTTCTTCGGTACCGGCGGCAACCAGACGGTCAGCAACTCCTACGGCTTTCGCCTGCGCCACGCCTATGGCCAGCTCGGCAACCTCCTGGCCGGCCAGACCTGGAGCACCTTCATGAACGCCGGTGCCCTGCCGGAGACCATCGACTTCGGCGGACCGGCCGCCTCGATCTTCATCCGCCAGGCCCAGCTCCGCTGGACCCAGCCCTTTGCCATGGGCAACTGGCAGATCGCCATCGAGAATCCGGAGACCACCCTGGCATCTCTTGATGCCGATGCCCCGACCAGGCCGGACGGTGATCTCTTTCCCGACACCGTGGCCCGGATCAACCTGAACACCGATTACGGCCACTTCACGGCCGCCGCCATGCTGCGCCAGTTCCGGGAAGACAACGGCATTTACAGCGATTCGGCCTGGGCAGGGGCCGCCAGCCTGTCCGCCATCATCCCCACCTTCGGCAAGGACGATCTCCGCCTGCTCCTCAACTACGGCAACGGCCTGGGCAGATACATGACCACCGGCTTTCCGGGAGCCTATGTCGATCCGGTCACCCACGACATCGAGACCTACACCCAGTGGGGCGGCTATGTCAGCTACCGTCATTTCTGGACCGGGAATATCCGCTCCACTGCTGTCTATTCCTATGCGGCGGCCGACAATGATCTCAACTACATCGCTGACACGGCGAACGAGAAGTTTCAGTCCCTGCACCTCAACCTGATCTGGAGCCCGGTGCCGCGGGTCAATCTCGGCATCGAGTACCTCTGGGCCAAGCGGGAACTGGAAAACGGCGAATCCGGCGACCTCAATCGCGTCCAGACCGGATTCCAGTACAACTTCTGATCCATCCTCCTCGCGGGCAGCGGCGCAACCGGCCTTCCCCGGCACGTGATGCGCCGCTGCATCTTTTGTAACGGTTCAGCAGTGCGTCAGCTGTGCGTGATCGTGACTGGCCGCTACAGTCCGCTACGCGGCCAGCCGCGAGCGCGTGCAGATGGCGTGCTGCTGAACTGTTACCATCTTTTTACGTTCCCTCGCCCTATCGCTCAGGAAACAGGTACATACTGATCAGGTGCATGAGAATGGCCAGGCCGATGGCCGCCAGTCCCAGGAGAACATTGTAGTAGACCGGGGCCACCAGGGCAAAACGGATAATCATGGTGGAGAGGGCAAAGCCCGAGTTGCGGAAGACCGAGTAGAAGGTGGGATGAAAACACTGGGCCACCAGGACAAGGAGGATGTCGGTGATGATGAGCAGTGTATAGAAATCATGAAAAAAGTCGCCGTGTGCATCGCCAAGGACCGTGGCATAGAGCGCCTGGATCCCCATGAAGAGGAAAGCGGTCAGCAGCAGGAGGGCGATCCCCTTCTTGGCGGCGACAAAGCTGTAGAGATCCTCGATATGGTCGCCTTTTTCTCCGCATTTCCTCTGAAGAAAATAGTAGACACCCAGCAGGCCGAAGATGACCACCGCCCCGAATCCGTCAGAAAGGATATGCAGCACTCCCTGTTCATTGCCGGCAAAGGTTACCGGTTCCTGGAAATGGGACAGCTCCTTGAAGGCGTTGCGCATCAGGATCAGGGACAGGATCTCGAACTGTTTGCCCACGGACCGGGAAAAGGAACAGGGCAGGACAAAGATCAGGCTGATGACCTCCAGCACCAGGATGACGGTGAAGGCCCCGCCGATGGCATAGAAATGATTGCCCGGCACCACCCGGGCCAGGGCATCGGGCAGGAGCGCCCGCCGCTTGAGCTCGATGACCAGCAGGCTGAAGATGAAGAAGAGCACCAGGAGCACGGAGATCTTGCGGTGCACCTTCTCATGTTCGTAGAATCGGTTGAGCGGATCAAAGATCCAGGTCGCCCACTCGAAAATCCGGTTCATCCTTTCCTCCGTTGGCTTTGATTGATTCCGGGCCGTGACATGGTTCAAGGGCAAGGCGCCTCACGAACCCTTCCCGGGCCTGCGCCCGGCCCGGCCCTTTTGTCCCCTGCCGGTGATGACCTGCTTCTGTGCCTCCTGCCCGCGCACCGTCTTTTCCACGAAACAGGGCGCATTGGCAAAGGGATTGCGACCGGTGCGGTACATGAGGGTGGACCAGGTGGAGGGGGTGGGGGTGAAGATCTGCACCTGCCGCGGCAGGGTCTGGAGACGGTGACGGGCAAACCTTTTCAGCTCCCGCATGTCCCCGAGTGTACAGCCGGGATGGGCGGCAATGATGTAGTAGGTGAGAAACTGCGGCAACCCCTCTTCTCCGGTCAGCCTGTAGAACAGTTCGCGGAAGGTGAGCAGCGGTTCCACTCCCGGCTTGCCCATGCAGGACAGGACATGGTCCACGCAGTGTTCCGGCGCGACCTTCATCTGGCCCGAGACGTGATGGCGGATCACCTCCCGCAGGTAGGCAAGGCCGTTCTTCCGGTCCGCCAGGATCATGTCGTACCGTATCCCCGAGGCCACCACGACCTTTCTGACCCCCGGCACCTGCCGCAGGTCCCGCAACAGCTCGAGCTGCGGTCCGTGGTCGATCTCCATGGCAGGACAGACCCGGGGGAAGAGACACCGCTTCTTCCGGCAGCTCCCTCTTTCCAGTTTCCTGCGGCACTCGAAACCATACATATTGGCAGTGGGACCGCCCACGTCGGAGATCAGGCCCTTAAACCGCGGATGGGCGGCGATGACCCGGGCCTCGCGCAGGATCGACTCCCGGCTGCGGCAGTGTACGATCCGTCCCTGGTGCACGGCAATGGCGCAGAAGTTACACTCTCCGTAACAACCGCGATGGGTGGCGATGGCGAAACGGATGGTCTTGAGGGCGCGCACCTCGCCCCGGGCACGGTAATAGGGATGCAGGTCCCGCTCGTAGGGCAGCTCGTGCACCCGGTCCAGCTCGGCGGTGGAAAGCGGCGGCGGAGGAGGGTTCTGCACCAGGTAGCGGCTGTCCTGCCGCTGGGCCAGGGCCTGTCCGGTCCGGGGATCCTGGTTGGTGTAGAAATCGGTGAACATGCGGACAAAGGCCCGGTGGTCGACAGCCACCTCGTCGTGGCCGGGCAGAAGGAGGGCCCCGGGCGGCACCTCCCGCGCCAAGTGGCAGAGCCCGCGGATGGAACGGGGATCATCGCCCTTTTGCAGGCAGCGGGCGAGCTCCACCACCGAACGTTCGGCCATGCCATACAGCAGGTAGTCGGCCTTGGCATCGACCAGGACCGAGCGACGAATGCGGTCGGACCAGTAGTCGTAGTGGGAGATCCGGCGCAGGCTGGCCTCGATGCCCCCGAGCACGATGGGCCTGGTTTTCTTGAAATGGGTACGGATCAGGTTGGCATAGACCAGTACTGCCCGGTCCGGCCGCCGGTCGTTACGGCCACCGGGGGTGTAATCATCGCGCCGCCGCCTGCGCCCGGAGGCGGTGCGGTTGGCGACCATGGAATCGATGCACCCGCCGCTGACGCCCCAGAAGAGCAGCGGCTCCCCGAGCCGGGTTATATCGACGCCGGTGTCGATGGCCGGCTGGGCAATGATCCCGACCCGGAAGCCGGCATCGAGCAGGACCCGGCCAATGACCGCCACGCCGATGAACGGCGAGTCGATGTAGGCGTCAGCGGTGACCAGGATGATGTCCAGCCGCTTCCAGCCCAGGGCACGGCACTCTTTTCTGGTGGTTGGCAGAAACATATCGTCTACGCTACTCCCGGAGCCTGGCGGCGGCCGAACGACCGGCCAGCCAGCCGGTGGAAAAGGCGGCCTGCAGGTTATAGCCACCGGTATCGGCCTGCAGGTCCAGGATCTCGCCGGCAAAAAAGAGGCCCGCCACGAGCCGGGACTGCATGGTGCGGGGATCGACCCCGCCCAGGTCCACCCCGCCGGCGGTGACAATAGCCTCGGCCAGGGGCCTGTGGCCGGTGACTTCAAGCCGGAAATCCTTGAGCCAGGTTCGCAGTCGTTTCCGCTGTCCGGACCGCACCTGGCCGGCGGCCAGGCCGCCCGGCAGACCGGTCAGGTGCAGGCAGACCGGTACCATCTGCGGCGGAAGCAGACCCCGCAGCACCGCGGCCAGCGGCTCCCGGCCGCGGCGCTCAAAGTCCCGCAGCAGGCGCGCCTCCAGCTTCCGCTCGTCCAGGGCCGGTTTCAGGTCCAGGGCCAGACGCACCTGCCGGCCCTGCCGCAGCATATCCACAGCCAGGCCGCTCAGGGTAAGGATGGTGGGGCCGGTGACCCCGCCGGCCATGAATTCCAGCTCGCCGAACAACCTCTGCCGGCGTCGGGCATCGACAACCAGCCGCACCCCGATGTTGCGCAGCCGCAATCCCTGCAGAGGGACCGTGGCATCACCCGCGGTCTCCAGAGGCACCAGGGCCGGCCGCACCGGCACGATGCGGTGCCCCAGCCGCCCCGCCATCGGGTATCCGTCACCCGTGGAGCCGGTGGCCGGATAGGAGGCGCCACCGGTGGCCAGGATCACGGCCCGGGCGGCGATCCTGTCACTGCCGCAGACCACGGCATCAACCCGCCCCCTGTCCTGACAGATCTCCTGAACCGGCGAGCAGGCCCGGATCTCGACGCCGTTCTTTTTCAACCATCCCCGCAGGGTCCGCACCACATCGGTGGCACGACCGGACACCGGAAAGACCCGCCCGCCCCGTTCGGTCACCAGGTCCAGATCCAGCTCCCGCAACATCGCCATCAGTTCTGGGGCGAAAAACCGGTGAAAACACTGCCGCAGAAAGCGGCCGTTGCGGCCGAAGTGCTCGATGAACTCGGGCAGCGGCGCCCTGTTGGTCAGGTTGCAGCGGCCCTTGCCGGTGATACCGATCTTGCGGCCCGGATGGCGCATCTTCTCCAGCAGCAGGACCCGGGCGCCGGACCGGGCCGCCTCTCCGGCCGCCAGCATGCCGCCGGCCCCGCCGCCGACCACCACGATCCGACCGGTGCTCATCCCTGCATACCTCCCATTCCATGCCAGTTCACCACCATCGACAACGACATTGAACCTCCTGTACTTTATCCCGTTTCACCCGGGCCGACCTGCTGCGGCGTGTACACCACGAAGACCGGCCGCCGGCAGTTGTGCACCACCGAGTTGGCCAGGGCCCCGAAGATCAGGCGTTTGAAACGCCGCCGCCTGGCAGCGGTCATGATGATCAGGTCGTGACTCTTCGCCCCCTCCAGGATCGATTCGAGCCGGGATTCCGCCGCCTCCACCCTGCAGTCGGTCTTCACATCCACCAGGTGCAGCTCCAGCCACTCTCGCATGTACTCTTCTGCGGTGCGGAGTTCGCCACGGCTGCAGTCGGCATGGAGCAGGTAGAGAAAGGTGATCTCGGGCTGACCTGCGGTGGCCAGGGCCTCGAGCATCGGCAGCATCTCGTCCACCTCGCGTGGATCGAGGAAGGGCACCAGCAACCGGTCAAAAGCGAGGGTGCCGACGAAACGGACTGCCACCAGTGGACAGAGGACGTTGGCCGCCACCCGGTCAAGGACCTTCTGAAAGGCCAGGGGATTGCGGCCCAGGGGATAGCCGAGGACCACGGCCCGGGCATCGTTGTATTCCACGGCCGAGACCAGACCCGAGGCCGGGCTGTCATAGATCACCTCGGTGAGCAGGGGATAGCCCAGGCCCCTTGCCTCGTCCTCTTCGGGCAGAAACAGGGAAACGCGTTCTTCCTCGCTCATCCTGCCCCGTTCCGACCGGGGCAGGATCCGCACCGACATGGGCAGGGCATGATAATGATGGGCGAGGATGGTGGCTATCCGGGCCAGGCCGCGGGCCGTGGCAGAGTGGCAGGCGCCGAAGACGACCACGCTTTCCGGATTTGCCGGCGGATGCAGCGGCTCCCAGGGCCATGGCGCCAGCCTGACTCCGTCGGGGCCGCGCAGCCATCTTTCGCAGGCCCGGCCACGCAGCTTGCCGCACTCGGGATCGGCGGCACGTTCCTCAGTCTCGCCGGCCCTCTCCAGGGTGAGATGGACCAGCAGCGGACCGGCCAGCTCGGACAGGACAACACCGGCCAGGACCACGGGTGTGATGATGGTGGTCCAGCCGGCGAGCAGGGCATCGCTCGTGATCATGAAGACCAGGCCAATGGCCACCCCGGCCTGCGGCACCAGGGCCAGGCCCAGGTAGTTGCGGACAACCGGTGGAGCGCCGGACAGCAGGCCGCCGAGCCAGGTTCCGCCGTACTTGCCGATGATGCGGGCAACAAAATAGATGAGACCGATCCAGCCGGCCAGCCGCAGGGCCGCCAGGTCGAGATGGGCCCCGGCCAGGGTGAAGAACAACACATAGATGGGTGGTTCAAAGGCATTCAGGGCACGGAACAGGCGCACGTCACGCTCGGCCCGGTTGATGATGGTGAACCCGGCCATCATCCCGGCCAGGAGCGGGGAAAGACCGAGCATGCGGGTGGACTCGCCGCAGAGCAGGAGAAGGGCCAGTCCGGCGGTGAGCATCTCGCCACGCCGGTGCAGCTTATGCAGGACAAGATCGATGAGCAGTCCGGTGGCAACTCCCATGACCAGGGAAAAGACGATCTCGTACAGGCTGGCCAGCACGGCATGGGCAAGGCCGACCTCCTGACCGACAAGCTGATGCGCTGTCGACATGGCCATGCCGAAGATGACAATGGCTATACCGTCGTCCACGGCCACCACGGCCATGAGCGTTGCGGTGAGGGGACCGCGGGCGCCCAGCTCCCGAACCACGTGCAGGATGGCCGCCGGCGCCGTGGCCACGGCAACGGCGCCCAGAAGCAGGGCAAGGACCAGGTGTTCATGGGGCACGGTCTCAGGATCGCCCAGCAGCCAGGAGGCGAGGAGGACCCCGGCCATGACCAGGACAAAGGCCCCCAGGGCCTGGATCACGGAGATATAGCCCACATCCCGGGCCACGTCGCCAAGGCGGCGCAGCTCGATATGTTCACCGATACCGAAGGCGATGAGCATGAGCGCGATCTGGGTGAAATGGTCCAGACGGTGGCCCATGGTCGCCATGGTGATCACTCCCAGCCCGGACGGCCCCAGGACAAGCCCGGCCAGGATGAAGCCGGTGACAGACGGCAGCCGAAGCAGCTGCGCCAGCTTGGCAAAGAGCAGACCGGCGGCCAGGAGTATGGCGATACCGAATGTGACTTCCTGCATGGGCATGGTTACCGGTCCTGCGCACTGTTGCCGATGGCGGAAGAAGCGAGAAGGCATTCCACCTGCCGTTGCAGCCGGCCCCGGCATTCCGCCGGCACCAGGCGCAGCAGCTCGACGGCCAGTTCGTCCAGTCGCGCTGTCATCTCCTCTGCTCCCGGGCCCTGCCTCCGGCTTTCGGTCAGTTCGAGGGCAAGGACCGAAGAAACCAGAGCAACCCCCTCCCGGTCGCCCAGGAGCAGGGCCGCCCACAGCAGGTGATCAGCACGGGGATTGATCTTGGGATCCCGGACCCAGAAGGCGGGCGGCAACCTGACCACCGCCAGTTTCTTGGTCAGGGCGATCCGGAACCGCTGCCGCAGCCGGACCGGATCGGGCTCCTCGCCACGCGCAAGGGCGGCCACCATCTCTGTAAACATAGTAATTTTTATGTTATCTCAACATGATACGCCGGCACCCCGACAGACGACACCCCGGTCCCGCCCATTGTACCCGAACAGGGGCCCAAGGGAAACAGCGCAATTGCCATCGGGTCGCCGACAGCAGTGCACGCTTACTGAACCGACACCCTGCCGGAGAGGCGGTTCGGATCATGAAACGGCAGGACCAACTGCCGCAAGGGCCGGCCGGCCGGGATTCCGACCAGGTTGGTCACCGTAATGCCCAGCAGGCGGACCTTTCGTCGCCCCGCCTCGGTGGCGGCAAGGAGGCCGGGCACATGGGCCATGATGTCGGCGGGGGCCAGGAAGAGGCCGCCCGGAGTCCGGGAACGGGTGACGGTGGTGAAATCGTCATACCGCACCTTGAGAACCAGGGTCCGACCGCAGGTCCTGCGGCTCTCCAGGGCAGCGCCCACCCGGTCGGCGAGGCCGGCAAGGATCGCCATCATCCGCCGCAGGTCCCCGGTATCTCGCCGCAGGGTCGTCTCCGCGCCCATGGATCGGCGCTGCCGGTGGGGGCGGACAGGCCGGGGATCGATGCCGCGGACGATATCGTGAAAAAAGGCACCGGCGCGGCCAAAAAGGGTCACCAGTTCATCACGGCCGTAACGGTGGAGATCGGCGCCGGTGCGGATACCGAGGGCGTGCATCCGTTTTTCGGTGACCCTGCCCACACCGTGGAACCTCCCCACCGGCAGCCGATGGATGAAGGCCAGGGCCTGGTGGGGCTCGATCACGGTCAGACCGTCAGGTTTGTCCATGTCGGAGGCGATCTTGGCCAGGAACTTGTTGCAGGAGACACCAGCCGAGGCAGTGAGACCGGTGGTCGCCAGGATCTCCCTCTTTATCCGTGCCGCGATCCAGGTGGCAGAAGGAATGTTCATCCGGTTGCCGGTCACATCGAGAAAGGCCTCGTCCAGGGAAAGCGGCTCCACCAGGTGCGTGTAGCGGTGAAAGACCGCCCGGATCTCCGCCGAGACCCGCCGGTACTTTCCATGGTCGGGCCGGACGATGATCGCCTCCGGACAGAGGCGCAGGGCCCGGGCGGAGGGCATGGCCGAATGGACTCCGAAGGCCCGGGCCTCGTAGGAACAGGCGGCCACCACGCCACGCCCGCGCGGGTCGCCGCCGACAATGACCGGCCTGCCGCGCAGGGCCGGATTGTCACGCTGCTCCACGGACGCGAAAAAGGCGTCCATGTCGACATGAATGATCTTGCGCTCTCCGGACACGGACCGGGGGGCACCGGTATTCCCTGCCTCCGCGGAGCCGCTGGCCGCTGTTTCCCGATTGACATTCATGGGCGGCAAAGGCATAGTAGAGAGAAGATCCACTGCCCTGCCCCCGCCCCGGGCAATTCCGGCGGCCATACTTCTTCTTTCCAAAGGTCAGACATGACACAATACCAGCAGCGACAGCAGCAGCTCATCGAAAACCCAAGGACATGGCTCATCACCGGCGTTGCCGGCTTCATCGGCTCCAACCTGCTCGAGACCCTGCTCGGCCTGGGGCAGCGGGTCATCGGCCTGGACAACTTCTCCACCGGCTACCGCCACAATCTCGACGAGGTCCGGGGCCTGGTCAGCGACGAGCAGTGGCAGCGCTTCACCTTCATCGAGGGCGATATCCGCGACGTCGACACCTGTCACCGGGCCTGCCGGGGAGCAGACTTTGTCCTCCACCAGGCAGCCCTGGGGTCGGTACCGCGCTCCATCGAGGATCCGGTGACCACCAATGCCAACAACATCTCCGGCTTTCTCAACATGCTGGTGGCGGCCCGGGACGCGGGGGTCCGGCGGTTCGTCTATGCCGCCTCCAGCTCCACCTATGGCGATCACCCCGATCTGCCCAAACAGGAGGACCGGATCGGCAACCCGCTCTCACCCTACGCGGTGACCAAACTGGTCAATGAACTCTATGCGCAGGTCTTTGCCAGGACCTACGGGTTCAAGGCCATCGGTCTGCGCTACTTCAACATCTTCGGCCAGCGCCAGGACCCGGACGGGGCCTATGCGGCGGTGATTCCCAGGTGGTTCGCCGGCCTGCTCAAGGACGAGACCGTCTATATCAACGGTGACGGGGAGACCAGCCGCGATTTCTGTTTCATCGACAACTGTGTCCAGGCCAACATCATGGCCGCGACAGCGGACAGGGAAGAGGCTGCAAACCAGGTCTACAACGTGGCCTTCGGCCAGCGCACCACCCTCAATGAACTCTATCTCCTGATCCGGGAACGGGTGGCGCCGGAGCATCCGCAGGCCGCTGACGCCGAACCGGTCTATCGCGACTTCCGGGCCGGCGACGTCCGCCACTCCCTGGCCGATATCAGCAAGGCCCGCGAACTCCTGGGCTACGATCCCCGCTTCTCCATCCGCGACGGGCTGGACAAGGCCGCACACTGGTATATCCACCGGTTCACCACCACACCGGTCTGATCCGGCAGGCGCCGACAGCGCTGTCACTGTTGCCGGATCACCATCCGGACCCTGTGACTGCGGGGAAATTCACGTCTGAGCAAGGTTTTGAGCAGATTTTTCAGGCGACCGGTCTCCACCCTGTATTCCTGTTGCCTGAACCCCTTTTCCAGCACAAGCACCATGCCGTCCGTCTCGCGGACAACGACAAGGGAACGGTCCCGCTTCCAGGTCTGCAGTTCCAGGCTGCCGGCCACCGGCAGCTTCTTCAGGCGGGCAAGAACCACCTGCACCGCCTCGCCGGCATCAATGACCACCTCTTTCCTCCCCGGCAGTGAGCCCCTTGTAGCGGCAGAGGATCCGCTCCACGCTGCCGTCCTTTTGCATCGTCTCCAGGGCCCGGCCGACCTTCCGGACCAGGGAATCCGGTGTATCACGGTTGAAGGCCATGTAGTATTCCCGCCGGAAGAGAAAGAGCGCCCTGACAAACTTCGTAGACGGCACTCCGAGCTTTTCCGCCCGCAGGCGGACCGTTCTCTCGACATCGACGATCAGGTCCACGCGGCCGCTGAGCAGTTTTTTCATGTTCAGATACTGGTAGGAGACCGGGTCGAGACTGGCGGCGTCAAAACCGTGCCGGCGCAGGAACTGGCCGTGCACGCTCTCCTTGAGTATGCCGATTCGGTAACGGCGGGCATCGGCAAGGGAATGGAGCCGGATGTCGTCCCTGGCGGCGAGCCTGAAAAAATAGAAACTGTCCGCCGGCACCAGCGGCCCTACCCACTTGAAGAGGGACTCCCGTTCCGGCGTACGCAGGATGGTGTAGATCAGGGTATTCCCCTTGTGCAGTGCCTCGTAGTAGGCCCTGGCCCAGGGCATGAGCCGCACCCGCCCCCCGGCCATGGAGATGCCGGCCCGCCGCAGGGCCTGTTCGACGATCTCGGTGGAGATGCCGACCACCCGCCCGTTGGCGGTGAAGCTGTAGGGAATCCACTCCTCGGTCACCACCTCCACCTCGGCGGCGGCAGAATGGTGCGGCAGGCTGAACAGCAACAACAGGCAAAAAAGAGGAGAATATATCTTCATGGCTATAGAAGCGACCCGGAATTGTTCACTGTTCCTCTCTTACCCCCGGGCCGGGAAAAATACAATCAATATACGACGACCTCACCTCTCCATGGTGCCTGCTCTCACTTTGTGTTACCCTTTTGCTCACCCTCTATGATAGAATGAGAAGAAAACCGATGTCCCCATCCTCTCCCAACGGATCTGAAAACATCAGGATTCCGGATCGATGCCCCTGCATTCCCTGCCATTTTTCAACAGGCGCACCGTAGCCCGCGACATGGTGCTCGGCCTGACCCTGACCGTGCTCCTGGTGGTCGCCCTGCTGGGCATCTCCTACGGCGTGATCACCAACCGCTCCCTGTCCCATGACCTGCAGGCCAGGGCCGGCCAGCTCATCACCGAGGTGGCCAATGTCCTCTATTTCCCCCTCCTCAACCTGGACAACCAGACCATCCGCCACATTGCCGGGGTCTACCTGGAGAGCAATGACTACATTGCCGGCATCACCGTACGTACCGACTTCGGCGAAACGGTCATCGACCGGCGACCCGAGAACGGATGGCAACTGAGCCGGACCAGGATCCTGAAAAAAGACGGTCGGGAGATCGGCTCCGTATCGCTCTACTTCAACGACGGCAAGCTCCTCACCGTGCGGCGGAACACCATCCGCACGGCCCTGGTGCTCACCCTCGTCATCATCGCCATCATGGTCGTCTGCGTCAACCTCTTCCTGCACTACTGGCTGAACCGGCCCTTCGAGCAGCTGATCATGGGCATCCGGCGCATTGCCAGTGGCGATTACGACAATCCCCTGCCCGCGCCGCCGCAGACGGAACTGGCCGCCATCACCCACGAGGTCAACATCATGGCCCGGCAGATCGC
>Ga0256833_1001274_pt1 | contig 18648 bp, 16 predicted proteins | sample 356284metaG_FD_190535 | JGI IMG/M metagenome (GOLD analysis project Ga0256833, IMG submission 190535) | Hydrothermal vent microbial communities from Mid Atlantic Ridge, Atlantic Ocean - 356-284 | ecosystem: Environmental > Aquatic > Marine > Hydrothermal vents | place: Atlantic Ocean: Mid... | reverse complement strand
CATCCACCACGATGTTGACACCGCTGACCTCGCGCAGAAGTCGGAAGACATTGTGCAGGTCGATCTTGTAGAAGTCCACCGAGATCCGCTTCTTGGTATAGCCCGAGAAGCTGAAGGCATCCTTCATCGCCGCGGCTGCGTCCTGTGCACTGCCGGCCTCTTTTTCTGTCTGCGCTGTTTCCTGCAGGGGATTGACCTTGGGCAGCTGGCTCTCGATGTTCTGCTTTTCGCTGATCAGGGCGGTGAGCTGGTCTCCTGTTCCCTGCTGCTCGCGGATGCGAACCTCCAGTCCCCTGCCGGTCTTTTTGACCGTAAAGGGAAACAGGGTGTCCGAGGCGGAGTCGAAGACGACCCGCAGTCCGCTGCCCCGCCTGGCAACCCGGATACGCGCAAGCGAGGTGCCCACCTCCTGCTCCTGCAGCAGGCTGCTGCCGGAGACATTGTTGATGTCGATATAGAGCCGAGGCGGTGCATCACCTTTCTTTGCCAGGACATCATACTTGAAATCCTCGACAGGGCCGTTGGCCAGGAGCTGGACCACGGTCTCGCCGGGCGGGGTCGTGACCTTGATGTCCTCGATCTCCACCCCGGTCGAATCGCTTGCGGCGGTAACCGAATCCGCCAGACCGATATCTCTGATGGTGAGCAGAATGTCGTTCTTTTCCTCGGTGACGGTAAAGGGCAGTGAGCCGGGAAGCACAAAGGTGAAACGGGTCAGGGCCGGGGTGGAATCGGTGATCGCCTTTGTTTTCAGCGTGATGCCACTGGTCTCGTCGATCCGGACCGGGGCCGATGGGGCCAGCTCGGCCCGGGCAACGTCCACCACGATCCGGGCCGGTTTGAACAGCTCGTAGACCGTGTAGGTCGGGGTGGCCGAGCCCTTGATGCGGACGGTCAGTGTCGAACCCTCCACCTGGCCGGTTACGGCCGAGATCACGTTCTTTCCCGTGGCGCCGGAATCATCGGCCGCCAGCGCCGCACCTCCCGTGGCCAGGTATGCCCCGGCCAGGAGCAGGATGCCACACAGCAGGGGGAAGCCTGTCTTTCTGCACATTGTCCGGAAAAGATGACACATGTTCGTTATTCTCCCTCTTTGTTCAGCCGCATGACAACGGTATTCACAAGTTCTTTGCCGGCCCGGGTCCGGGCCGTTTCGGTGATGAGGACCTGCTCGGGGCGGATTTCGCTGACCACCCCACGCCGGCCGATGGGCATGCCGACCCGGAGAATGTAGCCCTTGCCCGTGACGTCCTCGACCATGGCGATTCTCTGTTTGCCGCTTTGCAGTACTGCAACCAGCTTGAGCTGACCCGGCTCGAACTGGCGCATGCCGGTCAGTTCCACATTCTCGTCCACGATTTCGTCCGGGTTGAGCAGTGGCTTGGTGGTGGCGGCCTTGGGGGTGATGAAGGGCACAAAGGGGTCGGGTCTGCCCTCGAGTCTGTAGGTGAAGGTATCGTTTTCCCTGGGCAGGTCAAGGGCGGCCGCCGGCTCGACAATGACGGTCTCCTCCACCGTGGCCCGGGCCGGGACCGTGTTCCAGCCCAGTGCCGCACAGCAGAGAAGGATCAGGCTGGCCGTATATGTTCGTCCATTCTGCATTGCAGAACAATCCCCCGGATTTTTATTTCTTCTTTTTCTTCTTTGAAGCAGCTTTTTTCCCTTCCGTGTTGGTGAACCGGTAGGTCACCAGGCGGCAGGTCGAGTTGAGCAGCATCTCCCCGCCATCCTGCTTCGGGGACCCCATCTTGATGTTGTTGACGGTCACGATCCGGTCGAGTTTGCTGACCTGGTCGAGAAAGAATCCCATGTTGTGGTATGGCCCGCGGATGGAGATGTCCACCGGTATCTCGGCGTAAAAGTCCTTGGGGATCTCCTTGCCCGGCTTGAAGGAGAGAAAGTCAAGACCTGCGCCCTTGCCGAGATCCGAGATGTTGCGCAGCAGGGCCGGGATCTCCTTGTCCCTGGGAAGCAGGATCGAGGTGGCCTCGAACCGTTCCCTTGTCGCTTCCATTTCCCGTTCATACCGGGGCAGATCCCTGGCCGCCACCTTGGCCCGCTGCAGCTCCTTCCTCATGGAGGCAACCTGTCGCTCCAGCCCCTGTATCTTATTGCTTCCCGGCTGGTAGACCAGGAACCAGAACAGGGCAATGGGCACCAGGACAGCGGCACTGGCGATGAGAATCTTGACCTTCCTGTCAAGGGGAAGGTACTTCTCTTCAATGAAGGTATCGAATGTTGAAGCGCCTGAGGCCATGGATGTATGGGAGCTCGGGTTATCGGAATGTGAAGGGCCGGACGCGCCCTGTCACGGGTGATTATCCTTTTGCGGTTTTTTCCTGCTCTTCCTCTGTCGGCATGCCGATGGTGCAGGTGAGAGAGAAGGCCTTCAGGTCGCGCCCCGCATAGGTCTTCAGCGACGAACTCGTCAGGCTGACACTCTTGATGTAGGGGGATCGTTTCAGATCTTCCATGTACTTGGCTATGGTCCTGTTGTCCAGGGCCATGCCGCTCAGCTGCAGGGTGCTGCCTGTCTGGGCCAGCGAGGTCAGCCACATCCGCTTGGTCGGAGTGATATTGGCGATCTCGTCGAGGATGTGGACCGTGAGGGAGGAAGACTTCTTCAGTTGCCTGATGATGCCGATCCGTTTTTCGAGCAGGGCCTTGTCCTGCTCCAGTTTCTTTATTTTTGCGAGGACCTTTTTGTAGCCCTGAATTTCGCTGTTAATGAGAGACAGTTCTTTACGAAGCTGGTCCGCCTTGGAGGCCTGGAGATAGGCGACTCCGCCCAGGGCGACAAAGAGACAGAGCAGGCCGATGAAAAAATTGATGATCTGCCTGCGGGCCTTGAGCCGGCGCTTGATCTCGCGAACAGGTAACAGGTTGATGTGTACCATGGTCTCTACTCAGAACTCCGCCGGCCGGATGGCAAGGCCTGCAGCAATGGCCATCTCCGGGGCAATGGCATCGAGATAGGCCCGGTCGATCTTCTTCTCGTTGATCTGCATATCGACAAAGGGGTTGAAGGAGATAACCTCCAGGCCTGTTTCCGCGGCAATGAACTCTTTCAGCCCGGCCACCTTGGAACCGCCTCCACTGAGAATGAGCCGCTGCAGCGGCTGCCGGGGGTTGTTGGCCACGTAAAGATCAATGGCCTTTTTGATCTCGAGCACCCACTGGGTACAGGTCTGGGTGAAGATCTCCTCCAGCTCGTCCCTGTTCTCTTCGACGGCAACCAGGCCAAGCTTGATCTTTTCCGCCTCCTCGAAGTCCACGCCGAGGCTGCCGGCGATCTGTTCGGTGAGCTGGTCGCTGCCGACCACGATGTCCCGGGCGAGTACAGAGGCGCCGCCGGCGATGATGTTGATGTTCATCTTCGAGGCGCCGATGTCGACCAGGGCCACGTTTTCCGCCTCCTGCGCGGTGGTCTCCCAGATGTTTTCCAGGGCAAAGCCGTCCACGTCCACCAGCACGGGCTTGAGTTTCTGCTCCTGCAGCATCTCCAGGTAGTCATCGATGACCTCCTTCTTGGCGGCCACCAGCATGACATCGGTGCGGTCATCCTCGTCGGTGGCGGTATGAAGATCCTCGAAGTCAAGATAAACGTCATCGATATCAAAGGGGATGTACTGTTCGGCCTCGCTGGTGATGTACTCGTGCAGTTCTTCCTCGCTCATCACCTCGAGGTTGATCTTTTTGACGATCACCGAGTAGCCGGAGATGGAGATCCCGACGCGGGTATCCTTGATCTTGAGGTTTTTGAACAGGGTCGCCACGGTCCGTCCCACCTCTTCGGGTTCCTGGAGAACACCGTCTTCCACAGAGCCGGGCGGCAGGGCCGCACTTCCCAGGGCAACCAGGCTGTACCCCCTGCCGGTCTTGCGGAGCTGGCAGACCTTGACGGCATGGGAGCCGATATCAACGCCGGTAATCAGGTTCTCTTTCTTTGCCATGGGCATTCTGCTGCCTGGGGGCAGGTTTTCGGTTACGACCCCCCGGAAAAGGAGTGTTCCAGGCCGGTATCCCGAGCGCAGCGACAAGAGAAATCTTCACTCGTACTGGTCGCGACTGGCAGGATTACTGTCCCTTGATCCCGAACGGTATCCTCTTTTTCAAGGTGTCCTAAACCGTATTGATGACGATGGAAATGTACGGAAATCTGTTTAGCCTGTTAATATTTAGGTCATAAAAAAAAAGCTTTGTCAAGAAAAGCGTACAAATATTTATATTTTTCTTTCTTAAAAAACAGGCATATAGACAGCGGAAGAATGGCCTGTATACCAGATATGGTATTGCGGAAAAATTGTAATCCTTATCTTGTATGTCACCATGGATGGGTGTGGGGGAAATGCGGCTTGAATTTTCCCGGACATTGGAGTAATTTCGCCGCAGAATCGCCGCCTGCTCCCCGGTGTTTCTGTCCCCTGCCGGCCACGGTTTGCCAGTCAGGTGACCGGATCCGCGGAGTTCCGCGGCCCCTGTGGTGCCCGGCGCACCGGAAGCGGCCAACACTATGACGCTGTGTGCTGCCTCGGGCACTCCACCACCAATCACCAGGTACCCCTGTGGCCTATATCCAGAGCAAGAAAAAGAAGAAATCGACCTTTCGCGAGTATGCCGAGGCCATCATCATCGCTCTCATCCTCGCCCTCTTCATCCGCACCTTTGTCGTCCAGGCATTCAAGATACCCTCGGGTTCCATGCTGCCGACCCTGCAGATCGGTGATCACATCCTGGTCTCCAAGTTCATCTACGGCATCAGGATGCCTTTCTCCGGCAAGGTGATCATTCCGGTCAAGACACCGCAGCCGGGAGATATCATTGTCTTCAGGTTTCCCCGTGATCCCAGCCTTGACTACATCAAACGGGTGATCGCCGTTGCCGGCGATACGGTGGAGATCCGGGACAAGAAGGTCTATGTCAACGGCAAGCCCATCGACGACCGGTATGCCGTCCACACGGACCCGCGCATCCTGCCCCGCTCGGTGAGCCCGCGGGACAACTTCGGTCCGGTCACCGTGCCGCAGGGCAAGGTGTTCGTGATGGGTGATAACCGGGACAACTCCTTTGACGGCCGTTTCTGGGGCTTTGTCGACCTCGATGCCGTGCTCGGCAAGGCCTATATTATCTACTGGTCCTGGGACGTGCAGAAACCGCTCTTCTCCCTCGACCGGTTCGAGTCCATCCGGTGGAACAGGCTGGGTGACATAGTCCATTGAGCTCCCACGCAACCATGGCAACCGGCTATTTCTTCCCGCATCGACACATCCTGGGCATTGATCATCTTTCGGCGGAAGATATCGAGCATATCCTGACCATCGCCGAATCCTTCAAGGAGATATCGGCCCGTCCCATCAAGAAGGTCCCCACCCTGCGCGGCAATACCATCATCAATCTTTTTTTCGAGCCGTCCACGCGGACGCGCCTCTCCTTCGAGGTGGCCGCCAAGCGGATGAGTGCCGACACCTTCAACATATCCGCCTCAACCTCCAGCGCCACCAAGGGCGAGACCCTCATTGACACGGCCCGCAATATCACTGCCATGCGGCCGGACATCATCATCATCCGCCATGCCTATTCCGGTGCGCCGCACATGCTGACCCGCTACGTGGATGCGGCCATCATCAACGCCGGCGACGGCACCCACGAGCACCCCTCGCAGGGTCTGCTCGACATGATGACGGTCCGCGAGCACAAGGGACGGCTGGAGGGGCTCAAAATCGCGATCATCGGTGATATTATGCACAGCCGTGTCGCCCACTCCAATATCCTCGGTTTCACCAGGATGGGCTCCCGTGTCCATGTCTTCGGCCCGGCCACTCTGCTGCCGCCCGGCCTGGACCGCCTCGGAGCCACGGTCTGCACATCGCTGGAGGAGGCAGTGCGGGACGCGGACGTGGTCATGACCCTGCGCATCCAGAAGGAACGGCAGAATGATCCGCTCCTGCCGTCGTTCCGCGAATATGCCCGGGAATACGGCGTCACCCGTGAGGTCGTGGCCCTGGCCCGTCCCGATGCCCTGGTCATGCATCCGGGACCGGTCAACCGGGGTATCGAACTGATGCCCGACGTGGCCGACGGTCCCCGCTCGGTGATCCTTGACCAGGTGACCAATGGTGTGGCAGTGCGGATGGCGCTGCTCTATCTGGTCACCGGCAACACCTGAGCCGGTAAAGGTTCAGCAGCACGCCATCCGGAGTCTAGGCTTACCTGCATGCGCTCGCGGCTGTCCGCAATCGAAACTGGCAGGAGTCTCCCGGAACGGAATAATTACGAGTATGTTTCCCCTCGCAACAGGACCAAAAATGGCTGAGAACTGGCTCATAAAAGACGGCCGGATCATTGATCCGAAAAACGGTATCGACCGGCAGGGTGATCTTCTGGTTCTCGAGGGCAGGATTGCCGCCGAAGGGACGCCGGTGCCCGCCTCCGCCCGTGTGGTTGATGCCTCCGGCTGCTGGGTGGTGCCGGGCCTGGTGGACATGCACGTCCATCTCCGGGAACCGGGCGAGGAATACAAGGAAGATATACTCTCGGGAACCAGGGCCGCGGCCGCGGGAGGGTTCACCGCCGTGGTCTGCATGCCCAATACCCGGCCGGTCAATGACTGCCGGGCAGTGACGGAGATGATCCTGGAGCGGGCCCGGCAGGGGTCTGCCCGGGTCTATCCGGTGGCGGCCATCAGCCAGGGCTCCAGGGGCGAGCGGCTGGCCGAATTCGGCGAACTGAAGAAGGCCGGCGCTGTGGGGGTGTCCGATGACGGTCTGCCGGTGCGCGACAGCCAGCTCATGCGCCGGGCCATGGAGTATGCCGGTGATTTCGGCCTGACCGTGATCTCGCACTGCGAGGAGCCTTCGCTTGCCACCGGGGTCATGAACGAGGGCGAGGTTGCCACCCGCCTGGGACTGAAAGGGATCCCGGCCGCTGCCGAGTCGATCATGGTCTATCGTGATATTGCCCTGGCAGAGCAGACAGGTCGCAAGGTCCACATCGCCCATGTGAGCACGGCCATGAGCGTGGAGTTGATCCGCTCGGCCAGGGCCCGTGGTGTCCGGGTGAGTGCGGAGACAACGCCCCACTATTTCACCCTCACCGACGAGGCCGTGGAGGGGTACAACACCCTGGCCAAGATGAATCCTCCGCTCCGCACCGAGGCTGACCGGCAGGCGATACGCCAAGCGCTGGCCGACGGTACCTTTGACGCCATTGCCACCGACCATGCGCCCCACTCGGTCCTGGAAAAGGAGGTGGAGTTCGACCTGGCGGCCAACGGCATCATCGGTCTCGAGACCTCGCTGCCCCTGGCCCTGGCCCTGGTGCGGGAGGGGCTGATCGACCCCCGGCGCCTGGTGGAGCTGATGTCCACCGGACCGGCCGCCGTCCTGGGACTGTCCGCCGGCTCCCTGGCTGCCGGTGCGGCGGCCGACATCACGGTGATCGATCCTGAGGCGATCTTCACCTATACCGAAGACCAGGTGGTCTCCAGGAGCCGCAATTCCCCTTTTCTCGGCTGGCGTCTGCAGGGGCGTGCTGTCCTGACCATGGTCGATGGCCGCGTAACCTTCAGCCGCCTGGAGACCTGAGCTCTCTCTGCCGCTTTTTCCCCTCTACCGCTTGACCTCGGCCACGTAAGGGGCAGGATCGGGCAGACCTGCCTCGGCAAATCCCTTCAGCCGCAGCCGGCAGGCGTCGCACCGGCCGCAGGCCAGTTCGCCCACCGGATCATAGCAGCTGTGGGTGTCCGCGTAATTCACTCCCAGCCGTGTTCCCAGCTCGATGATCTGTCGCTTGTTCATGTGCATCAGCGGTGCATGCAGGGTGAACGGCGTGCCTTCGCTGCCGGCCCTGGTTCCCAGGTTGGCCATCCGGGCGAAGGCCTGCAGGAACTCCGGTCTGCAGTCGGGATAGCCGGAGTAATCCACGGCGTTGATGCCGAGAAAGATATCGGCCGCCCCCAGGACCTCGGCCCAGGCCAGGGCATGGGCGAGAAAGATGATGTTGCGGCCCGGCACGTAGGTGACCGGGATCCCCGCCTCCATCTCCTCCCTGCCGCGGTCCTTGGGCACCGGCATGTCGGTGGTCAGGGCCGAGCCGCCGATGGCCGCCAGGTCGAGGTTCAGGACCAGATGGTTTTCGGCGCCCATTTTCCTGCAGAGGTCCGCGGCCCGGCGCAGCTCGATCTCCTGCCGCTGTCCGTAGCGGAAGCTCAGGCAGTTACAGGAAAATCCCTCGGCCAGGGCATGGGCGAGGACGGTGGTTGAATCCAGGCCGCCGCTGAGGAGGACGACCGCCCGTGGTACTGGATGGTGCATCATTGTTTCTGTTGGAGTGCAGGCAGGGGCGTGGTGAGCAGGATATGGTCCGGTTGCACCTCCGCCCGATAGGCCAGGACCGCGACCCCTCTGTCGCGGACCCGGAAGAGGGTATCGGCGTAGAGGGGGTCGATGCTTCGCGCAGGCATGAACCGTTCCGCATCCCCGCGCTGGACACAGAAGAGGACCGCGGCCCCGAAGCCGTCGTCGCGCAGCCTGGCCAGTTCCTCCAGATGCCGGGTGCCGCGGCTGGTGACGGCATCGGGAAACAGGGCCACGCCGCCTGCGGCAAGGGAACAGTTCTTCACCTCCATGTAGATCGGCCTGTCCCGGACCGTGACCAGGAAGTCGAGGCGGCTGTGCTCCGAGACCCGGACCTCGCGGGCAATGGTGTCGATGGGACCGAAATCGTCGATGATTCCCTTTTCCAGTGCCTCGTGAACAAGGTTGTTGGTCCTGGCCGTGTTGACGCCGATCCAGACGTTGTTGTTCCGGACCATCTCCAGGGTCCAGGCATACTTGCGGCGCGGATTGTCGGACCTGGAGATGATCACCGGGCTGCCCGGCTCCGAGCAGCCGCGCATGGAACCGGAATTGGGACAGTGCACGGTCAGGCTCGAGCCGTCATCCAGGCGGATGTCGGCGAGAAAACGCTTGTAGCGCCTGATGAGGGTGCCGTACTGGCGGATCGGCGGGAGTTGCATGGTCGATTCCGTTGCGGTTTGGTCTTTCGACAAGTTCCTTTTTCGACTATAATAATGAATTAAAAAAAATATGCACCCGGTGTTTTCGCCGGTGACCGGAACCGCGAAGGGGCCGCACGTACCGCCTGATACCGGAACTTTGCGGCGATCTCACCCGGTGGGTGGGATCCACCTGGAATCAAGCAAAGGAGACAGTCAATATGAAACTCGGACTCAACGGCCTCGGCAGAATCGGCAAACTCTCTCTCTGGCATCATGTCTCGCGGCGATTTTTTTCGGAGATCGTTGTCAACCTGGGCCGTGATGTGGGCAGTGGCCTGCAGGATATCGCCGCGTCCGTGGAAAGGGATTCCACCTATGGACGGCTCAGCATGTACCTGCACGGCCACAAGGGCGGGCGGGTGATCGAAAACCTGAACGAGGACGCCGGCACTATGATGGTGAACGGTGTCCCGGTCACCTTTCTGCGTGAGGCCAGGAATCCCAAGGATATCAAGTGGCAGGAAAACGGTGTCCGCCTGGTGGTTGATACCACCGGCGTGTTCAAGGATCCCACCGCTGATGCCGGTGAAGGGCGGGGTTCGATCCGGGGCCATCTCCAGGCCGGGGCGGAAAAGGTCATGCTGTCCGCACCCTTCAAGATCAAGGCCCAGGGTATCGATATGCCCGAGGATGCCGTCACCACGGTAATGGGCATCAACGATGATGAGTATGATCCGGCCCGCCATTCCATCATCTCGGCTGCTTCCTGCACCACCACCTGTCTCTCCTATATGATCAAACCGCTCATGGACCATTTCGGTGCCGACCGGATGCTGTCCGCCTCCATGGTCACGGTCCATGCCGCCACCGGCAGCCAGCAGGTTCTGGACCGTCTGCCCGCCGCCGGCGCCAGGGACCTGCGGAAGAACCGTTCCATTCTCAACAATATCATCCTCACCACCACCGGCGCTGCCAAGGCCCTGGCTCTGGTCATTCCGGAGATGAAGTCCATCGGGTTCATTGCCGAATCGGTCCGGGTCCCCACCTCCACCGGTTCGCTGATCGTCCTGGTGCTCAACCTCCAGGATGAACTGGAACGTCCTGTCAAGCGGGACCTGATCAACTCGATCTACCGCGATTATGCCGAGAACAACCCCTACCTGCGGTATTCCGAGGCGCAGAACGTCTCCTCGGATATCATCGGCTATCCTGCTGCCGCCGCCGTGATCGAGGCCACCGAGACCCATACCCGCACGGCCTCCATCAGCGTCAATCTCGAACATGTCAAGAGCTGTAACTTCGAGCCCGGCCAGGTGCCGCCTGTCCTGGAGGTTCCGGTCACCCAGGCGGTGATCTACGGCTGGTATGACAACGAGCTGGGCAGCTATACCAATATGCTGGGCGATCTGACCGTTTCCGTTGCCGAGCGCATGCTGTGATCATCCGCCCCATGGGCGGGGATGACCTGCCGGCGGTATCTGCCATAGAACAGCAGATGGAGGATGGCTGGACAGAGGGCATGCTCGCCGCTCAGCTGACAGCGGCAAGGGGTGTCTGCCTGCTGGTGGAGGCGGCGGGCGAGGTGTTCGGGTATATCTTTTGCAGATATGCTGCCGATGAGGCGGAGGTCCTGCGGCTGGGGGTGGTGGTGGCGCTCCGGCGCCGGGGCCTCGGCTCCCGTCTGCTGGCCGCGGCCCTGCAGTGCCTGGTCCGGCACGGGGTCACAACCTGTTTTCTCGAGGTGCGGCGTTCCAATGGCGCTGCCCGTGGACTTTATGCCGGAAACGGTTTCGTGGATGTGGGTACGCGGCGACACTATTACCGTGCCCCCGTGGAAGACGGCCTGGTCATGCGCAGGAATCTTGCTGGTCAGCCGGAAATCGGTACAGGTTCAGCCCCAGGCATTTGTACCCCCTCACGGGATGACCAGGCATCGGTCTGTCCGACCACAATGGTGTAAGCGCTCTCAGGGGCCGCAGATTCGGAGTCTACGTTTGCCTGTGCAGGCGTGTCTGACCGCAGGCAAGCGACCGCAGGGAAACTTCGATAGCCTACCTGTGCGGGCAGGCACGACCGTGCAAAGAGGTAAGCGAAGACTCCGTGCGGTCCCTGTGAGCGCTTACCGCGGCTGACCCGCTGCTGGGCGTTTACAAAAGTCCCGGTGGTTCAACGAAGTTGACGATAGCGGTGAACTGTTACGGAAACCTATGAGGCGCTGCATGTCTGCGGTGCCGGGAAGGGTAGTATGAAAACGATTCGTGATCTGGATATTGCCGGCAAAAGGGTGCTGATCCGGGTGGATTTCAATGTCCCCATGGACGAGGAGAAGCGGATAACCGACGACCTCAGGATCCGGACCGCCCTGCCCACCCTGACCCACGCCCTGGAACGGGGTGCACGGGTCATCCTCTGTTCGCACCTGGGCCGGCCCGGGGGAGAGAGGGTGGAGCGGTTTTCCCTGGCGCCGGTGGCGGCGCATCTGGCTGCAGTCCTCGGATGCCCTGTGCCCCTTGCCCCGGACTGTATCGGCGACGAGGTGGAGTCGATGGTGGCCGGGATGAACGATGGTGATGTCCTGATGCTGGAGAATCTCCGGTTCCATGCCGGTGAGCAGGAAAACGATCCCGGGTTTGCCCGCCGGCTTGCCGCCCTGGCCGAGGTCTACATCAACAACGCCTTTGCCGTCTCCCACCGGGCGCATGCCTCGGTGGTGGGGGTCCCGGCCTATTGCGCCGAAAAGGGAGCCGGCTTTCTTCTCGAAAAGGAACTGAGCTATTTTCACCGTGCCATAGACGATCCCGTCCGGCCCCTGGCCGCCGTTGTCGGTGGGGCCAAGGTGTCGAGCAAGCTGGGTGCCCTGGAGAATATGCTGACCAGGGTTGACCAGTTGCTCATCGGCGGCGCCATGGCCAATACCTTTCTCAGGAGCCGCGGGTTTGACGTGGGCGCGTCACGCGTGGAGGAGGATCTTCTGGAGAATGCGGGCCGCCTGCTGCGGGATGCGGCAAGGCAGGGGGTGCGTGTCTATCTGCCGGTGGATGTCATTGCCGCGGACAGGTTTGCGCCGGACGCGGTCTGCAGGCAGGTCACCATCCAGGATATTCCCGGGCAATGGATGGCCCTGGATATCGGGCCGGCCTCGGTTCTCTGTTTCCGTGAGGCCCTGGCCGATGCGCGAACCATCATCTGGAACGGGCCCATGGGGGCCTTTGAGATGGATGCCTTTGCCCGCGGCACCATGGCCCTGGCCCAGACACTCGGTGCCTCCCACGCGCTCACCATCACCGGTGGCGGTGATTCCAATGCCGCAGTGCGGAAATTCGGTGAGGCGGAGAACATCAGCTACATGTCCACGGGTGGAGGCGCCTTTCTCATGCTGATGGAGGGCAGGGAGCTGCCCGGGGTCAAGGCCCTGGAGGAGTAACCGGATGGCCAGCAGCGTTTGCACCATTGTGGTCGGGCAAACCGATGGTTAGTCATCCCGTGAGGGATTACGCAGGGCTCGGCATGGCTTAACAGGTCCGGACGACCGCCCGCTGAATGCCAGCCTGCCCGCATGGTGGTACGGGCCGGACGCTGACAAAGGGTAAAAGTCCCGGTAGTTCAACGTAGTTGACGATGGCGGTGAACTATTACGACAAAGGAGGAGGAAGATCATGGAAAGAAGGCCGCTGATCGCCGGTAACTGGAAGATGCATCTCAATGTGGCAGATTCAGTCAGTCTTGCGGGCGCGGTGGCAGCCGGCAGCCGGGATCTGAAGGACAGAGACGTGATGATTGCCCCCGCCTACACGGCACTGGCCGCGGTGGCCGAGGTTCTCAAGGGTTCGGCGGTGTTCCTGGCGGCACAGAACGTGGCCTGGGAGCGGGAGGGCGCCTATACCGGTGAGATCTCTCCGGCCATGCTCATGGACGTAGGTGCCTCCATGGCCATTGTCGGCCACTCGGAGCGGCGCCACATTTTCGGTGAAAGCAACGAGATGATCAACCAGCGACTGCTGGGCGCGCTGAACTCCGGCCTTGTTCCGGTGCTCTGTGTGGGCGAGACCCTGGACGAGCGGGAAGAGGGGAGGACCTTCCAGGTCCTGGAGCAGCAGCTCTGCGAAGGTCTGGCCGGGGTGGCCGGTCATCGCCTGCCGGCCCTGGTCCTGGCCTACGAGCCTGTCTGGGCCATCGGTACCGGCAAAACGGCCTCCAGGGACCAGGCCCAGGAGGCGCATCGTTTCCTTCGTGGTGTGCTTGCTGATCTGTATGAGAAAAACCTTGCCGGACAGGTGAGAATACTGTATGGTGGATCGGTTAAGCCTGAGAATATTGACGATCTCATGGCCGAGCCCGATATTGATGGCGCGCTGGTGGGCGGCGCGGCACTGAAATCCGAGTCCTTTGACCGGATTATGCATTTTTCATGACAACTCTACTCATCATCGTACATGTCCTGGTCTGTCTGTTCCTGATTGTCATCGTGCTGTTGCAGCACGGCAAGGGGGCTGACATCGGTGCGACGTTCGGCGGCTCCAGCCAGTCGCTGTTCGGGTCCGAGGGACCCCTGCCGCTCCTCAACAAGATCACGACCCTTGCCGCCATCGTCTTCATGGGCACCTCCATCTCGCTGGCCTACATCTCTGCGCAGAAAAGTACCGGCAGTGTCATGAAGAAGGTCAAGGCGGAGGCCCAGGCTCCGGTGCAGCAGAAGCCGGCTGACAGTGCACCGTTGACCGTGCCCATGCCGGCAGCAGAGAACAACGGGGCCGCACCGGCCGCCGGTACATCCCAGGAGATGCCGGCTCCGGAGAATCCCGGGCAACAATAGATCCGGGTGCCGAAGTGGTGGAATTGGTAGACACGCTGTCTTGAGGGGGCAGTGGACCTCGTCCGTGCCGGTTCGACTCCGGCCTTCGGCACCAGTTGATATCCAGGCCGCATTCCGCAAGGGATGCGGCCTTTTTTTATCAGGGGTCAGGTGTCAGGTGCCAGGTGTCAGGGGCCAGGGGCCAGGTGTCAGGTGTCAGGTGTCAGGGATCGGGAGACGTAACTCCTTACGGGATAACCAGCCATCGGTTTTTTCGACCACAAAGTTTTTCCCTGCCCCTGGAGTGAAAGATTGCAACGTGGTATACTGATGTCAAGGTGGTCGCACCTGGATGAATGACCACGTTGTGGCGGATGGTGGGGGGGATTGCCGGTAGGCCCTGGTGTCGTCCCGGCGCCTGCGGTTTTGTAATAGTTCACCGCTATGGGCAACCACCTAAAAAGGCCGACTCTTTTGGTAAGAGTTCAGTAGTGCGTCAGCTGTGCGTGATCGTGGCTGGCCGTCTATAGCCCCCTCTATGCGGCCGCGAGCGCGTGCAGATGGCGTGCTGCTGAACTTTTACGCGGTTTTCCGGTGATCCTGAGGACTGGTGGAGATGAAGAACAGGCGAGCAGCACCGCATCGACGGCTGAGTCTCAAGGTCTTTCTCACCGTCTCGTTGCTTGCGGTTTCCTTTGTCACCTTTGTCTCGGTCTTTTTCCTCACCACCAGCATCTACCAGAAATCGCATCTCAGCCAGGCGCAGAACACCGCCAGAGGGCTCTCCAGCCAGGTGGTCAATTCCCTGCTGCAGCTGATGATCAATGGCTGGTCCAGGGAAAAGCTGCTCCGCTACTTTGATCCGGTTCTTACTGCGAATGCCGATATTCCCATGCGGATCACCCTGCTGCGGGCACCGGTGGTGGTAGCTCTTTTCGGGCCCGTTGACGGGGATGTCGCTGATCCGGAGATGGCAGAGGTTCTTGCCACCGGTGAACCGATTCACGAGGAAGAGGGATACCTGATCCGGCAGATTGTCCCGATCCGGGCACGGCAGGAATGTCTGTCCTGTCACCGAAATGCGCAGACGGGCGATATCTTCGGTGTACTCAAGCTGGAGCAGGACCTGGGCCCGGCCATTCATGCGCACCTGGTCAAACTGCTGCTGCTCTTCCTCCTCCTCTCACCGATACCGGTTCTGCTCGCGGTCCTCATTGCCTACTACACCACATCCAAGGTCAACAAGTCCGTGCTCCTCCTGCGCGGCAACATCACCCGGATCAACAGGGTCCAGGACCTTACCGGCCTGGAGCTGGGGGGAGACCAGACCGATTTCGTCGAGCTGAACGAGATCCTGGCCGAGGTCGACACCCTGGTCACCAAGATGAAGGACACGGCGGTGGACCGGCAGCTTCTCGAGTTCGAGGTCCGGTTGCTGGAGTCCTTTCTCATCACCTCTGAAGTGGTCCGCGACTGGAAGGAGCACGTGGCCAACCTGCTGCTCCAGTTCAACGAGGTCATGGAGACCTATGCGCTCTTTTCCATTTTCAAGGTGGGGGAGGAGCATTACGATCTGGAGATCTTCTGGCGCAACAGGCCGTCAGAAGAGACACGCCGCCAGTTTGACCGCATCGTGCAGAAGCGGGTGAGCGAGCAGGTGGAGCCCAATTTTTTCCCCGAGATCAAGACCAGTCACACCATTGTCGATCCTGCCGGACCCGAGATCGATCTGGACATCACCAATATCGAGCTGCAGGTGAAGTCCATCTTTCTCCGTCAGCCCAAGATCGGCGGCATCGTCGGTATCGGTATCCAGTCCGGCCTGTCAGCGGAGATCGGTGGCTCGCTCATGATCGAGGGCGTGCTCACCACCCTGGTAAACGTGATCGGATCTGTGCGGGCCATCTATAACTACAGCAAGGAGATGGAATATTATGCCACCCGTGATCCGCTGACCGGTCTCTTCAACCAGCGGATGTTCTGGGACCTGGCTGCCAACGAGCTGCACCGGGCCCGGCGTCATGGGCACAGGTTTGCCCTCCTGGTACTGGATTTCGACAACTTCAAGATGGTCAATGACCGGTTCGGCCATATCTTCGGTGATGCTTTTCTGCAGAAATTTGCCGGTAAGATCAATGAGTTCCTGCGGGAAGGCGATGTCCTGACCAGGTACGGCGGCGACGAGTTCGTGGCCATCCTGCCGGAGACAAACCAGGAAGAAGCCTATATCGCGGCGCTCAGGGTGCTGGATGCCCTCAAGGATGTCACCTTCGAGGCGCCCGACGGAACACGGATCCGCAATACCGTTTCCATCGGCCTTGCCGTGTACCCGGATCACTCCGAGGAGCTCAATGCCCTGTTCGTGATCGCCGATAACATGCTGTACAAGGCAAAACGGGAAGGGAAAAACAGGATCGGGGTCCCGACCGGGGAGGATATTCTGCAGGCCTTTCAGGCCAAGGATGAGCAGAGCCTCTTTCTTCTCAATGTCCTGGAAAATCCCGATCAGGTGATGCCCATGTTCCAGGCGATCATGGATATCCGCACCGGAACTGTCTCCATGTACGAGCTGCTGATGGGCATATGGCACGACGACCATATACTGCGCGCCTCCTCTTTTGTCGAGGTCGCTGAAAAGATGGGGATCATCAGCCAGCTTGATTTCATCGTCATTGAAAAGGCCTTCCAGGAACTCAGGGACAAGGGCTACCGGGGCCTGCTCTTTGTCAATCTCTCCCCCAATTCACTCATCCTCAACAGATATGTGGCCACGGTCCGTGACCTGGCCGCCAGGTACGGGATCGACCCGAAACGGATCGTCTTCGAGATCACCGAAAGGGAGACCGTCCGCAACAGGAGCCTCCTGCAGAAGTTTGCCCGTGAACTGCGCAGCAAGGGGTTCCGGTTCGCCATCGATGATTTTGGCTCTGGTTTCTCATCCTTCCATTATCTGAAACTTTTTTCCTTTGATTTCATCAAAATTGATGGCGAATTCGTCCGCAATATTTCCAGGGATTCCCAGGACAGGGCCTTTGTGAAAAGTATCATCTCCCTGGCCCGAGATATGAAAATACAGACCATCGCCGAATACGTGGAGGACGAGGACGTGCTTATGGCGGTGGCGGAACTTGGCGCCGATTATGCCCAGGGATACCATGTGGGCAGGCCCTGCCGGGAGATAGAGGTCCCGTGCAGAATTCTGCCGGCAGAGGGTGGCTGAGACGGTGCGGCGGTGCCGCCGATAGCGGTAACTTGTACGTTTTCAGGACAGGAATTCAGGCGTAACGCACTATTTCCGCCTTGATTTTTCCAGGCTGCGTGTGTGATAATACATCGACAGGGAAACCGGTGGGCTGCCTCCGGTTCAGCTCTGTTTGAAACTTCGTGCCCCGGGGGTATCGATATATTTTTGATGGCGTCGCAAAAAGTCCGATCTACTGCGTTGTAGCGGGTACGGCCAATGCTCGACGTGCTCCATGTACGCCTCCGCTTGGCCGACACCGCCACGCCTTGTATATCGAATGTTTATACTGAGCCATCTTTAGAGTGTGATGGACTTTTTACGAGTCCATCATTTTTCAATTCTTCGTCGAAGGCGGATGCTATGCGTTGTCCCAAGTGCGGCTATATTTCATTTGATCACCTGGAGCGTTGTAAGAAATGCGGTAAGGATATCGCCGAGGCAACGGCGGAGCTGGAGGGCACGGTCTTTGAGGCGGTGGTCCCGGTTTTTCTTCAGTTCGAGGCCGGCGGCAACGAGGAAGTGGCGGACGACATGGCCGGAGCCTCTGCCGGCGAGGACATCGACCTGAATCTGGACGAGACCTTCGAGGAGATCGAGACCGGGAATGAGGTCAGTCCTGGCGAGGAGGTTGAGCTTGTCCTTGGTGACGAGGAGGAACTGCCGGAGATGGACGATGCCGATGCCACCCTTGCCGGCGAGGTGAATGCCGCGCAGGAGGCGCCGGCTGATACCGGTGACGAGGGCGAGCTGGTCCTCGAACTCGGCGATGGGCAGAGCGGCGGCGAGGAGATCGAAGGGCTGCAGCTTGACTTCAGTGACATCGACATCTCGGACCTGGCACCACCTGTGGAAGAGGAGGAACCCGAGGAGCTGAGCCTGGCTTCCGGTGATGAGGCCGTGCCGGTCATGGCCTCCGGGCCGGCCGCAGCCGCGGGCGCCGCGCCGGGAGGCCTGGAAGATCTGGAAATCGACGATCTCGATCTGGACGCTCCACCGCCTGTGACCGGCAGCGCGGCCGGCGGCCGGTTGCCGCCGGCGGTGAAGACCGGAACCGCCCTTGATGATTTCGATGTCGACCTGGGGGACCTTCTTGCCGACGGAAAAAAAGAAAAATCTGTTGACACGACCCCATGATTTCGGATATATAAACCACTCTCAAAAGTTCGGGTGCCGAGATAGCTCAGTTGGTAGAGCAACGGACTGAAAATCCGTGTGTCCCTGGTTCAAATCCTGGTCTCGGCACCATCCTGTCTCCCTTTTACCTTGCCTCGTGAGAGGCCTTCCCCTGTCACTTTCCCTGTTTGCTGTCTCTGTTTGTTCATCTTGACCGTTGTGCCACGTAACTCCTCACGGGATGGCTAGCCATCGGTTTGTCCGACCACAATGGTGCAAGCGCTCTCAGGGGCCGCGGATTCGGGGTCTGCGCTTACCTGTGCAGGCGTGCCTGACCGCAGGTAAGCGGCTGCAGGGAGACTCTGGTAGCCCGCCTTCCATGAGAAGGCTTGTCAAGATAATGTTCGACGTGGCGAACCATTTTTTTCCTGTACACCCCGTAACGTCACGCTTCCATTCGCATTCCTTGAAGGGCTCTGCCAAAAGCCCGATGCATTATAC
>Ga0256833_1001273_pt1 | contig 18686 bp, 16 predicted proteins | sample 356284metaG_FD_190535 | JGI IMG/M metagenome (GOLD analysis project Ga0256833, IMG submission 190535) | Hydrothermal vent microbial communities from Mid Atlantic Ridge, Atlantic Ocean - 356-284 | ecosystem: Environmental > Aquatic > Marine > Hydrothermal vents | place: Atlantic Ocean: Mid... | reverse complement strand
TTCATCATCAATTAAATAATATATGCTCGGGGAATTGCACCCCTTGTTTTGATTTTACCCGATAACCTACTGATATGATGACATCTAAATTATAATGTTCCACTTGATAGGTTTTTCCATCAGTGGCAGTTGTCGCAAATTTTGCGACAACTGAAAACTCTTGTAATTCCTCCTTTAGTGCATTATTAATGTGCTTTCCAATGGTTTTTACATCTCTATTAAACAAAGTAGCTATTTGCTGTCTGTTGAGCCAAACGGTTTCCTGTTTAATTAAAACATCCACTCTAACAGAAGATGCATTGTCCTGATATATGACTAATTCACTATTCATAAGCTGCTAATCCTGCTATTTCACGCCCTTGGGCTTGTTTTTTTAATAGGGGTACCAAGTCGTCCATCAATGCCAATTCTTTTTTACTACGGTCTTTCCAGCCTAAATCTAGTGGAGCGAGTAAGTCGCTTAATTGTTCGCCATCAAAAATCATTCGGTCCAGGATTCTATCTACAAAAGCCCTTAAACTATCGGATTCTAAGCCATATTTTTGGGCAATTGCGTTTACTTTCTGGGTGAATTTTTGGTTTTTAAAACTTTGGTAGCCCTCTCTTATTTGTTTTTCGGTCAATCCTTTGCCCATTTCCAGAGATTTGATATAATCAATAATATCTTCCCGTTCGTCCATTAAATTGGCACTGGAGCTCAATAGATTGATCAATTGCAATCTGGTCATCTTCTGTTTGGAAGCTTTGTTTTGGGTATAATTGGCAATCAGGCCCATAATATAATCGTAATCAATAATGGCAGAAGAAAAGAGTACAAATTCAAAATCGAGTTGTTGTACTTCCGGTGGGGTGTTGCCCTTGTCTTGTTGGGCTTTTAAGCGTTTGGCGGTATCCAAATATACCGATTTAAAGGAGCGCAAATCATCTTCCGGAATTAATGCTTCAATGGTTTCGGTTTGTTCTTCATTTAGGTCGGTATATTGGTCTAATTGTGTTTTTAAGCGCTGTACTTCTTTGAAACTATTTATAAATTCGGCACGAGCTTCATCACCTTTCAGATTATTGACCTGTTCGGGAGTACATTCCAATCCATGAGCTTCCATAAACTGTTCTAAATTGGTAACGGCATTTTTGTATTTTTCGATGACTTTAGGAGCAGAATCCACCAACCATATTTCTTTAGGATTATCTACTTTGGCACCGGAGAATAAGGCAATGGCTTCATTAACGGAATCTTCTTGCCCACGGAAATCTAAAATATTGCCATAAGGTTTGGTATCGTTCAATACACGGTTGGTACGAGAAAAGGCTTGTATTAATCCGTGATATTTCAGGTTTTTATCTACATACAAGGTGTTGAGGTATTTAGAGTCAAACCCTGTGAGCAACATATCAACCACAATCATAACATCTATTTTATTTTTATGTGGATAGTCTGTATTGGTGTATTTTTGGTCTTTAATACGTTGCTGTACATCTTGGTAGTACAAATCAAAATTGTTTATATCATGGTTTGTGCCGTACTGTAAGTTGTAGTCATTAATGATGGTTTTCAAAGATTTTTTCTTTTTGTTAGGCTCTATTTGGTTATCCACTTTTTCCTGAGGCAAGTCTTCCTGTAGCTGTTTTACATCTTTGTTGCCTTCTGCAGGAGGGGTGAAAACACAAGCGATATTTAAAGGGCGATAGTCTTCATCGGTAGCTGCTAATTCTTCTTGTCTTTGTTTCAGTAATCCATAGTAATCAATGGCATCATTGATGGAAGATGTAGCGAATAAAGCATTGAACCTCCTATGGTGAGTAGCTTTATCGTGTTTTGACACAATGGCATCAATAACGGCTAGCTTATGGCTAAGCTCCGCTGTATTGGGATTGCCTTCTATTTTAAAATAGTCGATATGAAAACGCAATACATTTCTATCATCAATAGCATTGGTAATAGTGTAGGAATGCAATTCTTTTTGAAAAACATCTTGAGTTGTTTTGTAGGAAGCTTGTTGTCCTTCAATGGTTTTGTAAGTGGCATTTTGTTCAAAAATAGGTGTGCCGGTAAAACCAAATAGTTGTGCATTTGGAAAAAACTCTTTGATGGCTTTATGGTTTTCACCAAATTGGGAGCGGTGACATTCGTCAAAAATAAATACCACTCGTTTGTCACTTAACGGCGCTAAGCGCTCTTTATAAGTAGGAATACCTTTTTCAATTTTCTTTTTGTTTTGCTTACCACTTTCGTCCAATGCCAATCCGAGTTTTTGAATAGTCGTAACGATAACTTTATCGGCGTAATCGGTAGAAAGCATTCGTTTGATTAAGGTTTCGGTATTGGTGTTTTCTTCCACACAGTTCTCCTGAAACTTATTAAACTCCTGACGTGTTTGTCGATCCAGATCTTTTCTGTCCACCACAAACAGGCATTTTTCAATATCGGGATTATCTTTTAATAGTGTGGATGCTTTGAAAGAAGTTAAAGTTTTGCCGCTTCCTGTCGTATGCCATATATAGCCGTTTCCTCTGTTTTGATGAATACAATCTACAATGGCTTTAACGGCATACACCTGATAAGGTCGCATCACTAATATTTTTTGCTCGCTTGCCACCAAAACCATATAACGGCTGATCATTTTACCCAGAGTACATTTGGCTAAAAACATTTCGGTAAAGTCGTCTAAATGGGTGATTTTTTTATTATTCTCATCAGCTAATTTATAAACTGGCAAAAATTGCTCATCTGCATTAAATGCGAAGTGTTTATTGTTATTGTTTGAAAAATAAAGGGTGTTTGTTTTGTTGCTTACGATAAATAATTGCATGAAACAAAGCAGAGAATTAGTGTAACCGTTTCCCGGGTCATTTTTGTAATCTACAATTTGTTGCATGGCTTTGTTGGGACTTACTTGCAATGCTTTTAGTTCAATTTGTACTAAGGGAAGACCGTTAATCAATAAAATAACATCATATCTGTGATGGCTGTTTGCCGTATTGATTCGCAATTGATTGATGACTTCGAAATCATTTTTACACCAGTCTTTGATATTTACAAGGGTGTATTGTAATGGTGTCCCATCTTCCCGGGTGAAGGTATTTCGTGCCCTGAGCCTTTTTGAAGCACCAAAAACATCCGGGTCAATAATTTCTTCCCGCAAACGATTAAATTCAGCATCCGTTAAATGAACCCTGTTCAAAGCGTCAAACTTTGCTCTAAAGTTTTGTTCAAGCGCATTTTTATCACGAATATCTTTGCGATAGGTGTATTTGAGGTCTTTTAACCTTTCTATTAGTTGTTTTTCTATTTGACTTTCTTTTGTCATTCGCTTTCTTTAATCAAATCATTCCGTGTATATTTTCGCAATATCGCATAATGTTTCTAAACTTGGTAGTCTTCTATTTTGTGCATTAGAATTTACCATATTGCAATTCTTGTCCAATTATTCAGTTAGTCATTTTGTTTAATTCCTATTGTTTCAGTCCGCAAAATAGGAATAATTTTTCAATATCTCATTAAATGAGTGTTAGAATAATTGATCGGTTTGCGTGAAGGTTTATTTTGCTTACACCAAACTAGGATTTAAAGAGTTAAATTTCAAAAAACAGTTCTTTTCTCCTCTTTGCAAACTATAGAGTGCTTGATTTTTGAAAAACAAAGATTTTTCATTTTCTTTCCGAGGTCAATACCTATAATAATCGGGTTTAAAAGGCCCCTTAACAGGGACATCTATGTATTTTGCTTGTGTTTCGGATAGCTCTTCTAGTTCGACACCCAATTTGGCAAGATGTAGCTTTGCTACTTTTTCGTCCAGATGTTTTGGTAGCACATAAACCTTATTTTGATATTTTTCAGGACTATTGAATAATTCCAATTGAGCCAATACTTGATTGGTGAATGAATTAGACATTACAAATGATGGGTGTCCTGTAGCGCAACCAAGATTTACTAATCTGCCTTCTGCTAATACAATTATATCTTTTCCCTCAATATTGTATTTATCTACCTGAGGTTTTATATTTACCTTTGTGTGTCCATAATTTTTGTTAAGCCATGCCATATTGATTTCGTTGTCAAAATGACCAATATTACATACAATTGTTTTGTCTTTCATTACTTTGAAGTGTTCTGCGTCGATTATATTCAAATTGCCGGTAGCAGTCACTACTATGTCGGCTTCAGCTATTGCATTGGACATTTTTCTGACCTCAAAACCTTCCATTGCAGCTTGAAGAGCACAAATGGGATCAATCTCGGTAACTATTACCCTGCATTGTGAGTTTTTAAAAGCAGCAGCAGTACCCTTACCGACATCACCATATCCTCCAACTACAACGACTTTGCCTGCCAACATCAAATCTGTAGCTCTGCGTATAGCATCAACAGCAGATTCACGAGTACCATATTTATTATCAAATTTTGATTTAGTTACAGAATCATTTACATTGATAGCAGGTATTGGAAGAGTTCCTTTTTTCTCTCTTTCATACAATCTATGTACACCTGTTGTAGTCTCTTCAGATAATCCTCTAATATCTTTCACCAGTTGCGGAAATCTATCCAAAACCATATTTGTCAGGTCTCCGCCGTCATCAAGAATCAGATTCAAGCTAGCGCCTTCATCAAATGCATCAAGAGTCTGTTCGATACACCAATCAAATTCTTCTTCTGTCATTCCTTTCCAAGCATAAACAGGCACTCCTCTTTCAGCAATGGCCGCTGCTGCCTGATCCTGAGTTGAAAATATATTACATGAAGACCAGGAGACTTCAGCTCCTAGTTCCAAAAGTGTTTCTATTAAAACAGCTGTTTGTATTGTCATATGAAGGCATCCCGCTATCCTAGCTCCTTTAAGTGGTTTATCTGCGCCAAATTCTTCTCTTAATGACATTAGTCCCGGCATTTCAGCCTCGGCAAGTTCTATTTCTTTTCTTCCCCAATCAGCTAAATTTATATCTTTTACTTTGTATGGAAGTTTTCCTTTTTTCAATTTTACTTCGTATTTCTTGATTTCTGTACACATTTTTCTAAATTTTTTGCAAAGGTAATCTTTTTTACCGTAAAATTAAACCGACATGTACAACTCTTCCAATTCTTTCATTCCCAACCTCACTATTTTAGCATTTCCTATTCCTTCCAAGACAATAAAATCAATATTATCACCGAACTTTTTTTTGTCTTTATGCATTGCTTCAATTATTGAGTTCTTTGGGATATGTATATCCGTGGGCAAGCCTGCAAGCTTTAATCCTGTGATAGTATCAATTAAATCCTTTGTAGATAATAGACCGAGTTTATTGGATATTTTCGCAGCTATTACCATTCCTATACTTACTGCAAAACCGTGTTTTATTCCTGTTGTTTTTTCAATTGCGTGACCAAAAGTATGTCCAAAATTTAGTTTTTTCCTTTCGCCTGTCTCTTTTTCATCCTTATTAACAATCTCCACTTTTACTTTAGCCTGATTGTATAAAAAATCATTCGAAACATTCTTTTTGTCAATAAAACCACCGGGATTATTAACAAAATGATAAAATTGTTTATTATTGTTAATCAAAAAGTGTTTCAATGCTTCACCCATCCCACTAATGTACTCATCTTGAGGTAAAGTTCTCAAAAAGGAAGAATCCATTAAAACAAAATCCGGTTGATTAAAAGTTCCGATCATATTTTTAAACCTGTGGTGATTTACTCCGTTTTTACCCCCGATAGAAGCATCAATCATAGCTAATAACGAGGTTGGAATAAAACCAAATCTAATACCTCTCATGAATGTAGATGCAGCAAATCCGGCAACGTCAGTTACCAAGCCTCCGCCAAAACCGATTATAAATGAATTTCTATCAGCCTTGTACTCAGTCAACTGATTGTAAACAGAATCTAAAGTGTCTAAAGTTTTATTCACTTCACCGGGTTTTATGACTATGACTGATTCTTCTTTTAGAAAATCTGAGTACTCATTGGACACATTTTCGTCAGTTATGTATATAGTTTTGGATGGGATATTAACCTTTTGATATATTTCATCGTATTTGCCAATTAATATTTGAGATACTTTATCATTGCTATTTACTGTTAACGTCTTCATAAGATATATTTTGTATTTGCAAAGGTACAAATTATAAATTCTATAGCTTTCATATACTAAAATAAATACTTTTAATAATAGAACACAAAAAGTAAAAAAAATGTACCTTTGCCGGATAATAAAACTTCACAACACTATGAAACAAGTATTATCTTTAATCGTACTTTTAATTACAATTAATATAAATGCTCAAAAAGTAGATATCCCTAAATCTTACTCAAACTTAAGATATGAAGATGGCAAGCTACAATTTCACGATGATATAAAAAATATATGGCTTGATGAAGTGGTCAAAACTCCAAAATATAGCTATTCCAAGTTTTTATCAGAGCCTATTGGGACAGAAACCGGCGTTAGGTTTGATTTTAAAGATACAAGTTTTACCGGAACTATTTATTATGGTTTGATGAAATTTGATAAAATAAAATTTCCACAACCTGTATTTTTCAAAAAAAATGCAAAAATCAAAAAAGGTAAAGCAAAAATCAATATCATTAAAAGATTGTCTGGGAAATATGACTTTCTTAATTGGAATGAAACAGGAAAACTAACATTGGGTTATAGAATTGTAGAAGATGATGGCAAAATCATACATGACGGTAGGGTTAACTTAAAAGGAAAAGGCCCCTTTAAAGTTGATATCACTCTATTGGAAGGGCCGTTTATAACGCTTCAGAAGGATAATAGAGTTTCAATATATTTTAAGACAAATGAAGAAGCGATTTGTAGTGTGGAGGTAGAAAATAAAATATATAAAGACGAGAGGCCTACTACTGACCACTTGATTCATATAATAGGACTTGAACCTTATTCAGAGTATAATTATACGGTTAGATATGGGGATTGGAAAGAAACTTACTCATTCAAAACAGCAAGGCAAAAAGGTTCGAGAAAGCCATTTATTTGGGCATATGCTAGTGATAGTAGAGCAGGTTCCGGAGGTGGAGAAAGAAATATTTATGGTACAAATGCCTATATTGTAAAGAAAATGATGACTCTTGCAAGAGCTAGAAATGCAGAATTTTTCCAATTTACAGGTGATGAAATTAACGGGTACAATATAAGTCCTGATAAGCAAAATCTAGAGTACAGCAATTTCAAACACGCAATAGAATATTTTGCAAGATTCTCCCCGGTAAATGTTGCGATGGGCAATCATGAAGTAATCATGCGTTCATTTCCTAAATGGATATCAATGGATAGATTCCCGTTTGACAAATGTTCGGCAGAAAAAGTATTTGCTGATAATTTCGTAAATCCATTAAATGGACCGGAGAGTGAAGACGGAGCGTATTATGACCCAAGTAATGGTTCAATCGATTTTCCTTCTTATAAAGAAAATGCATATTTCTATACTTATGGTAATATGGCAATGATAGTTCTCAATTCTAATTATTGGTATGCTCCATCCAGCAAAATCAATGAACATTCAGGTAATTTGCACGGATATGTAATGGACAATCAGTTGAATTGGTTGAAAGAAACCATTGCCAAATTTGAAAAAGATAGTGATATCGACCATATATTTGTAACACTACATACTCCTGCATTTCCTAACGGTGGTCACTCAAAAGATGATATGTGGTATGGTGGAGACAATTCTCAAAGGGCATATGTCGAAGGGAAACCTGTGAAAAAAGGAATAATCGAGAGAAGAGATGAGATTTTGGATATCCTAATCAATCAATCTAAAAAATGTGTAATGATGCTTAATGGAGATGAGCACAATTACAATAGAATGATTATTGATGATACAATGGATATGTATCCTGACAATTGGGATAAACCAAAATTAAAGATATCAAGACCGTTTACACAAATAACTAATGGAGCAGCAGGTGCGCCTTATTATTCTCAAGAAGTATTGCCTTGGAGTGATCATGTAAAAACATTTTCAACACTTAATGCATTGATGTTATTTAAAATTGAGGGCAAAAAAGTTTATCTGGAAGTGGTAAATCCTGATACTTTTGAACTAATTGAAAAGGTCTGCATTAAATAATAAGATTAGTTCAACAAATCTCTTTTTGTACAGTAAGTGGTAAACCAAACCGAGAGTATCCCAAATAGGACTACCATTATTGGCATTACCCATGCTTCTTGTCCATATACTTCTATTGAGTTTGTCATAAATAAATTGTGGTACATCTGAATTATTACAGCTATGAGAGATAAAATAAACAGGGCTTTTGCTGATTTTTTTCTTAGCAATAATGAGATACTACCCAATAAGCCTCCAAATACGGCAATTGCAAAAACTATCTTCGTCCAAAGTGGAAATTTGCCGTACAGTTCTCTTTCATTAGTAGGTAATGATTGTAAAGTTTCTTCTGAAACCATTGTATGCATAAAAAATGACATAACACCCATTATGTTCCACAATAAAATTATGACTGATAAAGCCCAAAACCAAACCGGAATTTTTAAATTTTTAGTATTCATTTTTAAAATTTTTGTATATATAAGAATAATTTCTCAATATTTAATTGAAAAACATAATTATTTGCTTCATCAGATTATTCCTGTCTTTGGAATTAACTATCGTTTCAAAGGGAAATCCTAATACTGCTGACTTGTATTTTCCTTGATATATTACTCCTGCACTAATTCCCGTATCATCATATCTAAAAGCCGTTACTGCATTTTTACCGGTGGGTTCAATTCCATCAGGAGCTTCAACCACATATACTTTTTCAGATAAGGAAGTATTAAATTTCCATCGTCCGGAAAATTCATTTTTCACATAATCAGTATTGCTGAAATACCCTGATTTTGATGCAAAATTTGTACGCCATTTATAATGCAAAACCTCTTTGGCAAAATCATCTGCTTTCTTAAATTTATTCTCTGTAAAATCAGTACTGATATATGCACCCGAAATCAATATACTCTTACCATTTTCAGTTAAAGTAGCTATTTTATGCATCATTTTCGGGGTAAACACAGAAAAATCTACTCTCTTTTCACTAGTGATAGTTCTCTCTTTTCCGAAAATAATATCTACAAAATCGTAATTTTTTATTTCAAAATTTTCCTTGCAAAAGGCTTCGTCACTTGTGCTGATAAAGGAATGTCCGGCACTTAAAACCGCTTTGCCATGAACAAAAGGATAATCAAAAGTATTTCCTGCAATAATTTTTCCTTCCCAGTTTGAAAAACTCGCACCCCAGCCGGGATTGTCATCGTCAAGCCAAGGAATGGAACGATCAAATTCATAAGGCTGACCTGTAAGACCTATTTCATGAACATAGGGCACCCCCATATCCGATTGGTAATCGAATCCGGCTCTATTTCCATCATCAAAAATTGCAGGACTACCCACTCTGTCAAAAGCATTTACAATCAATGCTGTATTTGAATTTTCTTTTAGACCTACAGATAGTATTTCACTAGGAAAACTTTCTCCCCCTTCATTAATAGCCGTAATTTTAAAACTATAAATTTTGTTGTAACTATTTATTTCAATATTTATAAACGGCTCTTTGGTCAAAATACCTTGATCAAAACCCTGATTTTCTATGCGTTTATACACTTTATATGCGATTGGTATTGCAGTAGGCTCTAATGAGTCCGTAACGGGAGACCAAGATAAATGAATTTTTTTACCTTCAATTAATTTCATAGAGAAGTGATCCACAGGCAATGGTTGTACTATATAATCAAAGTGATTTTGATAAGCTAAGAATTTTAGTATGCCTTTATATATCGCTCTGCTAACATCAAATTTAAACTTGTGATCCATTCCAAACTTCATATCAGAAAGATTTTGATGAGACATTAGCTCTAAAAGCATCATTGGTGTATTTGCCCTCCATGCTTCAGAATAAGGTTTATTCCAAATTCCTCTTCTTGTCCATTTGGAATTGTGTAGAGCTCTGATATCATTTACAATTTGTGTCTGAATAATATCAACCAAATCCCTATTTACCATTTTTGATTGATTGTATGGAAATACAGTTGAGGGTTCATCAGAGTTGTATATTGCCAAAGTTCCGATTATAGAATCATTTTTTGTCACTCCTGCATCAGTATGAAATGCTAAAGCCATATCAATCGGAATCCCTAACCCCTCGATATTGTTATGACCAGTTGGCCCATTTGGCGCTCCCATCAAATAATTAACCCATTCTCCCCTTGATTTATAATCGTCATTATAATCACTTTTCCCATTTGACAAACTATAAACTATTGAATCCGGCATTCCGGAGTATTGCAAATAATATCTGGCAGCTTCAAGATATCTTGGCATCCCACTCAACTTCCAGCTAAAATCATTAGGATTTACTATTTTATCGTCATTGTCTTTTTGAAATGGGTGTTTAACACCTTTTAGTGACCAGGTTTTAGGTGCAATTTTGCTTGAAGGTCTCCTCGCTACATTTCCCATGCCTCCACCTAATTTAATAGCATCAATTGTAAATTCATCTTGACAGCTAAATTCGATGTATTTTTTATCTTTATTTATACCTTTTTCAAAAAAGAATTTGCCTAAATAAATCCATGTTCCATATCCCTGAGATTGATTTAGTTTATATCTTTTTTCCCCTCCTGAATAACTCACCTTACAATCAACAATAGCAGTGTTGTTTTTACCATAACTGATATAAACTGCATATTTAGCAGAGCGCGGGATATCCGGTATATACTTAACACTCCCTGATTTTAACTTAAGATAAGTCCCCAACATAAAAGGATTCTCATTGTTAAAAAGAGTATCTTTATTAAAAAATCCACCATCTATTGTATCTGCTTTGCTTTTCTCAATGGCAATAAAAGAGTGACCTGTACTCCTGTCATTGTCAATAATAACTTCATCAGGGTTTATATCCCTTTCTCTGGGTACAAATATATTTGCTCCGGCATTTTCAAGCATTGGCTCTAGATAATCAAGTACAAAAGTCATCGGAAAAATATCTTCAACTGTAGATTGTAATCGAGCCCTCTGCCATTCCCAGCGATCCAATTTGGCTTCATAATATCTACCGTGGCTATGCCATATTGCTAAATTGCGGTTCAAGAGACCTTTAGTTGGTGATATAGCGTATTTTTTCTCAATTATTGGATTTGTTTTAGGGCAAAAACCGATAAATCTTGAGGAGTCTACAGGTATTAAATTTCTATATATATTGGGAACATATTCTTGGATTTGTTTGCCCTTGGAATACAATTTAATATCGTAATGCCTCAACCAAAATCCAAATTTTTTCTTTAATGATTTTTTTGCTTTTTCGATTATTTTCTCTCTTAAAGGGATATAAGATAAAACATCATTAAAATATAATCGAATTTCTTTTTTATCTCTTAATACAGAAACAGAATCAACCTGAATCCGACCCAAGCTATTCCATTTTGAAAAATAGTTGTTCCATTTCATCAATTTTTTTTCAACTTTATGGATTAGCCTTTTAGTATGCTTATCTTGTGCATGAGCACTATTCGGAATTGAAAGTAACAAACATAATACTATAGAAGATATAATAATTTTCATTTATTTAATTTTATTGGATTTATTATCTCAAATCATTAACAGTATTTTAGAAATCCGTATAATCGTTTAGTGCTATTGTGTACTCATAATTACCTTCTCCTATATTTTTATTTAAAATTGCTAATACTCTAGCTGGATTTTCGTTTATTCCGGGTATATACAAGGGTTTGCTATCTTTGCCAAATTCAATATTTACATATTCAATATCTTCCACGTCTTCTAGTATGTAAGAGGTCAATGCAAAACTCTTATGTGGCTCAAGTCCTAGATCTTCGGCATACTCTACTGCTCCGTAAACCAGATTAAATACATAATTAGGGTCTTTAGTCTCCAATTCCATATTCCTGTTTTTGGTTAAAGACAATAATTTTTCAAACTCTTGTTCATCCATGATTTTGAAAAAGCTATCTTTCACTCCACATGCGAATACGTCAACCATATAGATTCCCACAACTAGGCTGTCATTCTTTTTTTCTCTAGCAACGACAATTTGTCCGAGACCGGAAATAAAAATATCTTTAGATACCAAAGTTGCACTAATAGGCAGCTTTCTTGCAACTTTTTGTATGTATTTTTCAGGTGATAATCTAGGTTGCATTTTTATCACCTTAGGTTTGCGTTTTTTGTTTCTTGACATAATATGAATTTTATTTTAAGTAGTATCTGTACGAAAACATGTGATTTTTGAAATTCTGATAATTTTTGTAAAGATTTTTATTTTTTTACAACAATTTGATGCCTTTGTATCAATTACTTATGAAAAGATGAAAATATCGAAAAAAAATCAATTTCAAATTTGTGGTATTTTCGTGCTGACACTAAGTAGCAAATATATAAAAAAAATAACACAGAGAATAATACTCCCTGTGTTATTTTATCTCCCTTCCAAGTCAAACTCTAAATGTCTTTATAACTTTGAAGATAGGCACTAATCATAAAAAACTATTTAGTTTTTAAACTAACCACTTCTATTATTCTATCAGCTATTTTGTCTTGAATTCCTTGATCCAAGTGGCTGGTAAACCCTACGCAAGAATTGTTTATTTCACCCAAAACATATGTATCATTACCGTTTTCATCCCAATCCAACATAAAGTCTGCTGTCCAAATAAGCGGAGCTTCATGACCTCCCAATCTACTCAGTACATCCGGCAATTTTCCAAGGAAATAGTCAACGAGTACACTCCATTTTTCAGGCTTGTCGTATGTGTACTTTGCTCCGGAAAACAATGTTGCCGAAAAAGCATCTGCACCCTCTGCCGGTTTTTTATGCACTACAAAAATCGGAGTAGCTCCAACCATCAAAATCCTGATTTCACCTTCTTTAATTCGCGGCATAAATCTCATGTCAACTAGCATTCCGTTATCCCCGACTATATATTGCTCTGCAAATGTCATAAAATCTTCAAGAGTTCTATGCTCCACATGATTGTCAACAGCTTCAGTTAGTTTTAGTTTAGTATCCAATGGCAATGTATCTCCTGCTTTATAAGGTCTTTCATCTTCAACTTGTACCCTCCAGATGCCTGAACCTGTTGAGCCCCTGTTTTGTTTTAATACTCGCTCACCAAACGAAATGCTTCTGGGAAATATTTCTTTAAAACTCTCAATAGTATAATAAGCATAAGTGTCTTCAGTTACCAAACCTGTATCTGTAATTTTGGTCAAAGCATCTTTCGCTCCAAGATCTCGCATTACTTGTGGGTGTTCAAAACCTATGATTCCATAATCGGATAGTTTTTTTAGTGTTTCAAAGTAAACTTTTTCGCCATCCGGCAAGTTTCCCGGATTTATTCTGCTTACGTATGCTACAGCCTTGTCTTTAGCATAGTCAAATATTTGATCAGCCCATTCATCTCTAAACTTCAATACTTCTGCTGTCCATCCTTTTTCTCTAATGGCGTTAACCATTGGCATTGTGTCTTTCCTGTGACCATCTAACCATTTGTCAGAGCCACCTTCAGCTTCAAAAAAAATAACGTGGTTTTTCATGTATTTTGAATATTTAATATTTATAAAATATGATTAAGAAGACGACAAATATAAGTATTATTTTTGGATAAAAGATGTTAATATCCTTTTTAGGTAAATTTTATTTTTCAAGTACCAAAAAGCAATGCCTGCTCTATTAGAAATGAATTAAATCTTTGAAAAACTAATTCAACCAAGTTTGTTAAAAAAGGCGACATTTTGACTTGTAGCAATACTGAATTAAGACATATTGGCATAAAAAATATCGTTTTAAATACCATGTTTTGTCTGTTTTATCCCTTGGAACGGTATTTGATAATGTGAAAATGAATAATTATTATTAAAAAACCAAAAAAATATAAAGATGACATTCACAACAAGTCCTGCAAAAAATATACATAATTCTCTTAGCGAATTGGAGAAATTATTGCACAATGCAGCTATAAGGAAGAGTAAGCCAAAAGTAAATATCGTTCAAAATGAGAACTGGACTGAATTAAGAATTGCAGTTCCCGGTATCGAAAAGAAAAACATTGAGATCAATTTGGATGATAATGTTCTTAAGATCGATTCGGTTTTAGAAGAAGCGAAAGGAGTAAAAAACGAGGGTAAATATTTAATTAAAGAATTTGACTTTGGCAATTTTAGCTTGGAATATAAACTAACGGAGAAGGTTAACGTAGATAAAATAGATGCGAAGTACAAAAATGGCATACTTATAGTAAAGCTACCTTTTAAAACCGAGAAAGAAATGCATAAAACGAAGAAAATCAATTTGAATTAATTTTAATAACAGAAAAAAGTATAATCATGACATTAGTAAAATTCAAACCATTTGCACCTGCTCAATACTTATTTGGAGATTTGTATGACGAATTGTTTAACAATTATTTATCTGACTCCAAAACCACTACAGACAAAAAATATTCTCATCCTGCGGTCAATATTATTGAGGAAAAAGATAAATATATATTAGAATTGGCTGCTCCGGGTCTAAACAAGGAGGATATTGATATTAAACTTGAAGATAAGGAATTAATAATTTCATCAAAGGCAGACAAAAATGATGAAGAAATTCAGGAGAATTTTGTAAGAATAGAATATAATTATGATGTATTCAAAAGAGTTTTTACAATTCCTGAAACTGTAGATACAAAATCAATTGATGCGAAATACAAAAATGGGGTTTTAACACTAACTTTGAATAAAAAAGAGGAAGCCATAAAAAAAGGACCAATCGCGATCAAAGTAAAGTGATAAAAAAGGTGTAAAAAATGCAATAGGGTATTAGTGAAAATCTAATATCCTTTTTTTTTCTAAAAATAATCTTTTTGCGATATCATGTAACTACACAGATAGAATCATTTTGGCTGAAAAACGTTCTTTTTGCATTAAAATTTATCAATATTTTTTAAAATAGCGCCACTATTCCTTCAAAATATATGATTCTTTTAATACAAAAATAGACATTTTTTCATCTCAAAAGCACTCTATCTGTGTAGTTACTTACTTTTTTCAAATTACTGATGCTAAGGCATCACTAATCCTTAGAAAGACAAAAATCTCATCAAAAATCTTTATTTTTCCAAAATCAAGCACTTTATAGACAGACACTAAATAATATTATCTTTTTAACAACATTTTAGAAGAGATTAGCCCAAAATCAGATGCAGATATTTGAACCAATCCATATCTAAAAGGATACCCCCAATGTTTCTTGTTTTTGATAAATTCCAAATCTTCTATTAATGGTCTAATTTCAGTTTCAATACAGTCTAAAAACGCAACTTTTCTTCTAAACGGCTCAAAATTTTCAAACATGGTTACTTGGTATATCTCGTCATCAATAGCTTCTGCTATAGCTGTAAATTTTTGATATGGATCTTTATCGCCCAATTTCTGTTTAGAGGAATAAAACACGATATTATCTCCTTTATGAATCTTTTTCAATGGTGCTTTCTTTCCATGGCAAACTTGCATTATCTCCAATTCTATCCCTTTCTCAACATGGTCTTTTGAAACTACTGCAATCCAATATTTCTTTTCCATAATCATATTTTTAACGTATATGTTCCATTTAGGTCAAAGCATTCCGGATATAAAATACTTGGATTAACAATTATTGAACTACTGAAAAATATTTCAAATCTGTCAGAATATCATGGGATTGATACTAAATATGTAGCAATGCCCTAAAGGCAATATAATTGATTGCAAATATCCTTATCGCTTTTTAACAAAACAGTAATCTGTATACAAATGCAAAACTAAACAATTATTTATAAAATGTCTGAATGATAATAATTAATAATACAAAATACAATCAAACTAAAAATTGTCCTCTTTAATCTTTTTTTGGATGACTTTGGATAAACTTTTTTCCGGATATTGATGTTATATTATTTTAGTTAAACAAATAAAAAATTCATTAAATATGACATTAGTAGGAAAAAAAACGCCATTGTTCGAAGCTCAAGCTGTAATAAATGGAAACGAAATCGTTGACAACTTTAAGTTAAGCGATTATATTGGAAAAAAATATATAGTATTATTCTTTTACCCAAAGGATTTTACTTTTGTTTGTCCTTCAGAACTTTTTGCTTTCCAAGCTCAATTGGAAGAATTTGAAAAGAGAAATGTACAAGTTATAGCTTGTAGTACCGATACAGAACAGTCACATTGGGGATGGTTGAATATGGATAAAAATGATGGTGGTATCAAAGGTGTGAAATATCCTGTTGTTGCTGATACTAACAGAACTATTGCTCATAATTACGGAGTTTTAGCAGGAGAATGGGATTATAACGACCTAGGCGAATTAGTAGCCGAAGGAGAGATGGTAGCATACAGAGGCTTGTTCTTTATTGATCTTGAAGGAATAGTTAGACATGTAACTGTAAATGATATGCCAATTGGTAGAAACGTAGATGAAGTATTGAGAATAGTTGATGCATGGCAGTTCTTTGAAAAACACGGTGAAGTTTGCCCTGCAAACTGGAAACCGGGACAAGAAGCTATGAAGCCAACTCATGCAGGGGTTGCGGATTATTTGGCTAAACATTAAAGCTAAATAGTATCTGTCTATAAAGTCATTAAAATTGAAAAATAATCTTTTTGCGATATCATGTAACTACACAGATAGAATCATTTTGGCTGAAAAACGTTCTTTTTGCATTAAAATTTATCAATATTTTTTGAAATAGTGCCACTATTCCTTCAAAATATATGATTCTTTTAATACAAAAATAGACATTTTTTCATCTCAAAAGCACTCTATCTGTGTAGTTACTTACTTTATTCAAATTACTGATGCTAAGGCATCACTAATCCTCAGAAAGATAAAAAGCTCATCAAAAATCTTTATTTTTCTATAATCAAGCACTTTAGAGTCAGGCACTAAATACATTTGGAATAGGATCAAGATATTAAATTTATTAAAAAAGGCTGTCTATGTTAATAGTCAGTCTTTTTTATGAAGTTCTCTTAAGTACTCCACCTGAGTAATTACCAATAAGGCAAGTATACCGGAATTTCAAAAAATATCTATTTTGAGCTGGCGTTAATTATTTTCATTTCTTCTATTATTTTCAGTATTTTTTCAGTTACCGGAGTAATAGATTTTTGTACTTTATCGGTCAATTCAATAGTCATTGGTATCATATCGCTAATAGTGATTGTAACAAGAATTATTTTTGGCAATTCTCCTTTGAATTCCAAGGCATCTATCATATCCTTTAAACCAACATCATGGGCACTCAATACCGTAGGAAAATCAGCTGCAAATTTCGGATATAGTACTTTGACTGTGCCCGGAGGTTTGCCGTCCATAGTGGCATCAATGAAAATAACTGTAGGGTATTTTGCCAGTATAGGCATCAGATCAAAACTCCCTGTCCCGCCATCCAAAATATCAACATTAGAGGGTAAAATTATTTTGCTCAACGCATGTATTGCATGTACCCCTACACCTTCATCGCCCATAAGATAGTTTCCAATTCCCAAAACCAATATCCTGTCCAACAATTCTACATCGGTATAATCATTTGTTTGATAAAAATACCTCTGCAATTCCATCACATCATCTGAAATCATAGCTTTTTCATTTAGTCATTATCATCTTTTTTATCTCCGTCCCACATTTGATCTTTTGCTTTCTCTATTATTTCCTCTTCAGATTCATCGACTCGCTCTGCGCGGATAAATTTGAATCCACTTAACATTGCAGATGCTTCACCTCTTGCTTCAACATAATCATGAAAGAGTACCAAATAAACATGAATAACAACGAACGCCATAAACAACCATGTAAGAATGTGATGTACATATCTAACCACAATATCTCCACCAAATAACGGCACTATAAAATGAAACATTTTAGGAAACCACCACGAAGATGTGTCGGCTATTAACGCTAATCCTGTGGCAACTTGCAAAAAGAAAAACAATGTCATAATAAAATATGAAAATGCTGCCAAATAATTGTGTCCAACACTTATGTTAGATAATTTATGATCTTTGTCTTTCATCAAAAATATATCGACTTTCAAGACGTACAAAATATTCTTAATTCCTTTTTTGGTGTATGGAATGAAATTATCCCATTTAGCAAATTGATTGCCGGCAAATGCCCAATAAAGCCTAAATATTAAATTGGCAATCAAGATATATGCGGTAATAAAATGCACTGCCCTTACCATTCCAAACCAAAATGAATTGGTAGCTTCTAAATTATTATTGATAGCAGGCGGATCAGCAATGATAAACCCTGTAATAACCAGAATGGTAGTAGAGAGTGCAGTAACCCAATGAAAAACCCTGACAGGCATTTCCCAAACATAAACCCTTTTATAATTAAACGTAGTTGTAGCCATATTTCTTAATTTATATTTTTAACTATTTAGTATCTGTCCATAATATCACTAAATTGAAATAACCTTTGTGCGATATTATGTAACTACTCAGATAGAATCATTTTGGTTTAAAAAACCTCTTCGTAACCAATTCGCAATCCACCTAGTAACAATTCACAACCCTCGTAACTCTCTTCGTAACCCCTCGTAACCTTCGTACCCTCGTAACCCTTCGTACCCTCGTAACCCCTCGTACCCTCGCAACCTTCGCACCCTCGCAACCCCTCGTACCCTCGTAACCTTCTT
>Ga0256833_1001272_pt1 | contig 18688 bp, 20 predicted proteins | sample 356284metaG_FD_190535 | JGI IMG/M metagenome (GOLD analysis project Ga0256833, IMG submission 190535) | Hydrothermal vent microbial communities from Mid Atlantic Ridge, Atlantic Ocean - 356-284 | ecosystem: Environmental > Aquatic > Marine > Hydrothermal vents | place: Atlantic Ocean: Mid... | reverse complement strand
ATGGCTTTCCCGCCTTAATCTGAGCCTGATATCCTTCAACGACATATCCCAAAGTCTGAACATAAGAGTATTTATCGGGATAGCTTTTATGTTCCAACAATATGGCAATTAAAGCACTATGTTCACTATTTTTCAATTTGCATTCAAAGACCAAATCGGCAAAAGTTTCATTCAATTTGCCTGATACGTAGCTATTTGAGGTAAGTTTTAAAGTGTTAATATCAATGACATTCAAAACCTCTTTTGGTAAAAAAGTCTTAAAAAAATCCCTTGCCACTTCGATATTGGACAATATCGACTTCAAGAATTTGTCGTGTATATTATTGATATTTTGGTTATCCATAGGGCAAATATAAAGAAAATTGTTCTGAAATTGTTAAAGTACTCAGGTTTTTTAGATGTTGTCCTTTTCATGAAGCCGGCTTTGAAGTCACGCTATCGCGTGCTTTCAAGTCCTAACTCACGTCTTCTTTTTTTTGTTTCAAATAAATTTGAAACGCCTTTTAGATTAAAAAATGTTACTAGCAAGTACTAATTATCAATAAATGTACTTACTTTTGCCCAATATTAAAAAAAACTTTTATTATGATTAATATAAAATTTCCTGATGGAGCTGTTAAACAATACGAAAAAGGTGTAAACGCAATCGATATAGCTATGAGTATTAGTGAAGGGCTTGCAAGAAATGTGTTGGCAGCCGGAGTGAATGGTAAAGTACAAGATGCTACAATGCCAATAAATGAAGATGCAGATTTTGTGCTTTATACTTGGAGAGATAAAGAAGGAAAAGCTGCATACTGGCACTCATCTGCCCACTTGATGGCTGAAGCACTCGAAGCTTTATATCCGGGAATCAAATTTGGTATTGGCCCTGATATTGAAAATGGGTTTTATTATGATATAGATTTTGGCGACTACGAATTTACAAAAGTAGATCTGAAGAAAGTTGAGCAACAGATGATGCAGTTTGCTAAGAAGAAACAAACTTTTGATAGAAAGGAGGTATCAAAACAAGAGGCTCTGGATTATTTTACTAAGAAAGGAGATGAGTATAAGATAGAACTTATCCAAGATCTTGAAGATGGTGAGATTACTTTTTATCAAACAGGTGAATTTACAGACCTTTGTAGAGGGCCTCACTTACCCCATACCAAAGTGATAAAGGCTGTAAAATTATTGAATATAGCGGGTGCATATTGGAGAGGAGATGAAAATAACAAAATGATGACCCGTATTTACGGTATCACATTTCCTCAAAAGAAAGAGTTGAAAGAATACTTGGAAATGCTTGAAGAGGCGAAGAAAAGAGACCATAGAAAACTCGGGGCAGAGCTAGAACTGTTTATGTTTTCCGAAAAAGTAGGAGCAGGTCTTCCTATTTGGCTGCCTAAAGGAACTGCCTTGAGAAAAAGACTTGAGGAATTCCTCATTAAAGAGCAAGAAGAAGCCGGATACCAACAGGTAATCACTCCTCATCTTGGGAAAAAAGAGCTTTATGTGACTTCAGGGCACTACGCAAAATATGGTGCCGATAGCTTTCAACCAATTCATACTCCTAGAGAAGGTGAAGAGTTTTTGCTAAAGCCTATGAACTGTCCTCATCACTGTGAGATATTCAATAACAAACCCCACTCATACAAAGAGCTACCCATAAGAATTGCAGAATTTGGTACTGTGTACAGATACGAGCAAAGTGGAGAACTGCATGGATTGACAAGAGTAAGAGGATTTACTCAGGATGATGCTCACATCTTTTGTACGCCTGATCAATTGAAAGATGAATTTTTAGCCGTTTTGGAATTGACAAAAAAAGTAATAAACAAACTGGGTTTTGAAAATTATACAGCACAAATTTCTTTACGAGATCCGGATAATAAAGAGAAATATATCGGTAGCGATGAAAATTGGGAAAAAGCAGAAAAAGCCATTATTGATGCTACAAAAGAAGTAGGATTGGAGACAATTACAGAATTGGGGGAAGCCGCTTTTTACGGTCCAAAATTGGATTTTATGATTAAAGATGCTCTAGGGAGATCATGGCAGCTAGGGACAATTCAGGTGGATTATAATCTGCCTGAAAGATTTGAATTGGATTATATCGGTTCGGACAATCAAAAGCACAGACCTGTAATGATTCACAGAGCTCCTTTTGGCTCAATGGAACGATTTGTCGGGGTGCTTATTGAACATACGGAAGGGAAATTTCCTCTTTGGTTGACTCCCGAACAATTTAGAATATTGCCGGTGAGCGATCAATATATTGAGCACTCTTCTAAGCTATTGACAGAACTAAAGTCGAAAGGGCTAAGAGGTGATATAGATACAAGAACAGAATCTGTGGGTAGAAAAATCAGAGATACCGAATTGGCTAAAATCCCTTATATGTTGATTATAGGAGAAAAAGAATTGGAGTCGGGAATGGTGTCTGTTCGAAAACAAGGAGAAGGCGATATAGGAACAATGTCAGTAGTAGATTTTACTAAATTTATCAATGACCAAATATAAATATAATGCAACTTGATATTTCCGGTATTCAATACGATATCTCTTGGGAAAATAAAGAAGAAAATATCACAAAAATAGAGAAACTGTTGGGTGACATCCCTTCTTCGACTGATATCATTCTACTACCTGAAATGTTTACTTCCGGATTTAGTATGAGTGTGGATGCTTTGGCTGAGAAGATGAATGGTAATACAGTAAACTGGATGAAAAGCACGGCAAAATCTTTAAATAAAATTGTAGCCGGCAGCATTATTATTGATGATAATAATCAATATAGAAACAGGTTTCTTTGGGTAGAGCCTGATGGAAATATCCAGTTTTACGACAAAAGACATTCATTTGGACTTGGTGATGAAGACCAATACTTCACCAGTGGAAATATACAAAAAATCATTGAATACAAAGACTGGAAAATATTTCCATTAATCTGTTATGATCTTCGTTTTCCGGAATGGATAAAAAACAATATGGGCTATGATTTGATTATAAATGTAGCCAATTGGCCAAGTGTAAGAGCGGAGCATTGGAAGCTGTTTTTGAAATCCAGAGCGGTTGAAAATCAAGCGTATGTGTTTGGACTCAATCGTATAGGAACTGATGTCAAAAACAGGCATTATTCCGGAGATTCGGCAATAGTAAATTTTAACGGAGAATTAATGTCCATGGCCGGAGAAGTGGAGACAATATTAACCGCAAAATTTTCTAAATCTAAATTGGAAAAATACAGAAAATCATACCCTTTTCTAAAAGATCAAGATAAGTTTCAGTTGGATTTGTAATATCAGGGACAGCATAAAAATATTCTTTTTGCGATATTTTTTTACTTTATTCAAATTACTGATGCTAAGGCATCACTAATTCTCATAAAGACAAAAATCTCATTAAAAATATTTATTATTCCTCGATATAAAATCTCCAAGCGCAAAAGAAATCTTCAGGATGAGGATCAGGAGGACAAGATACTACCATAGTTTTTATTCTTGAATCTATCGTTTCTGCAAAGGTAGTATATTCTACCAGACCACCGGATTTGCATGGATAGTCAGGAAGTCCTTTTCTTTTTCTTGCCAATTGTACCCTACACTCTACCATCTTGAATAAAAAACTATTTGGGGTCTCGTCGATAATCTCTTGTTTGTTGACATAATTGTACAGTCTGTATTGCAGAGCCTTTTTCAATCCTTCGATGCCGGGATGCTCTCCCATACCAAGTATCTTTTTTATAGTTCGGGCTTCGAATGGAGAGAATTGTGCCCAAGTGGAGTCATTAGCTCTTTTCGCATCATTCATACCTCTGGTGAATTCTATAGCCTGAAACCAAACACCGTCATTTGCTAGCCAATTTACAGAGACAGCTTCTCTCAACTGTTCTATTTTTTCTTTCGGTAGATCCAAAATAGGTTTGGGAATACCATTGTCCAATTCAAATCCCAATACTTTACTCATCCTGCGCATTTGTACTTCAAGAGATCTTTTCCATGCAGCATCTAATATATCAAATGCTTTTTCTCTTCCAAATTGATGTTGGGCCTCGGAATACCAGAATGTGTGATGCATCATAGTCCTATGCATAAAATCAAACATCATTTCTACGATTTGCTTTTTATCTTCCATTGTAATATATTAATTGGTTACAATACCAATATGAAAACATAGCCTATGTCAGATTGGTATAAAAAGCGCAATGTAATTATTTCGATCGAAAATACAATTTTAATAAAGCAATACTTTTGTTATTTGGAAATCATATGCCTCTCAAACACAAAATCGAGTGTTGTAGTTGCTTGATATAACAGTATTTTACCTTAATATCAAATTGTATGTATATTAACTAAATAAATAATTAAAAGGGTTTTTGACCGTAAGCATATGCCATAAATTCCGATTCGATTTGAATTTTTTTCTAATGCTTTTCACAAAAGTCTCTATTGAACCATGTTCGAGATCAACCAAAAAATAGTCAGAACCAAATAGTATTTTGGACTTATAATCATCGTTTTTCATTAATTGTAATATCATTTCCTGATTATTTTCGTCGTGAAGTGAATATGAAATATCGCAGTAGACATTTGGATATTTTTTTATCATTTGAAGGGATTGCACTATTGAATTTGAAATAGTCCTGTCTCCATTTATATAATCTTTCCATTCAGTACTACTACCCATGTGTGCAAAGTTTATTTTAAGATTTGGATACTCTTTCAATACTTTTTCCCAATGCATTGGATACAAAAAAACGTTCTTAAATTCTTTTTTTGATTTGACGTCTCTTGTTACGTATTGACTTCCTTTAGGCTTAGAGTAATCTCCAAGTTCAAATTTGAAGTGATTTGCTCTCGTTCTTACTCCTCCGGCATGTGTAGTAATCGGTATGTTTTTAGCTTCACATACTTTGAATATACTCATCAATACCGGATCATAAGGCAAATACCCTAGTGAGGGATAAAGTTTTATACCATAAAAAAGTTGATCTGCGTTAAAAGCCGGATTGGAAGTTAGATTTAGCCCCGGTGAAAAAGCAGAAATAAACTGACGACAAGCATCCGGATTGTGAGGGTCAATGGCTAGAAAAGGCAGTACGACCTCGTTGTAGTTGTATACCCTGCCGCTTGCTCCTATCGAGCCAGGGGTGTATGACAGTTTCATAATATTTGACAATTCTTTCAATTGTTTGTCAAAATTGCTTTTGATGCCTCCTCCAATGCTTCTTTCCATATCCATCATCAGATTGACAACAAATAAATGCGGCGAAATATTATTGTCCATAAAATAACTGTCATAATTATCAATCAATGTATCCATGACTTCTTTTGAGCGATTTTTTGTAAAGGGGAGCTGCAATAAACCGGATATCCATTTTCTAAATGTTTTTCCGAGTACTTTTGTAAACCAATTTAATAATTTGCTATAGTCCCCCGGGATATTGTTCAATGTAAAAGAGTGAGCGTGTACATCAAAGAAGAGCTTATCATGTGAAGAGATATTGGAAGGAGACAAAATATCATTTCTAACATTGTCAGGAAGCCGATCCAAAGGATTTGCCGATATTTTGTTGGTGTTGTTGATAAATTGTAATTCTGAAATCGATTGTAGTGTTTTGGTTAACATAAGAATATATTTATTAGAGGTTTGGTATAAGAAAATATCTCAAATTAAAATTGATTCTTCATGCAATGTTCCATTCTTTCCACAAGTGATTGACACAAAGGTGTCATGTTGTTATTAAAACGGTATATCTCTTTATTGCAGATTCGTCATATGTTAATTCTTCATAAGTATATGTCTGAAAAAAGGTAGAAGTAACCATTTGCACTATGTTTTTTCTGTTAAAACCATTGAATTGTATCAGCCTATCGGTCAATGAAAAAAGGAGGGCGCAGCGATAGCAAGGCTTCCTCTTATCTATTGTTACTCATGGTTTATTTGACGTAATGATATCTACATTGAATTATGGTACATTTTTGATTTACACCTCTTGTGTCAGAGATCTTGTAAACAATTCGATGTTCTATGTTAATTCTCCTCGACCAAGATCCTTTAAATTCATGTTTTAAAGGTTCAGGCTTTCCTAGACCTTTTTTTGGCGAATGTTTTATTTCAGTTATTAGAACCTTAATTTTCTTGGCAATAGCCATGTCATGTTCTATCCAAAAATTAATATCTTCCCAAGCTGTTTCTGTAAACTCAAGAGTCATAAATCAATACTCTCTAAATCGACCTTTATAGTTTTACCGGAATTTGCTTCTTTAAGAGAATTTTGCAATCTTTTTCTGTTTGAATCATTACTTAAAAGGTACTCCGTTTCTTTAATTGAATTGTATTCAGAAATTGACATAATGACTATAGCATCTTCCTCTTTATTATTCCTTGGGATCACTATTATTTCAGCGTTTTCACTAATTTCATCTAGATGACTCCTTAAATTTGATTTAAAGTTTGAAACTGTTATTGCTTTCATGTTTTCTTATTTGTACTATATGACGTACGATTTAAGAAAATAGTTTCAAATCCCAATATTTTCTCTGATTTTTTCCTTTTTTCATTCTAATCATGAGTAACACCAATATATTGAATATAAAATTTGTTATAATATCAGCAATTGCCTATTTTCGTGTAGCTGCTAATTACCATAAATCCAAAATAAGTTTATACTTTTGGCAAATATTTAATAAACTCGAATTTTTGTGGAAAAAAATAGTGAAATTATTTTAAAATTGGATGGGGTAGAACCTCTGGATTTATTTGGTATTAACGATGCCAAACTAAATGTTCTTAAAGCTGCATTTCCTGATCTTGTGATTACTACACGGGGAAGTATAGTAAAACTGTCGGGAAACAAAAAAGACTCTCAAAATGCTAAAGCAAAAATAGAAATGATGCTTAGAATTATTAATAAGCACGATAACCTTACTCTTCAGGCAGTACAAGAACTAGTAGGGGGAGGAAATCCAATTCAAGGAAAATTGGGTAAAAACGGTAAAACAATCGTTCACGGTAGAGACGGAAGAGTAATCAAAGCCAAGACAAAAAATCAAAAACGGCTTGTAGACTCAAGTACTGACAATGATATTGTATTTGCTATAGGTCCTGCCGGTACTGGTAAAACCTATGTGGCGGTTGCAATGGCAGTAAAAGCATTGAGGAATAGACTGGTGAAAAAGATAATATTGACAAGACCGGCAGTAGAAGCAGGAGAAAGTCTGGGGTTCTTGCCGGGAGATATGAAAGATAAAGTAGATCCCTATCTACGCCCGTTGTATGATGCTTTGGACGATTTGATACATCCTGAAAGGTTAAAACAATTTATTACGAACAGGGTCATTGAGGTAGCTCCTTTGGCATTTATGAGAGGCCGTACCCTTGACAATGCTTTCGTGATATTGGATGAAGCTCAAAACGCTACTTCTGTCCAACTAAAAATGTTTCTTACTAGACTCGGCCCAAATGCCAAATGTATTGTTACCGGCGATTTGACTCAAATTGATTTGCCTAGAAATCAATATTCAGGTTTAGGAAAGGCATTGGACTTATTGGGAGGTGTGAAAGGTATTGATATAGTCCGTATGAGTAAAGATGATGTTGTACGCCATAGGCTAGTCAAAAAAATCATTGAAGCATACGAAAATGAATTTAAAAAAAGGCAAGAAGAGGAATAGATATTGTTTTAATTTTTTGTGCTATCAAATACTCTATTTCCAAATATTAAGTAAATTGCAAGTAGAAAACTAAATGGAATCATTTTTACATATTTATATATTACTAATATTGTTAATGTCTCAAAAACTATGCCAATTATTTAATGCGCCGGATTATCCGGACTTTAATTGTTGATATTTTTAAATTTTAATGACTTTATAGGCAGACACTAAATAAATAGTGCTAAAATCCTCGCAAAATGCTACATTAAAAAACTAAAAAATTTTGATAATGTATTTCTATCTTTCTCTAATTTAGTGGCATTTTAGCTTTAAAATATTAGATATCATGATAATGTAGGCTAATATTTTGAATTGTAGCAAATTTAATTATCATAAATTAAAGAATTTTATTATTTTTACATTGAAGTTATTTAATTTAAGAATTGCTTCATGGTAAATTTATATTCAAAATGAAGAAAAAGTGTCCTGAATGTGGTGAAGAGTTCTATGGGAGAGTAGATAAAAAATACTGTTCTGCTGATTGCCGTATTTCTCACCATAACAACATGAATAAAGACAAGAATAATTTCATGCGCAATGTGAACAGGATATTGAGAAAAAACAGAAAAATACTTTCTGATTTGAATCCTGATGGAAAGATTACAGTTCACAAGGACAAGCTGTTAGCCAAAGGCTTTAATTTTAGTTATTTTACTAGTGAATATATAACGAAGACCGGCAAAGTATACAAATATGTATACGAGCAGGGGTTTATGCCGATAGGCAATGACTTTTATATTTTAGTTATTAAGAAATCTTATGTGGAGTAGTATGTCATTTAAGATGGGTAAAAAAATTGATCTAAGGGAACTAGATTGGGCAGACAGACATCGCTTGGCAGAGTTGATGAATAATAAAAAAATATGGAATAATATAAGAGACTACATTCCTTATCCTTATTCAGTATCAGATGCGGAGTATTTTATCAATTTAGTGGAAAAAGATATTGCAAATAAGGTATTTGCTATCGAATTTGAAAATGAGTTTTGTGGTGTGGTGAGTCTTACATTGAAAAAAGATATTTACCGAAAATCTGCTGAGATAGGATATTGGATGGGAGAACCATTCTGGGGCAAAGGCATAATGTCTGAAGCTGTACGGCTGATGATAAAACACGGTTTTGAAGAGTTTGATTTGATAAGGATTTTTGCAAGAGTATTTGAAAACAATACTGCTTCAATGCGTGTATTGGAAAAAAATGGATTTAAAAAAGAGGGCGTTTTCAAAAAAGCATTGGTGAAAAACGGTAAAATATTGGATGAACATAGATTTTATATACTGAAAGAAGATTTTAAATTTGATTGATGGCTTCCTTGCTGGTAACACCTGATTTGGTCGAATTTATGCAGCAACTGGCTCTTGAAGACAGACACAGAAGAACAAATCTGGAGGAGATATCATTTGAAGATTGTCCGGTCAAATATCATAATAAAACGATATCCGATTTGGATCTGAGAAAGAAAACCGGATGTACGATTATAGGCTTTAAAACCGATGATGGAGAGTATATTATCAATCCTGATCCGGATACAGAAATAGTAAAAGGCTCAAATCTGATTATACTGGGACAACCGGAGCAAATAGAACGATTGAATATTATGTTTGGAATCGTGTAGCTTATCTAAATAATACCCGTCTATAAAGTGAAAATATCGCAAAAAGATTGTTTTTAAATTTTAATGACTTTATGGACAGGCACTAAAATATCCAATACTTTAATATGCTGTAGATAGCTCTTATCCCATCTTTCCACCCTATTTTTTTCCCTTCTTCATATGTTCTGCCATAGTAGGAGATTCCTACTTCATATATTCTGATATTTTTAACCCGTGATATCCTGTTTGTTACTTCCGGTTCAAAACCAAAACGATTCTCTTTTAGATTGAGGCTTTGGATTATTTTGGTGTCAAACATTTTGTAGCAAGTCTCCATATCCGTCAAATTTAGATTGGTAGTCATATTACTTAAAAAAGTCAAAAATTTATTGCCAAGCGTATGCCAAAAAAACAATATTCTATGTGGTTTGCTGCCCATAAACCTTGAGCCGTATACTACATCCGCTTCCCCTCTGAGTATCGGTCTTAGCAATTCATTGAATTCCCTAGGATCATATTCCAAATCTGCATCTTGGATAACGAGAAATTCACCGGAGGCTTCAGCTATCCCCTTGTGAAGAGCGGCACCTTTGCCCATGTTTTTATCCTGCAAAAAATACTTAATATCAAAAGAAGGATTATCCAGAATATATTGTTTTATGATCTCTTCGGATTTGTCTTTAGAGCAGTCATTTACTATCAATAATTCTTTGTGCATATTATCAATAAGTTTCAGTTCATTGAGTTCGTCAAGAATTTCTTTTATGGTATTTTCCTCGTTATAAACCGGCATCACAATAGATAGTTTATTGATTTTTCTTTTAATCTTCTCCTTCATAAACCTCCAATTTTAAATTGTCAATTAATATTTTTTTATCGCTATCAGCATTCCAAAACTTTAGGGTGATAGATTGAGTATTTGGCGGTATTTTTGCGTCTATAAATAAATTTTTCAATTTGTTATCTGACAACAATCTATACACTCTAATCATTCGTTCTTTTATTTTTATCTTGCTATTGTCGTTGAACAATACAATAAATTGGGTCATTCTCCATACATCCCATTCCTTGTGGACAGACAAAAAATCAGCAGAAACCCTTAGCCACTTCCTGTTATCAACAGATAATTTAATGCCCTTTATCTCTTTCCACTGAACTTCTTTGCTGAGACACAAGGATTTTTGACCTTGGATTGGTTTCAATCCACAATCAACTAAGGTAGAGTCGTCTTCAAAATCAGTAGAATAAATGGTTTTTACATTTTTTCTAACCCCTTCAAAATATTCTTTGGTATCCAAAAGCTTTAAATCATTTTCGTTCTTTTCATATCTTCCCAAAATCTTCCAAAAATATGCTTTAGTCATATATCCGACATGAAGCATCCCATTCTTATGTGCTTGCCGTGTCAACCACAGGTTGTAATATGAGAACAAGACAAAAAGTACAACAAATGCATATTTCCAATATCTGGATTTTAGTGTCATCTCAACAAAGGCCGCAAATGGGAAAGCCAAGATGGGGTAAGATTGTACCATTGCTCTTATGCCCAAGCTACCTCCGTACCACCAGATATTCCAGGCAAAAGTCAAGTATATAAACAGGGCAAAAAACATAAAAAGAGCAGTAAAAATATTGTTGTATTTTTTATATAGTTGATAAAATCCTATCAAAGAAAACAACATCATTGGGGAATATACCAGCCAACCACTTCTGTAACTGAATAAACCTAACCAAAAATGAGGCTTTAGGAAATTGAAACCTTGGTCATTGTAACTGTATATCAACCAATGTCCTGATGCATATTTCCAATATATTAATTGCAGACTTCCGATCAATGCTGTGGCAATAACAGCTGCGATAAAATACTTTTTATTTACTATTATAAATTTTATTCTTTCTTTAAGGTGGATTTTCCCCCATTTTACTCCCCAGAGTAAGGGAATAAACATAGAAATCATCTCAGTTGGTCGTGTCAATGAGGCCAATCCTACTAGCAATCCTATTAGTATAGCGTAATGATATTTTTGATTTTTGTAAAATTTATAGGTGACAAAAATTAGTAATGCATATATCGTAAAAAGATTGTTGTGGGTCATTGCTCCAGCCATGGTGCTGTAATCAAGATAATTGGAGCCTAGGACTGTACCCAAAATCACAATCGCGACTACAATGTCCTTAAAAAACCATAATAATATAAGTCTCAAAAACCATAAGCCTATAAGAGCAACTACAAATGACTCAATGGTTATCATAAACTGGTAGGGAAATGAAAAGCCATCTGCTTTGTATTTGGTGGAATTACTAGCCCACCAGTGAGCTATTGCAAAAAAAGGCAAAAATTGTAGAGCTTGACCGGAAGAGTATTTCATCACATACCTATCGTTTTCAATTTTCATTGCTTGCTGAAAATCCGGTGTAGGGTGGTATTCTTTAAGAATTTTATCTTTAAATTTGCATTCTTTTATATCGTGGTAGATGAATATTGCGGGGAGATACATGTAATATCCGGATACATCCCAGGATATTGTGGCTTCAGTACCTTTGTTGTCCCATTTGGGATAAAAAAAGAAGGTCGCATAAAACATAAGGACGATAGAAACAGCAACAGCTATAAGAGATAGTTTATTTTTCAAAATCAGAATAAATTTGTTTATATTTTAAAATATGGTCAAATATAAAATGCTAATATTTAATAAAAGACTGTCTACAATGAACTTGATTTTTTAAAATATATTAAAAAGTTCAAAAAAAATTACCGGCTTTATGGAAAGACACTAATCAATCAATTATATAACGAACTAAATAATTACAATGTACTTATTTTTTCAAAAAAAATGGAAATATCTGCCAATCTATATTATTTTACATAAACTTTAAGATATTTACTTTTTTAATTACAATAGTTTATGTATTTCCATTTCTTGAAATTATTTTAAATTAAAAAAATAATGTACATTTGAGCAATTAAATATTAATTTATGAAACGTATACTTATCACAGGAGCAGCAGGCTTTTTAGGTTCACACCTTTGTGATTTTTTTATAAAAAAAGATTACCATATTATTGGGATGGATAATTTTATTACAGGAAGTATTAAGAATATCCAACATTTATTTCCTATAAAAAACTTTGAATTCTATAATCATGATGTGAGTAAGTTTGTATTTGTTCCGGGTAAATTAGATTATATTTTACATTTTGCATCTCCCGCCAGTCCTATTGATTATCTTAAAATGCCAATACAGACACTCAAAGTAGGCTCTCTCGGCACACATAATCTGTTAGGCTTGGCAAGAGTAAAAAAATCAAGATTACTTATAGCCTCTACTTCAGAAATATATGGAGATCCAAAAGTCAATCCGCAAGCTGAAGAATATTGGGGCAATGTCAATCCTGTAGGCCCGAGAGGTGTGTATGATGAAGCTAAGAGATTTCAGGAAGCAATTACAATGGCGTACCATAATTATCATAAATTAGAAACAAGGATAGTTCGCATATTCAACACTTATGGGCCTAGAATGAGACTTCATGACGGCAGAGCAATCCCTACATTTATATATCAGGCAATGAACAATAAAGATATTACAATTTTTGGAGATGGTAATCAGACCCGGTCATTCTGTTATGTCGATGATTTAATAAAAGGCATATATAAATTGCTATTAAGCGACTATCATCTACCGGTAAATCTCGGTAATCCTGAAGAAATAACAATTAATCAAATCGCAAAGGAAATAATTGATACTGTACCTGATACCAAATCCAAAATAGTGTATAAAAAACTTCCTGTAGACGACCCCCAAGTTCGTAGACCGGATATCACAAAGGCAAAAAAAATATTGGGATGGGCACCAAAGACCGATAGGAAAGAAGGATTGAAAAAAACTTACGATTATTACAAAAATATTTGATTTTTCAACTAAAAAGTACTCTTCCATATTAGTTACTTGAAGTGTAAAATATCATTACGGTATGATATTTGCAAAATAGTTTATTGTATTTGAACTTTTTTATACTATTAATTGTATTTGTTTATGTGAATATATTAAAACAATATATTCGCAAATATTTGGTTTATGCCAATTCACTTTAAAAGTAGAGTTATATATATTAATTATTTTAGCAAAAAACGACCTGAATGAGACAACTTAAAATTACCAAATCTATAACAAACAGAGAAAGTCAATCATTAGAAAAATATTTGCAAGAAATAGGAAAAGTCGATCTTTTGACTCCTGAAGAAGAAGTAGATTTGGCTAAAAGAATTAAAGAAGGAGATAAAGAAGCATTGGAAAAATTGACAAAAGCAAATTTAAGATTTGTCGTATCTGTCGCTAAACAATATCAAAATCAAGGATTGTCTTTAAGCGATTTAATAAACGAAGGAAATCTGGGACTGATTAAAGCTGCCCAAAGATTTGATGAAACCAGGGGGTTTAAATTTATTTCTTATGCTGTTTGGTGGATTAGACAATCTATCTTACAAGCTCTTGCAGAACAATCCAGAATCGTGAGATTACCACTTAATAAAGTCGGCTCACTTAATAAAATTAATAGAGCTTTTGCCGCATTGGAACAGGAATTTGAAAGAGAACCGACAACAGAAGAAATAGCAAAACTTCTTGAACTATCCGTTGAAGAAATCGAAACCACTCTCGGTGTTGCTTCAAGGCATGTTTCCATGGATGCTCCTTTTGTTGACGGCGAAGATAATTCATTGCTTGACGTACTTGAAAATGACAACACTCCCGATACGGATGTACATCTGGAATATAGTGAATCGTTGAGAAGAGAAATCGAAAGGTCTTTGAGCACTTTAACTAAAAGACAAAAAGATGTATTAATATATTATTTCGGCATAGGTCTTGAACACCCTGTCAGTTTGGAAGATATTGGAGATATGCTCGGGTTGACAAGAGAAAGAGTAAGACAAATAAAAGATAAAGCTATCGCTAAATTGAGAGAAACCAATAGGAGCAAATTATTAAAACATTTTCTAGGAGCATAGAGCTATAGAATGTCCAGTAAATCAAATAACATTGCATTTGGAAAAAGAGGAGAAAAAATAGCCATTGATTATCTTGTCTCCAAAGGATATAAAATATTGGAAGAAAACTGGAGATTCAAAAGAGCCGAAATAGATATAATTGCAAAGGATAAAGAAGGTGTTTTGATATTTATTGAAGTAAAAACACGATCGTATACTTTTTTCGGAGAACCTGAAGTTTTTGTTGATGAAAAGAAAAAAAAACTCCTTTTGGATGCAGCTTCACAGTATATGAAAACAATTAATTATGAATGGGCAATAAGATTTGATATCATTGGAATTGTTATTGATAAATCCAATTATGTTAAAATATCCCATTTTGAAGATGCTTTTTTTTCATAGTATTGAAATATTTATTTAAAAATATTTGTTTTTGAAAAAATTGTTTTATCTTTGCGCTCCCGTTAAAATATGGGCATGGAAGAACACATTGTTCAGCTTTTTTGTAAAAATAAATTTTAAACTGATGAAAAAAGGAATACATCCTGAAAATTATAGAATGGTAGTTTTTAAAGACTTTTCTGTGAATGAATCTTTTTTGACAAGATCTTGCGCTCCATCAAAAGAAACTATCGTATGGGAAGACGGTAAAGAATATCCACTCATAAAACTGGAAATATCTTCAAAATCACATCCGTTTTTTACAGGTAAAATGAAATTTGTTGACTCTGCCGGTAGAATTGATAAATTCAATAAGAAATTTGCCAAGTTTAAGAAAAAATAATTTAAATTATAAAAACAAAAAAACCTTGTCATGGTATTACTATGACAAGGTTTTTTTATACTAAAAACACCTTTTCATATACTATTTTTAACTTTTATGTAATAATTTTGACAAATAGTTTGTTATATATTATAAAATACTGTAATTTTACAATAATTTTAATAACAAAATATTTTCATGATGGAAAGAATATTAAAAATTTTAGTTATTGGCATTTTTGCTTTTCTATTGATTTTGTGGATTGCAACTGTTTTTAATACTTGCAACAATAAAAATAATGATGATAATGTCCAAACGGAAATTATGGAAGATTCTTTGAATACTACCGATGATATAGATCTTACGGAAGATATTTTTGACGATGATACAACAGCTTCGGCCAATGAAGTTTCCGTATCCGGTGACAAAACAAATGCGGATCAGAAAAATGACAAAGATGAGGATTTTACGGATTACACAGGTGAAACAGAGGTTGAAAAATCAAACAATAAACCAAAAACGGAAAAAGCTATCAAACCAAAACAAAAATCTACATATAGCGGAAAATATTTGGTTGTTGCAGGTAGTTATTTGGTTAGAGGAAATGCTGAAAAAATGAAAAAACGCTTGTATGATTTAGGCTATAATTCGGAAATAGTGAATTTTAATTTATCTCAGTATTATTCTGTACTTGCAGGAAGATTCAATTCAAGAAAAGAAGCACAAAATACGGTTACAATATTGAAACGAAATGGAATTGATTCTTATGTCCACAGGAAAAAAAATTAATAATTAAATAATGTGTGGAAGAGCAAGTTTGACAGTCAACGAAAAAGAACTTGAAGACCGGTTCGGCTCAAAATTTTATTCGGATGATATCGAAAGGTACAATCCTGTACCTAATTATAATTTGGCACCTACACAATATTTCCCCGTTATCACAAATAATGACCCTGATCATTTTAATATATTTCAATGGGGATTGATACCTTTTTGGGCAAAAGATTCCAAATCGGGATATAAAATGATTAATGCAAGAGCCGAAACACTTGAAAAAAACCCTGCTTTTAAAGGTGCCTTCTTCAGAAGGAGATGTCTGATTCCACTGGATGGCTTTTATGAATGGAAAAAAAATAATAAAATAAAAAAGCCATATAGAATTGTCAGGGATGATAAAAGCATATTTTCAGTTGCAGGATTATGGGAAAAATGGGAAGGGAGAAATAAACAAGTACTAAATACATTCACTCTGATCACCGTTCCTGCTAATTCTTTAGTTAAAAAAATACATGACAGGATGCCTGCAATATTATTTGAAGATGAAGAAAGATTTTGGATTGATAAAAATATTTCAACCACAGAAGCTAAAAAAATGTTGAAACCTTTTCCCTCTGAATTGCTTTTCGCTTATCCGGTTTCTTCAAAAATCAATAATGTCAAAAATAATTCAAGTGATTTAATCAAAGAAGTTCCTGAAAATAAATACATCCAAGGACATTTATTTTGAAGTAGATAGTGCCAAATGCAAAAGTCATTATTAATAATAATTGGTGAATTATGAATTATAAATTTTTAATTTGAGTAAAAATATCATAAATTGCATAAATTTATATGATTTTTATTTAACTTTGAGTATAATTTTCAAAAAAAACAATTTAAACGATGAGGGATCTTGAAATAACAGAAAAAACAATAGATCTTAAAGATGTTTTTAAGAAAAAAAATCCACAACTTGCCAAAATAATTCCCGGTTTTGTTTATAACTATTTAAGGAAAATAGTTCATGAAGAAGAATCAAATGAAATCCTTTTTGAAAATAAAGATAAATACGGATTGGATTTTGTAAGTGCAGCCTTGAGAAAGTTAAATACGGATATCCAAATATCAGGTATCGAAAACATACCTAAAACGGGTAAAGTTACATTGATTAGCAATCACCCACTTGGTGGTTTGGATGGCTTGGCTCTTATGGATACAGTAGGTAAAATCAGAGAAGACTTATACTTTTTAGCCAATGATATTTTGATGATTCTTCCAAATTTAAATCCTCTTTTTGTACCTGTAAATAAACATGGTAGCAATCAAGAATACAGGGAAGTTTTAAGCAAAACTTTTTCAGATAAAAATATCATATTGATTTTCCCGGCCGGATTGGTTTCCCGAAAAATAAATGGTGAAATCCGGGATTTGGAATGGAAATACTCTTTTTTAACTCAGTCAAAAAGAAACAAAAGAGATATTTTACCTGTTTTTATTGAAGCATATAATTCAAATAGATTTTATAATATTGCATTGTGGAGAAAAAGATTAGGAATTAAAGCAAATTTGGAAATGTTTTTTTTGGTTGACGAACTATTCAAATTTAAAAATAAAGCCATTAAAATTTATATTGGAAAACCGGTTTCATATAAAGTAATAGATAAAAGATTTAAAACAAAAGAATGGGCATTAATATTTAGAAAATTTGTATATTCGCTAAAAGAAAATCCTAACATTATTTTAGATGAAGAATTTATAGATTCTGTTAAAAATGAAATTAAATAATCATGAAAGTTCAAGAAGATATAATCCCCAAAATCCCAACTGAGAAATTGGTAAAAGAATTAACTCCTGAAATATTTGTAAGAAAGACAAATAAAGGTGGCAATGAAATTTATATTTTCACCCATAAGCAAGCTCCAAATCTATTTAAAGAAGTCGGAAGATTGAGAGAATTTACATTTAGGGAATCAGGAGGAGGAACAGGGAAAAGTATCGATATTGATAAATATGATACGGCTGAAATTCCTTTTAAGCAACTAATTGTTTGGGATCCTGAAGGTAAAAATATAATCGGAGGTTATAGATTTTTTCTCGGAAAAGATGACCATAAAGGAGAGAATGGTATGCCGGTTACTCCTACTTCAAAATTATTTAAATTTTCAAAGCATTTTGTTGATGAATACTGGGACAAAACCATCGAATTGGGAAGATCTTTCGTACAACCGGCATACCAACCAAGTATAAATAGAAAAGGAATATTTTCTCTTGACAATCTATGGGACGGACTAGGCACTTTGGTTGTCGATAATCCTGATATGAAATATTTCTTCGGTAAATTTACAATGTATCCGGATTTCAATAGCAAAGGCCGGGATTTGTTATGCTATTTTTTAAAAATATATTTTCCCGATCCCGATAATCTGCTTACTCCTCTTTATCCGGTCAAAATAAAAACTCCTGAAAAAGAACTTCAAAGTTATTTTAAACTCAATGATTATAGCGAAGACTACAAGAATCTTATAAGAGCATTAAGAAGTTTAGGCGAAAATATCCCTCCTCTTGTCAATGCATACATGAATCTTTCTACAACAATGAAAATATTCGGTTCATCACACAATTCTCATTTTGGAGATGTTTATGAAACAGGAATGCTTATAACAATAGATGATATATTCGAAGATAAAAGAAAAAGATATATCGATTCTTATTTAAAACTTAAACAGGATAAAAAATAACAGGGTTCTATTTCATTTTTAGCCATTCCCTACCCTCTTTTTCAACACAAAGAGGTATAAATGTATTTGGAATAACCGGTCTATACAAAGAAAAGTTCAAAGTTCAAAGGACAAAGTTCAAAGTTCAAAGGATAAAGTTCAAA
>Ga0256833_1001271_pt1 | contig 18709 bp, 16 predicted proteins | sample 356284metaG_FD_190535 | JGI IMG/M metagenome (GOLD analysis project Ga0256833, IMG submission 190535) | Hydrothermal vent microbial communities from Mid Atlantic Ridge, Atlantic Ocean - 356-284 | ecosystem: Environmental > Aquatic > Marine > Hydrothermal vents | place: Atlantic Ocean: Mid... | reverse complement strand
GTGATACAAAACCATAATCTTTTGCCATAAATTTGTTGAGTTGTCCTGCCACACGCTCTGAAAATTCTGGGTGAGAGTTAAGACCTGTTCCCACAGCAGTTCCTCCAATGGCAATCTCTCGACAATAAACCAAAGCGTCATTGAGTTGTTTTAGATTGGTATCTAACATTGCAACATAACCAGAAATCTCTTGACCCAGTGTTAGTGGGGTAGCATCTTGTAAGTGAGTACGTCCAATTTTTACAATCTCATTAAAGGCTTCAGCTTTACTGTTAAGTGTTTCTCTTAATGCATTGAGTGAGGGAATAAGGTTATCTGTGACAGCAACTACTTCAGCAATTCTCATGCCTGTTGGGTAGGTATCGTTTGAGCTTTGACCTTTGTTTACATCATCATTTGGGTGAACTAAATTCTCTTTGGTGAAGTCTCCTCCAAGCAGTTCAGTTGCTTTATTGGCAACCACTTCGTTCATGTTCATGTTTGACTGTGTTCCTGAACCTGTTTGCCAAACGACTAAAGGGAAGTTGTCATCTAGTTCACCTGATAATACGCTCTCACAAGCTTTTGCAATGGCTTGGGTTTTTTCATCATCAAGACGAGCAAGTTCATTATTAACTAAGGCACATGCTTTTTTAAGATTAGCAAAGCCATAGACCACTTCAATGGGCATTTTTTCATTACCTATTTCAAAGTTTTGTACAGAACGTTGCGTCTGTGCAGCCCAATATTTATCAGCAGGAACCTGCATTTCACCCATGGTGTCTTTTTCTATTCTAAATGACATTTACGTCTCCTATTTTGGATTAATGGCTTATTCTACTCTTTGAGAAATTAATCGTAAATGAATAGATTAAGCAGAGAGAAAAAGCTTTTGGTGAGTGGGTAGGGTAGTAATGGATTAATCAAAAAATCCATTGTTGTTAAGAATTTCAATACTCTCTTGAATGCTATCAACAGAGTCTTGAAATTTCTTTTGTGTTTTAGGATCAAGGGTCATCTGAATAATCTTTTCAACCCCATTTTTACCAAGAACAACAGGCACACCTACGGTTACATTATTAACTCCGTACTCTCCATTTAAAAGAACAGAGCATGAAACAACGGTTTGCGTATCGTTTAAAATGGCTTCAACCATATGGGCAATAGCAGAGGCAGGTCCATAGTAGCCAGATGTTCCGAGGTATTTAACAATCTCTGCTCCACCATTTTTGGTACGTTCAATAATTCCTGCAAAGGCTTCATCATCTAAGAGGTCAGTGCTTGGAACATCTCCAACTTGTACTTTTTGAGGAAGGGGAACCATATTTTGACCATGGTCACCAATGACCAATGTTCCTATTTGTCCTGCACCATAGCCTAATTGTTTATAGATTTGGTATGCCATACGTGAACCATCTAATGCACCAGCTAGTCCAATAATTCTATTGCTTTCCCAAGCTGTAATCTTTTGAATGGCATAGGTCATAACATCAAGAGGGTTTGAAACGGAAACAATAATGGCATTAGGAGAATATTTCATTACATCTTGTGTAACAGATTTAATAATCTTTGCATTAATCATTAGTAAATCTTCTCGTGTCATGTCACCTTTTCTTGGTACACCAGCCGTAATGACCACAATGTCACAATCTTTTACATCAGCAGGAGTTTTTGCTGATGTTAAAATGGTTGGTTGAGGTGCATATTGTGTTGCTTGGGCAATGTCAATGGCTTTACCTTGTGCCACACCATCAGCAATGTCAAAAAGAATAATCTCTTTACATACTCCTTTCATTGCCAATGTATAGGCAGCCGTTGCTCCAACTGCACCTGCACCAATAATACCTACTCTTCTATTTGTCATAATTTATCCTCTATTTTGTAATAATATAAAATATTATTAAACATTTTATAATATTCTACTCCTCTTTTTATAATATATTCTTTAAAAAGTCTAAAAAAATTAGTTTAAATCCTCAAAAAAGTTTAACTTATAAAGGGTATCAACCATCTCTTGAACTGCAGCCACAGATTTTTCAAACTTTTTTACTTGAAGATTTTTAAGCGTCATCATAATAACCTCTTCAGCTCCACCTGCACCAATCATCACAGGAACACCTGAAACAATGTCAGAGTAGCCATAGTCGTTTTGAAGCATAATGGCACAAGAGTGAATTTGGTTGGTATCTTTTAAGATGGCATCTACCATCACGGTTGTTGATTTTGCAGGAGCATAATAGGCTGAACCATTACCTAAAAGATTAACAATTTGAGCCCCACCATTTCTGGTTTTTTGTACAATCTCACCTATCTCTTCAGAGTCTAATAAATCTTCAATCGGTACACCTGCAACGGTTGTAAATTTAGGTAAAGGTACCATGGTATCTCCATGCCCACCCATCACGGTTGCACGAATTTGACCTGCACCATACTCTAGTTTTTCATAGATAAAGTGTGCCATTCTTGCTGCATCTAAAACCCCTGCCATACCGAGTACTCTTTCTCTTGGAAAACCTGTGTATTTTAAAGCAACATAGGTCATAACATCAAGAGGATTAGAAACCACAACAACGACTGCTTCAGGGGCATACTCTTTAATCTCTTTGGCATACATTTTAACAATGTCTGCATTCATCACAAGTAAATCATCTCTACTCATTCCTGGTGTTCTAGGTGCTCCTGCTGTAATAACAACAACATCAGAACCGACCATATCTTCAGGCCCTTTAGCTGCTTTTACAATGGTATGTTGTCTTGCGGCATTAGCAGCTTGTGACATATCGAGTGCTTTACCTTTAGTTACATCATAGTTTCGTCCACGGAGTAAAACATTGTGACATGTACCATTCATCGCTAAGATAAATGCTACCGTTGAGCCAAAATTACCTGTTCCAATAACGGTTACTTTTTTTCCTTTTGCCATTTAAATCCTTTATAATTTATTGTTCATTTTCCTAATCTCTAGCTTGAGAATAGATACCAAAATCATATTTATTCGCAAACAACAGTTTAGGTTATAAAATGAACTTATATAAATTATAGCGTGACTTGGTTACAGAAGTATAATATTTGCTTAATAAAAATGTATAGTATATCTGTTTGAGAAGAGGGGAAACAATCTGTTAAAAAAAAGAGTATATATTAGGCGTATATACTCTTTTTTATGAGTTGTTTATGGTTTTTTTGATTATTCTTTATGCAATAGTAATAATAAAAGAAAATGAATGTTTAATTACGGTATAATCGCGAAATTTTTAAACTTCTAAGGAAAAATAATGTCAACTTTAAATGTATATTATGACAAAGATTGTGATATTAATATCATCAAATCAAAAACAGTAGCAATGATCGGTTTCGGTTCACAAGGGCATGCCCATGCAGAAAACTTAAGAGATTCTGGTGTTAATGTAGTTATTGGTCTTAGAAAAGATGGTTCATCTTGGGCTAAAGCAGAGGCTAAAGGTTTTGAGACTTTAACTGTAGCAGAAGCTTCAGCTAAAGGTGATGTGGTAATGATTCTTCTTCCTGATGAAAATCAAAAAGAGATTTATGAAAATGAAATTGAACCAAATCTTAAAGAGGGTGCTACCATTGCTTTTGGACATGGGTTTAACATTCACTATGGAAGAATTATTCCTAGAAAAGACATTAATGTTACAATGATTGCTCCTAAAGCACCAGGTCATACTGTACGTTCTGAATTTGTAAGAGGTGGGGGTATTCCTGACCTTATTGCTGTTGGTCAAAACCCAAGTGGTAGCACTAAAGAGTTAGCTCTTTCTTATGCTTCAGCTATTGGTGGAGGTAGAACAGCAATTATTGAGACTACTTTTAAAGATGAAACAGAAACAGACCTTTTTGGTGAACAAGCCGTACTTTGTGGTGGTGCAGCCTCTTTAGTTCAAGCTGGATTTGAAACATTAACAGAAGCTGGATATGCTCCAGAATTGGCTTACTTTGAGTGTTTACATGAGTTGAAACTTATTGTTGATTTGATGTTTGAAGGTGGAATTGCAGATATGAGATACTCTATCTCTAACACAGCTGAGTATGGTGACTATGTTTCAGGTAAACGTGTTATTAATGCTGAGTCTAAAGCTGCTATGAGAGAAATTTTAACAGAAATTCAAGATGGAAGATTTGCTAAAGACTTTATTTTAGAAGGTCAAGCAGGATACCCAAGAATGAATGCTGAAAGAAATAATGATAAAACTAAACTTATTACACAAACAGGAAACAAACTTAGAGAGATGATGCCTTGGATTTCTGCTAATAAAATTGTAGATCAAGAGACTAACTAATTTATTTATTCGTAGAAAGATGCTAAGATATTCCTTTATTTAAAAGGAATATTATGCAACTATTTACAGAATTTAAAGCAATTATTGTTGCTCTATTAATTGGCGTATTATTTACCACCTTAAGTTGGTTCTTTTTTACGCCAGTACAAGCTTTATTGATAGGTTTGGTAGCTTTACTTGTAACGCTTTGGACAAATGAAGCTTTACCTCTAGGGGTTGTTTCACTCTTACCAATACTTCTTTTTCCGATGTTTGGGGTGCTTGAACTCAATGAAGTAACACCTAATTACTCTAAATCTATTATCTTTTTATTTTTGGGTGGGTTTATGTTGGCGATTGCCATAGAAAAAGTGAAACTTCATCTCTACTTCTCTTCTAAACTTTTAAGCTATTTTCCCAATACTGCTTTAGGGATTCTTTACGCTTTAGCAATTACTTCAGCACTATTATCTTCTATTCTTTCTAATACCACCATTACCTTAATGTTGATGCCTGTGGCACTCTATTTGTCTGATAATATAAAACTAAAAATTAGATTTTTATTGGCAACGGCTTATGGTGCAAGTGTAGGAGGGATTTTAACGCCCATTGGAACAGCACCTAATTTAATTTTATTAGGTTTTTTAGAAGAGAATCATCTCCCTGTTTTGGCATTTGGTGAATGGGTTTACAAGATGCTTCCTTTGGTTGCGATTATGCTAATTATTATTCCTTGGTTGTTGTCCTTAGGGCTTAAAGATGAATCTGTAGAGGGTATTGCCGATAATAAAATTCCTACTTTAGATAAGCATCAAAAACGTTTGTATATAATCATTGGCTTATTGGCATTGGTATTGATAGGCAATACCTTTTCTAAGCAAATTTTAGGGTTTTCTTTAGATGAGAAGATGCTACTTTTAGGCTTTGGTTTGTTAATGTTTTTCCCAAAGCTTGGTTTTTTGACTTGGGAAGATACGCGAAATATGCCGTATGAGATTATTATGCTTTTTGGGGCTGGATTTTCTATTGCTACGGCATTCTCTACCACAGGATTGGCAGCTGATATTGCGACCAAACTTTCATTTATTGCTGATATGCCTCTGTTTTGGATGTTTTTGTTGGTTGCTTTTTTTGTTGCATTTTCAACAGAAGTGACTTCAAATACGGCTTTAACCTCCATTGCCATACCTATTTTTTATGAGTTTGCAAAAGATATGCCTACTGAACAGGGAACGGTTTTACTTATGACTGCTACGGTAGCAGCTTCTTATGCTTTTATGTTGCCCATTGCCACACCACCAAATGCCATTGTTATGTCGTCACGTGTTATTCCCATCGCTCAAATGGCAAAAGTTGGATTTAAAGCCAATTTGATTGGTATTTTTATCTTGGCTTGTGTGGCTTATTTTCTATGGTTATAATGGATTTTTATGAAAAATAAAATTTCTCTGTATGATGAACATATTAAAGCACTTGAATCAATGAAAAAATATCCTAAAGCGTTGTATGCTTTAGGAGATAGAGCATTATTACAACGTACAAAAGTTTCTATTGTTGGGACAAGACGACCTTCGCTCTATACGCAACAGCAAACAAAAATCTTAGCATCAGCATTGGCTAAACGGGGTATTTGTTTGGTTTCTGGTGCAGCTATGGGGGTTGATGCTTTAGTTCATCAAGGAGCAGGACTCAACAATACCATCGCCGTAGTGGCAAACTCTTTAGATATTCGTTACCCCTCTGTAAATCGTCATTTAATTGAGGGGATTGAAAAAGAGGGATTGATGTTGAGTCAATTTCCTGTGACTACCAAAGCAGCCCCTTGGTCTTTTGTGGTACGTAATGAATTGGTCGTGGCATTAGGAGAGGTTTTAATTGTTACTGAAGCAGATGAAAATTCAGGTTCTATGCGTTCGGTTGAGTTTGCATTAAAAATGGGTAAACAAATTTATGTTTTACCCCATCGCTTAGGGGAGAGTTTAGGAACCAATAAATTGTTAGATGAGGGATTGGCACTTCCTATTTATAATATTGAAACTTTTGCTGATAATTATGGGGTTATCCCTCAAAATGAAGCCATCGAGAAAGATGAGTTTTTCTATTTCTGTCAAACTTCACCTACCTTTGATGATGCTATTGCTAAGTTCTCTGATAGGGTTTACGAAGCAGAGCTAGAGGGTTTAATTTGCATTGAGAATGGATTGGTTCGACTGGTCTAATTTACAGTATTTTATGGAGTTGATTGGCTTGGCTCATCCATTGGTGAAGCTCTTCCCACTTCTCTTCTTCGATAAGGGTTTGACAGAGTTGCATTTCGGTATTAAAAGCAGTAATAGATTCTAAAAGATTGTTTTTGTTTTGTCTGAAAATGTCTTCCCACATTTTGGGTGAAGATTTTGCAATGCGACTCATACTTTTAAATCCTCCACCTGCAAGGGCTAAAATGCTTTTAGGGTCTTCTTGTTTCATGACCGATTGGGCAAGGGCATAAGAGACAGCATGTGGCATATGTGAGATAAATGCCGCATGACGGTCATGCTCTTTTGCACCCATAAAAACGATTTTGGCATCAATATCTCTAAAGAGAGCAAGTGCAACTTCTTTTTGATACTCACCACTCTTTTCAATATCACAGATGACCATGGTTTTATGGCTATATAAATCCTCTATGGCAGCTGATGGTCCAAATTTTTCCGTACCTGTCATGGGGTGAGCCGTGACATAGTTTTGCCGAATAGGGGAGGGAATGGAAGAAGATATTTTCTCTTTTGAAGAGCCAAAATCTATGACTGTACAGTTTTTTGAAATATCTAAAAAATCTTGACTAATTGCGATGATTGCATCAACAGGAATGGTTAAGATAATAATGTCACACGCTTTCATTTCATTCAAGTCACTGCTAATTTTATCGACTAGCTTCAGCTCTAGGGCATCATTTTGATGGATTGGATTGTGGTCATATCCAAGTACTGTATATTTTTTAGGATATTTTTTTAGTGCTAAACCCAATGAACCACCCATTAAACCTAAGCCAATTATGCCAATATTCATATATTCTCTTCAAACTTATTTTTCGGATTATAGCACTTTTTTAGTGAAAAATAGATACACTAATGGCTATTTATTAATATAGATGCATAATCGAAGGAATAATTAACTATATGAAAAAACTTTTTACTTTATCTGTGGGACTAAGTTCCATACTTCTTGCACAAAATATCACTTCAATTGAGTATAAGGGTCTGCTTCATATCTCCAAGGAAGTGGCTACAGAAATATCAAATATTCACGTTGGAGAAGCTTTTGACATTAATAAAATTGATGAGTCGCTTAAAGCATTTTATCGTCAAGGCTACTTTTCAGACATTATTGTCTCTGCTACTCCTGCGGGAGGACTTGTTTATCAATTTACAGAAAAATCAACAATTTCAAAGCTAGAGATGCATGGTTATAGTTCGTCAGATGAAGAAGAGTCTGAATTCTTAGCCATTGGTTTACGAAAAGGTGACCTCTATGATGCACGTAAAGTAGAAACGGCTAAAAAACGTTTGATTAAAAAAATTGAGAATGAAGGTTACTATGACACCGTAGTGGAGATTGATGTTGTACCTAAAGAGGAGAGCGTCTCTTTGGTTTTTAATGTCAATAAGGGTGAGAAAATCTATATTGATAAAATTAATTTTGCAGGTTCAGATAAAGTAGATTCTTCTGATTTGGAATCAGCACTTGCCAATAGAGAAGAAGATTTTATGGGGTGGTTTCCTGGTCTTAACAATGGGGTTGCTCATTTAGATGATTTGGCATTAGATGGGAAAAGAGCTCAAGATGTCTATATGCAAAAAGGTTATCTTGATGCAACGGTATCTGACCCATTAATGCGTGTTAATTCAGGTGCGTATAAAGCTGATGTTAGTTACCAAATCTCTGAGGGTGAACAGTATAAAATCAATACCATTACGCTTCAAGGAGAAGTAGAAGGCTTGGATTTAAATGAGGTTAAAGAGGGATTAAAATCATTAGAAGGAAAAGTCTTTAACATTAATAAACTTCGTAAAGATAAAGCATACATTCAAGAGCAGGTTGCCAATCTAGGTTATGCTTTTGCCCGTGTTCGACCAGATTTTAGAAAAAATAAAGAGGCAAAAACAGTAGATATTTTATATCGTATAGTACCTGGTGATAAGGTGACAATTAACGATGTTATTATTTCAGGAAATCATCATACTATTGATAGAGTTATTCGGCGAGATGTCTATTTAGCACCTGGAGATTTATTCTCTTTAACAGATTTAAAAGATTCAAAAAGTGCCTTAGGTCGTCGAGGTTATTTTGACAAAGTAAATATAGAAAAAGAGCGTGTTAATGCACACTCTATGAATCTTTTAGTAAAAGTAAAAGAAGCAGCCACAGGAAGTATTCAAGCAGGAGGAGGGTATGGTTCTTATCAAGGAGCGATGGTTTCAGCTTCGCTATCAGATAGAAATATTTTGGGTTCAGGAATTAATGCTGGGGTCTCTTTTGACATCTCTAAGGTCTCTAAAAACTTCTCTTTAAATGTTCAAAACCCAAGGGTTTGGGACAGTGAATATAGTATGGGAGGAAGTCTCTACCAAAGAGAGATGCAGTATCAACTCTATACCCAAAAAAGCATAGGGGCAAGTGCCAATGTTGGAAAACAGATAACACGTAACTTGTATGGTTCATTAAGTTATAGTTATTCTAAAAATAAAACAACTGATTCTAATAACACAGATAATCCAAATGCCTTGACTGATTATGGTCAGCTTATCTTTAGTCCAGAAGATTTAAATTATGCAAAAAGTACTTTTGCTATGGGCTTAAATTATGACAGTACAGATGATTTCTATACGCCAAGAGAAGGAATTATTTTAGGAGGAAGTTTAGGTTACTCTGGTATTGGAGGGGATCAAAAATTTGTAGATGCTACAGCACGATTTGGTGCTTACTATGGGCTTGAAGATATTATTGATTATGATTTGATTTTACGCTATAAAGTCAGAGCCAGATACTTAAAAGACCAAGGTAATATTGCCGTACCTGAAAAGTTATTTATGGGGGGTATTGGTTCAGTCAGAGGATATGACCCATATAGTATTAGACCGTTTGAAGTAGATGAAAATGGAACAAGAGACCTTAAAGGGGGAACGCAAAGCTTAATCAATACCATTGAAGCGAGTATTCCTCTTTCAAAAGCTGCTAAAATGCGTTTAGCATTCTTTTATGATTATGGAATGATAGGGCGTGCTAGTACAAAACTGGATGAAGTTACCAAAGAAGGATATGGGGTTTCTTTGGAATGGTTCTCTCCGATGGGTCCAATTAACTTAGTCTTCTCAAGAGCTCTTAATCCTGAAAGCTATGACCATACTTCTAACTTTGAATTTACAATGGGACAAAAATTTTAAAAATTATAATCTGGAAGTTCTTGGGTATCAAGGACTTTGAGTTTTAGTCCGTGGGGTGTCTCAATATCTTGTAATTTTTCTTTAGCAAGGTAGAGTGAGCCTTTTGCAATAATTGAGAGTGTATTGTCTTTAAGTATAAAGTTAAAATTTTTTAAAGCTGTTTGGTCAAAAAGGGTTGAAGTTAATGTATAGATAAAACTTAAATAAGCAAAATCCTCTTTTTTAGGTAAAAAGTTTTTATATTGTTTATATATTCTCTTATCATATAAATCATTTCCCCCAAATCTTAGGAGCATGGCTGTTAAAACAAGCTCTTTGTGCGTAACGGCATAGTTAAACTCTTTTATGGTAACATTAAAAGCATGCTCATAGGATTGATAAATATTAAACTTATAGCCTATTTCTGAAAGCTCGATGGCATAGAGGAGTTCTTTTAAGTATCTCTTTTTGATGCGTTTCTCTTTTGCAAAAAGTTGAAAAAGCTTTTCACTATTTTCAGCTCTTTTACTTGTATTGATATGCTGTACATCAAAACGGTCTAAGATGCTTTGTATGCTAGGATTAATATCTTTTGGAAATTGTAGCGTTTCTTTTAAAAAATCATCTAAAAAAACACCTTCTCTTACACCTACTCCCGAGGTAATAACATGGTCTGTATTGACATGTTGAAGTAATTCTTCCCATATTAAAGCACCCTCTCTAATGGTGTCAAATCGTCCTTTAGGAATGTATAGATATTTTAATAAGCTAATATTCGCTTTTGAAAGGTTTTGAAAATAGTTTAAATATTTCTTGACTTTATATTCAAATGCATGAATGTTATTAAAAGGATAATCTTCTAGTTTCATAATGGCTTTTGAAAGCGTTCTTGCTGTACCCCCAATACCAATTACTTGTTGATGTTGAAATTCTTTGGGTAAATTTGCCAACTCTTTTTTTATAAACTTACGTGCTTCTTCTATTGATTTATTTTTATCAAAAAATAGCTCTTTTAATCTTACTGTACCAAGATTAAGCGAATAGGTACTAATGATTTTTGAGTTTTTTAACAAAGCTAAATCTGATGAACCACCACCAATGTCTATGGTAATACCATCTCTTATGGGTAAAAGATTTTTAGCAGCAATTGCACCAAAGTATGCTTCTTTTTTACCATCAATAATCTCTATGTCTAGGTTAAGCTGATTTTTAATCCAAGAGGTAAATTCTAAGCCATTGGGTGCATCTCGTAGGGCTGAAGTAGCAACACATAAGATTTTATCTATGGGGTAATATTGGGTGGTAGCAATAAACTCTTTGAGGGCTAAGTAGGCACGATTAATACCTACTTTTTGAAGTTTTCCTGCTTTTTCGTAAGCACCTTCACCTATACGTACTTTAGATTTTCTCTCACAAATAAGGTGAAAACCATAAGCACTGCTTTTTTGATAGATAACAAGTCTCGCAGAGTTTGAGCCAATATCAATAACTGCAGTGCAGGTTTGCATAGGAAAAAATTATTCTTCTAAGTCTAATTGAGAAAATTTAAATTTTAACTCTTCGACAGTCTCAACATTGTCTGGGTCTGAAGCAATACAATCTACTGGACAAACAGCGATACATTGTGGTTCATCATAGTGTCCAACACACTCGGTACATCTATCTGAATCAATAATATAAACTGGGTCATTCTCTTCAATAGCCTCATTTGGGCACTCTTCTCTACACGCATCACACGCAATACAATCATTTGCAATTAATAAAGCCATCTGTCGTTTCTCTCTTATAATTTATTATTTCTTTTGATTTATAACTTAATTAAGCTTGATGTTTAGTTAATTTTTTAAAAGAAATCGATTTAAAGGAAAGGATATGCTTGCCATAGCTCCAGTGGTATCTTTACGATTTTGAAGTGCAATCTTTACACCCATGGATTCTGCTGCATTTTGTGCAAGAAAAAGACCAAGACCTGCCCCTGTTGATTCAAGAGAACGTTGAAAAGGAGCAAATAAGTCTTTACTCTCATCAATTCCTTCTCCTTCATCTTTTATTTCAATAATAAAGTGATTTAAATCCATACGGGTATTTAAGCTAACAAGTCCACCTTTTGGTGTAAATTTTAGTGCATTTTGAATGAAATTTTGAAAAATTTGCATAAATAGTAGAGGTTGAACTTTAATGGTAAAATGAGGAATTTCAAAATGGTAAATAAAGTTTCTCTCTTGTGAATGGGCAAGCAGTTCATACTCTTCACACTTCTTCATCATAAGCTTAATAAGGTTCAGTCGTTGAGGTTGTTCAAATTGTGCACCTTCTGCTCGTCCAAACTCTAGTAAATTATGAATCATGGCATTTAGGGTATCGATAGATTCTATATTTTGCTCTAGGGTCTCTTTTATTTTGTCAGGTTTTTTATATTTCATTAAAGTAATTTGATTTTTTAAACGCATAACAGCTAAAGGAGTTTTTAGCTCATGTGCTGTCCCTATATATAACTCTTTTCTATAATTAATAGAGGTAGATACTTTGGTAATTAAGAGGTTTATGGACTCAGCTAAAGAGATAAACTCTTTTGGTAATTCACTGGTATCAATCTTGTTTAGAAGGTTCTCATGCATCGTGAAAAATTTGTGCGTCAATTTTTCAATAGGATGCATCAGCCTTTGCGTAAGATTATGAGTATAAAATAAAATAAATGCAAGACCTAGTAGAATAAATCCAAACATAATGAGGTAAACATTTTTAATTATATTTTTTTCATGACTAATATTTCGTTGAATTGTATAGTAAAGCTTTTTAGGTTCATAGTACTCACTTAAAGTAATATAGTCTTGTTTATCTTTTTTAAAAAATTTAAAGTCAAGTGGATGTTCTTGTAAATCAAGGGTAGAGGAGATAGTAATTAGATTTTTAGATAACTCTTTTAACATCACCGTATCGATATGATTTTCATAATCTTCTTGATCAAAAAACATAGCTTGGGTATAGGTTAGATTGTTTTTCATCTCTTCTTTAATGTTGTCCATTAATGCAGAGGTAAGATAAAAAGAAAGAATAATAGCAATGAGAAAAAGACCAGCTGACATAAAGACAGCCAGTTCAATGCTAAAGCGTTGTCTTAAGCTCCTTTTGGAAAGCAAAATCTATAACCTCTTCTTCTTACGGTTTCAATAGTAGTAATATTTAACGGTTTATCCATCTTTTGTCTAATTTGGTTAATCGCAACTTCAATAACATTAGGAGTAACCAACTCTGGCTCTTCCCAAATCGCATCAAGTAGTTGCTCTTTAGAGACAATTTGGTCTTTGTGCATTGCTAGGTGAGTTAGTACTTCAAACGGTTTCCCTTTAAGTTCAATTTCTACACCTTCATAGATAATTTTTTCCTCTTCAGGATTAATGATTAAGTCATCAATCTCAATGATGTTTGAACCACCAAAACGAAGTTTTGCTTCAATTCTTGTGGTAAGTACTTCGAAGTCAAAAGGTTTTCTAATGTAATCATCTGCACCTGCTTTAAGTGCTTCTATTTCACTGTTTCTGTCATCTCTTGCTGAAAGAACAATTACAGATGTTTTAGATGATTTTACTTTAAGTTTTGTAATCATGTCGATACCATTCCCATCTGGCAACATCCAATCCAATAATACTAAATCATAGTTTCTAATGCCTAAAAAATATTCACCATCTTTAATGTTTCCCGCAACATCATTTTGGTATCCAAATTCTTTTAGTCCATCAGATAGGGTTTTGCTTAATGTTACTTCATCTTCTATTATTAAAATTCTCATCTTATTTGAAGTTCCTTTTTTATTATAATTTTTAATATTATAACACAAAAAAAGCATAGTTTAAAGTTTTTTTAAACATTTATTGACTTTTTTTAAAAAAAATTAAGCATGCTTTAGTGTTTCTGGTTATTTTTATGTATTTATTACTGTTTTGTTAAGGCGAGATTATTGCTAGTTTGCTTAAAAGCTTTGTGAGAGAGCAACTCTTGCGTTAGAAATAATATTGGGTTTGGTAATTTTAAGCGTCAAATTTTGAATATGTGTATAGTTTAATTTTATTTTTTGTGCCATTTTCTGAAGGGCAGTTTCTAGTAGTTCATATTTATTCTCTTGCATATCTTTTTCAATAAGTCCAATAATATCAGCATAGTTAATAAAATTTTTATCATTATAGTCATAATCAATTTGTGCATCAATTATGACTTTTTGAGGAGTAATGCGTTCAAAATCTAAAATACCTATGATGCACTCAAAGCTAAGTTCTTCTATATGTATAGTCATTAAACTACTTTGGCTTCTTCTTTATTAATTAGCCTCATAATGTTAGGAATGTGTTTATAAAAGATAATAAAAGCGATAATCCAAATAGGGCTATGCACCACAATTCCCTCTATGGTAGGGTTGATAATATATGAGCTAATCAGTAGGACAACTAAGCCTATGAGTGAGGAGAGGGAAGAGATTTTAAGCACTTTTCCTGCTATAAGCCATACCACAATGGCAATAAGTGCAGGAATGGGTTGCATTACTAACAATACGCCAAAACCAGTTGCCACCCCTTTACCTCCCTCAAATGCTAAAAAAGGAGAGAAACAATGCCCTAAAACAGAAAGTACTGCAATTGTCCAAAGGACAGTTTGTTCAGCACCCAATGCCATAGCAACTAAAATAACAACTGCACCTTTAATCGCGTCAAGTGCAAAGGTCGCGATGGTAAGCTTTTTAGCCAAATCAGGTGCTTTTTCTTTAAGAACTCTTAAGACATTTGTCGCCCCAATATTTCCACTTCCCTCTTGTCTAACATCTACATCTGCAAACACTTTTGCTAAGATAAATCCAAAAGGAACAGATGCTAAAAGGTAAGCGATTAGGTAAAGAAGTATATTTGTCATAAAATCTCCAAGATTAATTATTATTATCGCAATTTTAACTAAAAATATGGTATTTTCTCCTAAATTATATGTTAGGTAATAAAAATGAGCATAGATTATAAAAAAGAGATAGAAAGATTAAAGAAAAAACTCCCTGTAACGGTAGTAGGTCACTATTATCAGCGTGATGAAGTTTTTGAGATGGCTGACATCACAGGTGACAGTTTGGAGTTGGCAAGACGCTGTGATGCAGACAACAATCCATGGGTCGTTTTTTGTGGTGTGGGCTTTATGGGGCAGAGTGTTAAGATTATTGCTCCTGAAAAACGGGTACTCATGCCAAAGATAGCCTGTTGTGCGATGGCTAGAATGATGGACGGCTCTTATTTTGATGAATCGGTGGCGTACATGAACAAGCACGGCATTAAAACAGAAGATATTTTGCCTATTACTTACATTAATAGTGATGCGTCAGTTAAAGCCAAAGTAGGAGTAATGGGGGGCATGGTCTGTACTTCATCGAATGCGTACAAGATTATTGAGAAAGGCTTAGAGTCGGGCAAAAAGATTTTGTTTGTCCCTGATAGATGTTTAGGTCAAAACTTTGCCAACTCTATGGGGCTTAAGTCCTGTGTTATTGGTGCAGAGGGTGAGGAGTGCAATCCACAAGAGGCAGATGTTATCTGTTTCAATGGTTTTTGTTCGGTTCACCAACTTTTTACGGTAGATGATATTGAATTTTATCGAGAGAAATTTGAAGGCATTAAAATAGCCGTTCACCCAGAGTGTGACCCTGCTGTGGTAGATGCTGCTGATTTTGCAGGTTCAACTTCTCAACTCATTAAATATGTTAATGACTTAGACCCAGAACAAAAAGTGGCCATTGGTACAGAGTACAACTTAGTAAACCGAATGCGTAAAGGAAATACTTATGTACTCTCTTCTACTAAACCAGAATGTCCAACAATGAATGAGACCACTTTAGAAGATTTGTACTTAACTTTAAAGTCAATTGAAGACAATAAGCCGATTAATGAGATTTTTGTAGAACCAGAAATTAGAAAATACGCAAAACTAGCACTCGACAGAATGTTAGCATTATAAAAAATAAATAAAGCAGAGAAAATGAAACAAGCAGAACTTTTAGCACCCGCTGGAAACTTAGAGAAATTAAAAATAGCCTTGGGCTATGGAGCTGACGCAGTCTATGGGAGTACGAGTACTTTTTCATTGCGTATTCGTGCAGGAAAAGAGTTTGACATGGACTCTTACGCTGAGGGAATTGAGTATGCCCATGAGCGAGGGAAAAAAGTCTATGCTACGGTAAACTCTTTTCCTTTTAACTCTCAACTGAAACTCTATGAAAATCATATTGCTAAAATTGCAGAATTAAAACCTGATGCCCTTATTGTCTCTAGCCCTGGGGTGGTGGCTATGGCACATAAACTAGCACCTGAAATTCCCATTCACCTTTCAACTCAAGCCAATGTCATGAATATTTTAGATGCCCAAGTCTATTACGATATGGGCGTTAAAAGAATTATTGTAGCACGTGAAATCTCCTTAAAAGATTGTGAAGCGATTAAATCGGTTATTCCCGACTTGGAACTTGAAATCTTTGTGCATGGTTCTATGTGCTTTGCCTACTCTGGTCGATGTCTTATCTCTTCACTACAAACGGGGCGTGTTCCAAATCGAGGAAGTTGTGCCAATGATTGTCGGTTTCCGTATGAAATTTATGCCCATAACCCAGACTCAAACACGACTTTTAGACTTGATGAAGAAGAGGGCATTGGAACTTACATCATGAATGCCAAAGACATGAACATGGCTTCACATGTTGATGAGATTTTAAAATCAGGGGTGATTGATTCACTTAAAATTGAAGGACGTACTAAGTCGCCTTATTATGCAGGTGTCGTTACCAAAGCTTACCGTCATGCCATAGATGATTTTTATGCAGGTGATTTTAACGAGGCACGTTACCAAAAAGAGTTACATACCACACAAAACAGAGGTTTTTCAGATGCTTATTTGCTCTCTAAACCCTTTGAGCGTAACAACACCCAATCGCATACTTTTACCATTCAAGATGGAACACATCAAGTTGCTGGTTTAGTGAGCGAAGATGGTTTAACATGGCGATGTAAAGACAAAACATGTGTTGGAGATAAAATCGAGATAGTGCTTCCCGTTGGCGTAAGTGTCGAGGAGATGGAAAATGATGAGTGTCAAATTACTAAAGAGCATGATGCTTATTTTATTACTTTTAAAAAGATAGTTTCTACTACGGGCAAAGAGTTTGAGTCTATTCATAGTGGTGATTTAAATGACATTGTATTGCCTATTAAGTTGCCGAGTTATACCATTTTAAGAAGAGGTATAGCCGAAGCAAAAGCCAAAAAAGGCTTGGTACTTAACGGCTAAGTTATGGAGACTTTGGAGAAGATTATCCAATTTACTAAAGATAGCATTGAAATCATTGCTAATTTTTTAGCATGGTTATTTTGAGAAGATTACTGATATAATTTCTTTTTTTAAATTAAATATTAGGAATTATAGATGGCAAAAGTCAAAAAAATTTTAGGCTCTTTAGTTGGTGTATCAGCACTTTGGCTAGGAGGAACGGCATATATCTCTTCAAATGCACAATCATATTTGGACGCATATGTTAAAAAAACAAATGCACTTTATGAATCAAATGGCATGCAGTTAAGTGTTGAAAACTTCGAAAAAGGTTTTTTTAGCTCACAAGCAGAGTTACTCATAGATTTTACAAACCCAGAGATGAAAAAACTTGTTTCAAAAAGTTTGAAACTCCCTCTTAAATTTAAATACGACATAGAAAATGGTCCACTACTTTTTAAAAATGGTTTAGCCTTAGGACTTAGTCGTATTAGCGATCGTCATAAAATCAATGATTATTTAGTTGATAATTCTGAATTTAAAAAGAGTTTAAAAAATGAGCTAATACTTAAGAGCATAATACGTGTTGATTTTACGAAGAATGCTCACTTTGACGCTTCTTTAAGTGAGATAGTTATTGAAGCAGATGGTGAAACACTCAAAACAGCTCCTTTACTTCTTGATGGTAAGATGAATCTTCAAAGCTTTAAAGGTGATATTGATTTAAAAACAGAGGCGATGTATTTTACCCATAAAGATGATTTCTTTAAGGCAAATAATCTTGCGATGCATGGTGAAATACGAGAATTTTATGACAATGGATTCTATTTAGGTGATTTTAAATTTGATGTTGGGGAGATTAATACCAAAGGGCTAGACTTACCATTCTCTTTTGAAAAAGCACAGCTTAGTTTCGATGTTGATATTAGTAAACATAAAAATGAAACGGTCAATATGGACTTTAAGTTAGAAGGAAATTCTGGCGCTTCAAAACTACCTGATGCATATGCTTTTTTAAAGAAAGCGTCATTGAACTATAGCCTTAAGGGAATGAAACTTGATGGACTTTTAGCTTTTCAAGATTTTACTAAAGCTTTACAAATAAAACAAGCCGATATTGTTTCACGTTTAATCTCTCCTACCACAGGTCAAATGGACATGAAAGTCTATGGCGAGTTAGAAGCGATGCAAGATGAAACAAAATATGGCATGATAGGACTTCTTCCTAGCATACTTAAAAAAGATAGCAGTGCATTTGATTTGGCAATTAATTTAGAAGACAAAGCCAATAAAAAAAGCACCTTAGCTTTAAACATAGACTATGTTGGTGACATTGCTTTTCCTAAAGATGCCAAAGAGATAGAGAAAACATTTCAAAAAGAGTTGCTTAATCTTTTAAGCTTAGATATGAACGTGAAATTAGAGAAAGATTATATTGCTAATCTACCTGCTCAATTACAACAAGAGCTAGCAGGACAACTTCAAATGGGTGCAATGCTAGGAATTGTCAAAGAGAACAATAGCTCTTTTTCATTTGAGGCAAACCTAAAACCAAACATGCTTAAGGTGAATGGAGAAGACCGTTCTTCTATGTTAGAGATGCTTGATAAAAGTTTATCTTTGGGGATTTAGTAAAATTTACCGATCTCCCAACTCCTCAGTATTTTGGGGAGTTGATTTTATGTATTTTTAACTGTCTGTTATTTGAGAAACTATCTCCAAAGCTCTCTCTTTAGCCTTTTCAACATCTTCATCTAA